>JAEEGL016712483.1_pt1 | contig 10566 bp, 8 predicted proteins | sample 9134231 | NCBI WGS metagenome assembly JAEEGL01 (sample SAMN16246548, study PRJNA631951) | gut metagenome | biome: gut microbiome; feature: rumen; material: fiber-attached | host: Bos | place: Iran: Karaj | collected 2018-10
CATAGATAACCTTGAGCAACTTATTGACTCCAATGAGGAAGAGCGCTACAAGGATGAAAAAGAGCTTCAGGGCAAGACCGATGAGGTCTTTGAAAGAGGTATTGTACAGTGCGAAGCCCTGAACTTTATCAGAGGACGATCTATCCTTAAAACTTACCTTATTATTGATGAGGCTCAGAACATGACGCCTACTCAGGCTAAGGGTATTATAACCAGAGCTGGTAAGGATACAAAGATTATTCTTTTGGGAGATCCTAATCAGATCGACAGGCCTTTCCTTGATGAAAGGACAAATGGTCTTTCCTATGCCTCGGAGCATATGAAGGGAAGCCCTTTAGCATGGCAGATAACTCTTTCAGCTTCAGAGTGTGAGAGAAGTAAGCTGGCTATGGATGCCATCGGCAGGATGAAGGATAAAGAAGATTTCTGATAAGCTTACTCTACTTTGCGTGGATGGTTAAATCGAAAACTCCGATATATCATTTCATTAGACACATAAATGTATTGATGAGGAGGTAGATTATGAACCAATATGTAACAGGCGAAGTGATAAAAGAAATGCGTAAGCTAAAGAATATGACACAGCTTCAGCTCGCCGATCGTCTCGGAGTAACCGATAAAACAGTCAGCAAATGGGAAAATGGTAAGGGATATCCTGATATAGCTCTTTTGGAACCTATTGCTGATGCCTTTCAGATCTCAGTTACAGAACTGATCTCGGGAAACAGGATAAAGAATGAGAATGTATCTGCCAACATGATGCGATCACGTTTTTATATTTGTCCTATCTGCGGTAATGTCATGCACAGCATGGGAGAAGCTGTCATACAGTGCCATGGAGTGCAACTCTTTCCGGCAGAGGCAGAAGAATCCGATGAGAACCACATGATATTCATAGAACGGATCGAGGATGAGTATTATGTCAGGATCGATCATGAGATGACAAAGAGCCATTACATTTCATTTATAGCTGCAACATCTGTGGACAGCATACAGATGGTCAAGCTTTATCCCGAGGGGAACGCCGAGGCCCGTTTTAAAGTATCCGGAGTAAAGAAAATCTTTTTTTACTGTAATAAGGACGGACTGTTTTCAATAGATGTGGTAAAGGGCATCGATGACAGAGACAGGTCTTACGATGATACTGAGGAAAGGCGTGAGCTTGAAAAAACAGCGGATATGCTTTTTGGAAACTGAATAATGAATGCAATGCCATCCGGTTTATTATTAATATAATGAGACGGATGGCATTTTTTTAGTGAAAAAACAAATTGAATTGCATAAAATCTCTTGTTGACAAGTTTTTTTAGTTAGCGATAGGTAACTAGAAAGAGAGGTACGAATGATGCCTATTACAATGGCGGATGTAGGATCACTGGTTAGTATCAAAAAAATATCCGGAAATGATGAGGTGAAACAGCACCTGGCAGAACTTGGATTTGGCAACTGGAAGCCAACTGTAGCTACAGTGACAGGTCTTGTGGCAAAAGAGCAGGTTGTAGGAACCTTCGGTGTATTGTATGCTTATGATGATGAAGCAGAAGAACTGGGCGAAGAAGGAGAGCAGATCTGGGACAGAGTTGCGGCAGATTACACACCTATCGCAGCATTTGGACTTGGAACTGTTGTAGGATTTATTGCTCTTGGAGCTCTTTTGTACCTGATATTCAGAAAAGGCTATGTGGCTACAGAAGAAGAAAAGAATCTCAATGCTGTAAGGGCCAGTGCCTAAGTTTTTATCCGGTCGTATCCAATGTGAAAAAGCCGGAGGTTTTAAGAAAGGGGTGAAATATATGCCACCTATTATCGGAAATGCTATAGTTATCGCAGTACTTTGTGTTGTAATATTTTTTGCAGGAAGAAGCTTTATTACCACCATAAAAAAAGAAATATCCGGAAAAGGATGTTCGGGATGTTCGGGAAACTGCTCCTGTTCAAAATGTAATAACTCCTATGGAGTGGAATAAAGAATAGTTAGGAAATCAGGGACCACCTATTGGAAAAGCCATTAGGTGGTCTTTTGGCGTTTATAAATTACAGATTAAAAGATAATGAAAAAAAGAATATGCTGTTGACTGCCCATTCCTTGGGGCATACGATAGATATGGATTATGCGCAATGTAAGTGAAATTCTGTTTGTAACATGGAAACCTTAATGCATAGAAGAAAGTCAGACAGGAGGTATTGGAGAATGAAGTTTTCAAAGAATCTTAAGTATCTGATTGTTGCAGGTATGATTACAGCACTTGTGTTTGCGCCTGCAACCAAGGCAATTGCATCTGTATCCAGCGAGATGGCAAGAGTTCAGCAGGAGGCAATTGCATATGAACAGGAAGCAACATCACCTGCCCATAAGACAGTAGGCGGCGTGCAGTCTCAGATTGCAGGATACTACATGGCAAAGGGGGTTGATGGCGTATGTCTTGCTCCTACAGCAGGAACTTCAGCAGTTGGCATGTTTGTAAAGGTTAATGATACTGATAAAGGAAGTAGTTCAGCAGCTGTTACAACAGCTACTATAGCTGCTACTGCAGAACTTGGACCGACAGCTATTGTTGGCCCTTGCATCAATGTCAGTTACGGACAACTTGTAAATGGTTCAGTTAATCCTTCAACAGCAGGTTCTGCCGGTTTAATGAGTATTGGAATTCCTTCCAGCTTCCAGACACCCGGTGCAAAGTATGCAGTTGTTGGTGTTTATGCAGGCGGTGCATATAAGGTATTCCTCAATGGAAACACCAACCCGACTATCTGCACAGTTGCAGTTGAACAGGCTCTTTCATCAGATGTAATGTATGCGCTTGTTAAGTACTGATGTTCATATTATCTTTTGCTAAATGAGAATAATGGGTCTCACTTTGTTGTATAATGAAGTGAGACTCATTTTTTATGAAGGACACAAATGAACTATCGTGGCAGCTATGAGAAAATATAAAGGCTATATTGGATTATTCTATATACTGGCTGTTTTCTTTATTGTTCCAAGCTTTACTAAGGGCAGCTTTAACAATCTGAGCCAGAATAAGGTGGAAGTCTTTTACTGTATCAGCGGGATTGCTTTTGCAGCTTACTTTCTTTTTTCAATAATATCTGATATTCGGGAAAAAAAAGAAAATACAGAGAAAACAAGCTATGTTCCGGGACTTATTGAGATTGCTTTTATTGCGTTTATTTTTTCAAATCTGCTATCGCTGGTATTATCCGGCAACATGGCAAATGCTTTCTATGGAGTTCCGGGCTTTGGAATGGGACTGCTGTCAATACTTATAATGTGTATATCAAGTCTATACATATCTAAAAACGTGGCACTTTCTGAGCCTGTTATACATCTTATTGCTGTTTCATCTGTTTTCCCGGTTGTGTTGACTATACTTAACAGGCTTGGGTTTGATCCTCTTAAACTGTATTTTGAGGGGGAGCATCCACAGAGCCATTTGTATGTGTCTACCCTTGGAAATTACAGTACTTTCAGCTCCTATATGAGCATAATGATTCCCATAATCTGTTTCATGTCCTTTTTTGCAAATAATGTAAAAGTTCGGATCTGCTATTTCGTACATTTTATGATCTGCGTTATCTCGATAATACTTGCGGGAACCACAACTATCAGGCTTATTGCAATTATGGTCTTTTTCATGACTTTATTACTGAAGAAAAGACCTGTTACAGTAACTTCCGGTAAACTTACAATTTGCATTTGCATAGTATTTCTTGCATATTTAGCATTGATTATATATGGTATCGGTAATCCGGATTTTGGAAACGGAAGAGGTTTTATCTGGAAATTATCCCTTGAAATGTTTCAAAGCTTTTCCATAAGGCAAAAGATATTTGGAGTGGGTCCTAACTGCTATATGTATGCTCTGACGGATTTTCTTTTGACTGACGAAAGTTATCTTTTTGCATGCAATGAGAGGTTTGGTAATCTGGCTCTTACCTCGGCCCACAGTGAATATCTGGATTATCTGATAAATTCAGGAATACTTGGGCTCGTGTCATATCTGTTTTTGATCGTGGCTGTATTAAAGTCATATTTTGATAACTTGGTAAAAGACAAAGTGACTGACATGGCTTTTTTGTGTGTGGTATCATATCTTCTTATGGTTACAATGAATTTTTCAACCGTGGTGGCTACACCATATTTTTTCATCTTCCTTGGAGTATTACATAAAAATGAGCGAATATAGAGAGATTACATATCCGGTAAAAGAGGCTGACGAAAAGCCCAAAGCCGGTGAAATCATGAGAGATATACTAAAGTTGTCCAGCCGCGAGGTCAGCAGGTGCAAGCAGTTTGAAGACGGAGTAATGGTAAAGCGGCCCCTTGTGACATCAGTTTCCTGTGCAAAAGAATATACGGAAAAATTTGAGATTAAGCCGATCCGACTTATAGATGAACTTATTCCCGGTGATACCCTTATTGTCAGGATCTACGAGGACAATGACAATGCGGGAGATATTGTACCCACAGATGGCCCGCTGGACATAGTATATGAGGATGAAGATCTGATAGTTGTAAATAAAGAAGGGGACAGAGTGGTGCATCCGTCCTATGCCCATTATACAGACTCCCTCAGTAATATTCTGGCAGGCTATTATGAAAAGACCGGGCAGAAACACGTTATCCGCACCATTGGCAGACTTGACCGGGAGACCTCCGGGCTTGTTATATTTGCAAAGAATCGCCACAGTGCAGCTCTTTTGTCCAAGCAGACCGAGAATATGTCCAGAAGAAAAGAGTATCTGGCCATATGCAGCGGTGTTTTTGAACAAAAAGAGGGAACAGTGGATGCTCCCATAAGAAGACGACCTGAGGAGCGGATGATAAGGGAAGTACACCCCGAGGGGAAAAGAGCCATCACTCACTACAAAGTTGAAGAACAATATGAGGATTACGCCCTGGTGAGACTTAAGCTTGATACCGGAAGAACCCATCAGATTCGGGTTCACATGGCATATTTGGGACATCCCCTTCTTGGAGATAACTTTTACGGAAAAGAAATTCCTGACAGCCATGGACTTACCAGAGCGGCACTTCATGCTGCCTCCCTTGAATTTCTCCAACCCATAACCTGTGATAAAATTATAGTAGAAGCAAAATTGCCATCTGATATGAATGAACTTCTTTAAGGACCCATTTGCCAAAAAGGAGATAGAATGACATATTTTACATGTTTTTTCCTGGACAATGAAAAAGATATTATCGTCGATCTCTACAAGGATCTGGACAGACTTTTTTACGTCCTTTCAACTCCCAATCACAGCACGGGAAATCTCATAAGAAATCTTGCTAAGATCTGCAATCTGCCTCTGTCAAAAGGGGACAATGGCATGCTGGTGATAAAGGGTGAAGTGCCCTGCTTTATTGATGCAAATAATGAGGAGATATACCTCTTTTACCTGGGAAAAAGAAAAGTGGCGGATATTTACCCTGACGGAAGGGTGGAGAGAAAGGCTGCAATTCCCGCTATTTCCAAGACCCTTATGAGCCAGACCAAGGATTATACTCTTGATATCGGAAAGACCATCTTTAAGACCTATATTCCCAAGAATCTCAAGTTCAGATCGGACCTCCACACCCACATGAACGGCAATCTGCCGGCGGATGTGCTGATAGCGCTGGGAATATGTCATCAGATAAGATACCCATTATATTATGTAAAAAAGCTGGATATTAAGCTTACAGAGGAGCAGTGGCTAAAGGTCTATGCCCAGAGAGAGAAGGTTGCAAGGCAGTTTATTTCTTCAGACCTGAAGGGAAAATATCTGGACAGAAAGATAAATGACAATACTTTCATCAATTTTGCGGACTTGATCCTCAACAATCTTGATAATGCGGAGCTCAATATAGTTAAGATCCGCGGGTCTTTGGGAATAATCAAGGACGGACAGGCGGTGTTCACAAACTTGGAGAAAGTGTATATTTACCGCTATATCTTTACCAAGGGAAAAGAGTCTGAGGAAAAGATACAGCTGTCCAATGTAATGCAGATTCCTGATTTGGACGTAAGGAACACTCTTCTTTTGATGCTTAAGGACAGGGAAAACCCTGATTATCATGACAACACTATTTTTCAGGATAAGCTCCTTTGGATTGCAAGGTGCTACAAGAGAGTCGGGGTTGAGTATGCGGAAATAAGTGATACAACCCTTGTAAAGAAATATGAATCCATCGAGATGCTCAGACAAGTTCATGAGGTTATGCCAAAGATCTACAGAGATACAGGAGTTATGATAAGATTCCTGGCAGCTATGAGAAGGATTCCCCTTACCATTATTAAAGATGCCGTAACTCCGGAGAATTATCTTGAGCAGAATCTTGAGGTTTTAAGGGCCACAGCCTTTGATCCCTATGTTGCCGGCATTGATTTTGTAGGTGAAGAGATAAACGATATCAAGACTCTTGAACCGGTATTTAAAGAACTGGTGAAGTTTGCGGCCATTGACCCAAGCTTTGTGATCCGTGTCCACGCCGGAGAAAATGACAGCCAGAAGGATAACATCGCCCACAGTATCATGTGCGTAAAAAATAACCTTCTTCCGGGACAGAAAATGCCAAGGATCCGTTTGGGACATGGTCTTTATACCTATTCCCTGAATTCCAAGAAGGGAAGAGAAGTACTAAAGTCTCTTAAAGAAAATGATGTGGTGCTGGAATTCCAGCTTACCAGTAATGTACGTCTTAACAACTTAAATTCTCTGAATAAGCATCCTATTAAGCAGTACTTAAAGCATGGCATAAAGTGCGTTCAGGGTACAGACGGAGCGGCCTTGTACGGCTCCAATTCCATAGATGAACAGCTCTCTTTGATGACTTTGCTTGAACTTTCCGATCAGGATATAAAGCTTATGAAGGATACTGAAAGCCGTATCATAGAGGAGAGTAAGAAGGCCTATTCGGAAAAGAAATCTGACTTTGCAAAACTCATCGGCAATAGAGATATGGAAGATGTTCTTCTTGAAAAGATGAAGACTGTAAAGATTTCCAGAAAAGTCTCAGGGGCCCATAAAAAATATGATGCCAACACTGAACTGAAAAATCAGATTGAAGAGATAACCTGGGACAGATTTCCTGTGGTACTTTTGGGCGGAAGCTTCAACACTGAAAACAGAGCCACCAGGGTCACGGAAGAAGGCGCCCGTCATATGGACGAGCTGATGGATTCCCTGGATCCAGAGGATACCTGCTTTGTTATCGGTCATAAGCTTTCCGGCTATGAGAGATATCTTTTGGAGCATAACCGGAAGAAATTCAGGGTTTATGCAGTTGTACCGGCACTTGTGACGCAAAAGGAAATTGACAGACTCCTTGAAGCCGGAGTCAACATCAGAGTGTCCACAGAATCAGAGGGAATGGGAATATACAAGAGTTTTAACTATGAGATTTTTGAGAGAAGACCATCTCTGGTGGTGGCCTTTGATGGTAACAGTGCCGCTGCAAACCTTATCCAGGAGGCTCGAAACGGAAAAGGAAAAGCAGCTATCTGTATCTGGAGCCATTCTAAGACTCTGAAACAGAAAGCTGCCTCATTACAGGGATATGTTCATTTCTTTGATGAAAATAACAGCATAGCCGGGATTCTCAAGGAGTATCAAAAGGAACTGGCTCTACAGTGAGCTCCCTTTGATTATGGTATTTTTACCAAACCGGTTATCAAGTTCTTCAGTCATTTTATCCAGCTTCTTTTGCTTTTCGCTATCAGCAGAAGGGGCTGGATTTATTATGTCGTCAAAAAGATTAAGCTGCTGGTATGAACCGTCATCAAGCTTTGATACCCCGACGCCCACAAGGCGGATCACTTCGCCTTTTATAAAGAGCCCTTCGTCACCAAGAAGTAGTTTATCTGCCAGAATCTTCGCGTTTTTATAGAGCTTGTTTTCATCATCAATGGAGTTTTCAAGCTGTAGCTGTGCTGAATGTCTTTTAAAACTGCCGGTCTTAACGGAGACGGTTACGGTTCGCCCAAATACATGGTCTCTTTTTAATCTTTTAGAAACGCTGGCTGATAAGGACTTAAGCACAGGAACGATGTCTTTGTCATAGGAATCTGCTGTGAGATCGGAGTGAAGTGTTGTTTCGTTGGAATAGCTCTTGGCATCCTCATAGTGGCCGCTGACGTTGGTGCTGCCGTGGCCGTTGGCACTTTCGTAAATGTACTTTCCACCGTTGTCTCCGAGTATGGAAATAAGAACCTTAGGGTCCTGATTAGCTGCATCGCCGATGGTCCTTATGCCCATGGATATCAGCCTTGATGCGGTCTGCTTCCCGCAGCCGTAGAGGTCTCCGATGGGAAGTGGCCACATTTTCTCTTTTATTTCCTCAGGGAAAAGAGTGTGTACTCTGTCCGGCTTTGTGAAATCACTGGCCATTTTTGCAAGAAGTTTGTTACAGGAAATACCCACGTTCACGGTAAAACCCAGCTTATCACGCACTTCATTCTTAATGAGATTTGCAATGTTTGTGGGATAGGGAAACTCTTTTGTCTCAGATTCTTTGTAGAGACTTCTCATACCGGATACATCCAGATAGGCTTCATCAATTGATACCTGTTCCAAAATAGGAGAGTATTTGCTGATAATCTCAATGAATGCATGAGAATATTCCCTGTAAGTCTGAAAATCACCTCTTACAAGGATCAGTTTCGGACATTTTTGGAGAGCCTTAACAACAGGCTCTCCGGTAACTATTCCATATTTTTTTGCAGGTATTGATTTGGCTGTGATAATACCATGTCGACTTTTAACATCGCCGCCAACGGCTGAGGGGATGGTACGAAGATCTACAGACCCCGGTTCATCCTTGAGCTTTTTTACCGCAGACCAGGAAAGGAATGCAGAGTTGACGTCGATGTGAAAGATTATATTCTTATATTTTTTATCAATTAAATCGCCGGAGATCATAAATCAGTTCTGCTTAATGTTTTCGCTTTCTTCAGTTTTTTCCGGAAGTGTTTCTGCATTGATTGCAGGCAGGTTCCAGGGATCCAAACCTCTTTCCTTTTTGTTTCTATATAGTACATAAATCACAATGGCACCTATGATCTGGACTGCAACAGCCAAATAGGTTCCTTCTACGCCGAAACCAACATTATAAACCATGCTGTCTCTTGCTGATGCTGCGTCAAGCTTGAAGATTGAAAAAGGAGTTACATTTCCGCTGTTTGGAAGACCGAGTATAAGATTCTGAGTAAAGTTCCAGGCTGTATGTACTGCGAAGGCACACCAGATGCTGTCCATGTAGTAAACCATAAATGCGAAAAAGATTCCTGTGACAAAAATGTCTATAATTGCAAGCTTGGATACCCCCGGATTAAAAACATGAAGAAGTCCGAAGTAAGCAGAACTGATGATTATTGCTACAACAGGGTTTCTGTAGGTTCTGCGAAGTCTCTGATAAAGGTATCCTCTGCATACCAGTTCTTCAGCAGAGGATTGAACAAATACTGCTAAAAATACGACCAGAAGCTTAATGGGATGAAAACTGTCATAATAAATATAGATATCTTTGTGGAGCAGGGCTGCAACTGCACAGAGCATGTTGGTGCCAAAGCCGATAAGAAGACCGATAAGAAGCATCTTTATTGTGTTTCCCTTTGGCTTTGTCCACAGTACAGAAAGAATTGGCCTGTTCTTTTTGGTGATAGCACACCAGATAAGAAATATGACCCATATGCCAAAAAAGCTTGCATACAGCAGAGTGATCTGAATAAATCCGGATTCGTCATTTAACATGGCTTCAGCAAATATGGAATACAGTGTGATTCGACCGATGGTATCACCGATTCCCATGATAAGATAGGTTGTAATGATGAGAATTATTGATAAATCAAAGAAGTTGATCTTTTTGTTATAGATTTTACCCAGAAATTTTTTAATCCCTTCCATACTTCCTCCTCGTAAAGCTAGTTGCAGAATGTAAGATTACTTTAGCTATTACCATTATATGATAGTTTTATGGATAGATGTGGAAAAAATCATGTTTGTGGTAAAATTATATATGTAATTAAGACAATTAATCCGTTTGGGAGCAGAAATGAATACAAAAGTACTTAAGATTCTGAGGATTCTTGCTATCATTGCCTGCGTTGGAGTGATAATATACGAGGCTGTTCATATTTATTTTGACCGGAAGGAGTATTCTGTAGCCGACGACGAATACACTTCCATCAGAAACGAGATGGTGGTCTGGCCGGAAAGCGAGGATGGGAGCTCTGTAATAGAGTATCCGCTTTTGCAGATCGATTTTGATAAATTGAAAAAGACCAATCCGGATTTTATCGCCTGGTTGTATTTTCCCTGTCTTGATATAAGTTATCCGGTGGTTCGGGAAAAAGAGGTTGATGAATATATTCACCTGACTTTTGAGGGAAAAGAGAATAAGGCGGGAAGCATATTTGAAGATGTTTTAAGTGATCCTGACTTTAGAGGAATGCACGATATAGTTTTTGGACACAACATGAGAGACGGTTCGATGTTTGGCAAGCTTAAGCGCCTGTATCAGAGTAAGGAAGACCTTCTTTCTGATAATCCGTATGTTTATGTTTATACTGAGGATTATGTTTTCAG
>JAEEGL010370351.1_pt1 | contig 10565 bp, 10 predicted proteins | sample 9134231 | NCBI WGS metagenome assembly JAEEGL01 (sample SAMN16246548, study PRJNA631951) | gut metagenome | biome: gut microbiome; feature: rumen; material: fiber-attached | host: Bos | place: Iran: Karaj | collected 2018-10
ACTTTTTCCGTAACTCATACCGGATCCATCCTCTCTGAAAGGTCGGAAAAACATGCTCAACAGCATCTTCAAGGATATCTGGGACTTCATCAACGTAAATGCCGGCATCCTGCAGATCCTGCTCACGGTCATCGGTTTTCTGGCGATCACCCGCAACCAGCTGATCAGGGAACGCTTCGATACCCGGCTGAACAATATGAAAAAGACGGTCGACGCGATCAGCACGGACCGCAATCTCTTCATGGAACAAGGGCTGGCACTGTACAAGAAACAGTATGCGCAGGATCCCGACTGTGCTGAGTTTGCCGGACAGGGCGGCCATCTCGTTTACCGGAACGGCTGGGTGGACTGCAAAACGCCCGATGGCGGATACTATCCTCTCAGGGATTTCTGCCCGGAGATTGACGGACAGTATCCGTCCACGCAGTACGATATCCCTTACAACCCGAAGCTGCCGGACAGGAAAGAGAGCTACGCAGAGAATTGCAAGTTCCACCTCGGAAAGAACCTGTTTGACGCACCGCTGTACGCGCTGAAGGATATGAAAACGGCGCCGGGATCACGGCCCGAAATCACGGTCACATCGGGGTCCTACTTCGATTTCTACAACACCTGCGAATATCTGGGATTCGAGATGGCCTACAGCCGCCGGATCCTGGGACGGCACGAACTCAATGCCAGGACGCTTCCGGTGAGACACCGGAGGAGAGAGCTGTTCGACACCGGCAACCGTTTCCCGGGAATCGGCATCAATACGGTCACTGTCCTGAAGAACATGGTCGATGACATGGACGCCGGCGGCGCCAAAGCCAGTTTTTTCCTTCTGCACAAGAGAGGCAACCGGGTGGCTGAAGGCATGGGGAACTATCATGTCGTGCCGGCAGGCTCCTATCAGCCTCTGCGGGAATACGCCGAACGCGAGGACACGGACAGCGACCACTTCGCCGAGACCATGAAGAACACCGTGCTGCGCGAGTTCGGAGAGGAACTCCTGGATTACGAGGAGTTTCTCGACCTGAACACCTCGGATCTGCTCCAGCGGCTGGACATGATCCTGGACCCGGTCTTCCTGGGGCTCGGCTTCGAACCTCTGAACACGAAGACCGAGGTGCTGTCCGCGCTGTTCATCGATCTGGACAGGCCGCAGGACGCCAGCCTGTTCGGCGGGCGGACCAGGCGCTCGGAGTATGAAAAGATGCTTTCCGGAAACGGGAATTACGAAGGGGACGTCATGCTCAGACCCCTGACCACCGCCATGCTGACCCAGTATGAGAACGATTCCCGGTCCACCGCCTCGATGAAGGAGATCATGCGGATCATGAACAAACCGGAAAACCGGGCGTATTTCGGCGTCCGGGAATCCGCCAGTTTTCATTACAGCGTATAGAAACAGCGTATAGAAAACGGACAGTCCGGAGTTTCCGGACTGTCCGTTTTAGTTCATAATATCATAATATGCAATTGCGATTCCGGGAGAGGCTTCAAAAACTCCAGTCGCGGCCCTTTTCCAGTCCCCACAGTTCAAACAGCCTGTTGTAGAACGGAGGCCGGGGATAGTCGTATTCCATGCAGATTCTGGCGCTTTTGTAGGATCCGAACCCCTTCTCCATCTCCAGCATTCCGTCGTACAGTTCATCAAGTCTGCTGAAGGGCACGCCCAGAATGATCTCGTTGTTGGTGGCCAGCGCCCTTTCCTGATCGCCGGGATCCGGGATCGCCACGGTGTACTCGCCCGTAAGGATGGACTTTACTACAGTATAAACACAGGAGTCCAGTGCCTCGAACTGCACGTCCAGCATCTTGCCCGTCTGATTTTTGATCGCCCGGAACAGGGTGCGGAGCTGGAAGTTGTTGTTGCAGTTGATGAGGATCACGTCCGGCTCGAAGTCCGCCGTCTCGGCGGGCCCCACCACCGTTCCGGAATACTTTCCGTAGGGGAACATGGGAAACTCCGCGAAGAATTCAGGTGCCTTGCTCACGTCTTTCAGGCCGAGAAACGGCATCAGCGTCTCATAGGCGGGGCTTTCCGGGCTGCAGTCCACCATGCCGAAGCCGACCAGAGTGGCCCAGCACCAGTGGTCGTTCTTTCCCATGTATACGGTCATGCCGTCCCTCTTGGCCAGCGCCTGTGCCTGACAGTAAGCCAAATGGCCGTACTTTTCCCCGGCCTTGATGGCGGAAGCCGGGATCTCGTCTTCATCCGTCAGCATCTTCACCGCCTGCGGGTGCAGTTCCAGCTGGAGCATCCCGCAGATGTCCTTGATCTTCTCGTTCCATGCGCTCATTACAGTCCCTCCTGTTTTTCCGGTCGCCGTGCCGCGATCCGTTTTCCCTGTACCGGATTATAGCTTCTTCCGTGGCTGAAATCAACCGCTTTCCCGCCCCTCCGTTTCCTTGACATTCGCTTCCCTCCCTACTACAATCTTCTTGACTGTCACCCAAAAGAAAGGTATTGAAGAGCATGAGAGCAGTTCTTGAAAAACAGATCATGATCCTCCCGGGGATGTGCGACAGCACCGCGCGCCTCGGAATTCCGGACGCTTTCTCTCTTTGCATGGATCTCGCGACCGAGCATGCGGAAGAACTCGGATGCGGTCTGAACGCGCTGATGCCGCAGGGAAAGTTCTGGCTCACAGTGAAAACGAAACTGCGCTTTTACCGCCGGCCGCGGATGACGGAGACCGTCACCGCCTCTACCTGGCCGGAAAAGCCCGGTGCAATGCGCTGCCTGAGAGACTACCTCGTCCGCTCCGATGACGAGATCCTGGTCGCCGGAAAGACCCAGTGGGCGATCGTCAACACCGTTTCCGGCCGTCTGGAGAGCATGGCCGGCGTCTATCCGGAGGGGCTTTCGCTGAGCTCCGAGCAGGCTCTTCCCGATCCCTTCGCACGGGTGGACGGTCCCTTCACGGGCGAGCCCTTCGCTTCATACACCGTCCGCTCCACAGACATCGATCTGGGCGGCCATATGAACAACGCCGCCTACGTGCGGGCTCTGGCCGGCCTGTTCCCGTCGGGAGAATGGAACGGCATGCACATCCGGGACATGGATGTGCTCTTCCGCTCTCCCTGCTATGAAGGAAACGTGCTGAACTTTTACCGGCAGCAGACCACGGACGGCCTCGCCGTACAGGCCTCTCTGCCCGACGGGCGCGAGATCCTTCTCGCCCTGATCCGATCCGGAAAGGAATGATACCATGATCACTGCAGAACTGGAAAAAATGCTGGATGTCCTCGGGCGCCTGGTAAGCCGCGATTCCGTCCGCACAGCCCCGGAAGAGGGCAAGCCCTTCGGCCCCGGCCCCGCCGCCGCTCTGGAGGAGGCGCTGGCCATCGCCGAGGAGATGGGCTTCCGCACCCGCAACATGGAGAACTACTGCGGCTGGGCCGAGATCGGCCAGGGGGAGGAGATTATCGGCATTGCCGCCCATCTGGACGTGGTGCCTCCAGGAGAGGGCTGGGACACCGATCCCTTCACCATGGTGCGCAGGGGCGGCCGCGTATACGGCCGGGGCGTTTCCGATGACAAGGGCGGCGTGACCGCCTCCCTTTTCGCCATGAAGCGTCTGGCGGAGTCCGGCCGCCCGCTGAACAAGCGCGTCCGCTTGCTGCTGGGCACGGCCGAGGAGACCGGCTCGGAGTGCATGGAATACTACGCCGCCCACGGGGAGCCCGTGTCCTGCGGCTTCACGCCTGACGGCTCCTTCCCCGGCATCCACGGAGAGAAGGGCGGCACCTCCATGACCGCCTTCAGCAAGCACACCGCCATCATCTCTATGAACGGCGGCTTCGTGACCAACGCCGTGTGCAGCCGCTGCGTGACGGAGATCCCCTCCGGGGCCGTGGACGAGGGAGCGCTGCGGACCGCTCTGGCCCGGACGGAACTGGCCGGAAGCACGGTAACAGAGCAGGACGGCATTCTGCGGATCGACGCCAGAGGGACGGCCGCTCACGCCAGCATGCCGCTGGCCGGCGTGAATGCCGCAGGCTGCACCATGCGTGCACTGGCTGACGCCGGCATGAAGGATGACTTCGTGGATTTCTACAACGAGCGTATCGGCACATCGTGCGACGGGTCCGGTATCGGCCTGAAGATGGCCGATGACTGGGGCGAACTTACGCTGAACAACGGCATCGTAAAAACGGAGGACGGGATTATCTCCTGCACGCTGGACCTCCGCACGCCGGTCACTGTGACCGAGGAGCAGATCCGCGCCGCCTGCGCCCCCTTCCTGGAGGATGACCGCGGCCGCATCGAGATCGGCGCTATCGGCAAGCCCCTGTTCTATCCCGCCGATTCCCCCCTGGTGCAGTGCCTGTATCGGGCTTACGTCGAAGTGACCGGAGACACGGAAAACAAGCCAATGGTCATCGGGGGCGGTACCTACGCCAAGCATGTCCCCGGAATCATCGCCTTCGGGTGCGGCTTCCCCGGGGTAGACAACCACATCCATGACGCCAACGAATTTCTGGATATCGACGAACTGGAACGGCAGACGGAGATCTACGTCCGGGCGATCGAGAATCTGCTGGACATCTGACGGCGGCGGGCGGAACGACAGTATGGCAAGAGACAATTACGAGATCGCCAAGGAAAACGCCCGGCGCTACTTCCTCACCTTCGATCAGTCCGAGGTTGAGGCGCGTCCCTTCATCTCTTTCGGCGAAAGATACTTCTACACGGCGTTTGCCGGGCAGAACTGCCGCGTCAGCAGACAGACGGGAACGGTTGAACTGCAGCAGCCCGACGGGACCTGGACGGAAGCGGGTTTCAGCGCCGCGCTGACCGTGTACGATCTGCTGTGCTATTCCAGACCGGACGCCCGGGCATCGGGCGAATTCGTCACCATCGGCCAGCTGAACAATGTGTTCACCTCCTCGGCCAACAGTGATTTCTACCGCTCCCACGCCAGGTGGTTCAACGATCATCAGGACGCGCTTAATGCAGCCTGCCGGCAAATGGGGGGCGTGCCCGCCGATACCAAGGGAGATATCTCCTGGCGCCTTCCCATGACCGATTTTCTTCCCGTCATCCTCCAGTTCTGGGAGGCCGACGAGGAGTTCCCTCCCAGTCTGACGCTGCTGGTGGACAGCCGCATTCTTGACTTCATGCATTTTGAGACGATCTGGTACGCCGCCGGCCACATCATGGACCGCCTGATGCTTCTGGCAAAATGCTCTGACTAAAGAATCTTCCCAGGAAACAGCGACTGCCCGGCTTGCCGCCGGGCAGTCTTTTTCTTTCCGTGTCTGATCGGGTTTCAGCAGCTGCTCATCAGGCGTATATAGAACTCCACCGCTCTCCCGGCCGTCTCCAGCCGGATATGCTCATCGTTCCCGTGGATGCTTCGGCGTTCCTCCGCCGTCAGATCCATGGCCGAAAAGCGGTAGACCCTGTCGGAGAGATCCCTGTAATGACGGCTGTCCGAGCACTGGATCATCAGGTACGGGGACACCAGGCTTCCGGGCCATGTATCCGCTGCAGCGGAGGCTACCAGATCCCATTCACCGCACCAGGGCACTGAGACAGGGCTGGGCTCCATTGTCTTCAGCTGCTCCAGCTGGATGGCGTCGTTTCCGACGACAGTTCGCACATATTCCACGGCCGAAGCGACGGAATCCTCCGGATTCAGCCGGATATTGGCCGTCATGGAGGCTTCCGGAGGGATCACGTTGGCTGCCTCGCTCCCGGAGAACTGCGTGAAGGCCACCGTCGTCCGCATCAGAGCATTGAGTTCTCCTCCCGTCTTTCTGCACAGCAGATCCAGCGCGCCACGGAAGCACCAGAGGTTGGCAAAGATCATGCGGTACAGGAAGGAGGAATGGCGCCCCAGGGTGTCGAACATTTCCCGGACGGGCAGGGTCACATGGCTTCTGAACGGACGGTCCTCCACCCGGCAGCAGGCTTTCGCCAGCACGCCGATCGGCGTATGGGGCTTCGGTGCGGAGGCATGCCCGCCGTCGGACCGCACGCTGAACCGCAGATTCACCTGCCCCTTTTCCGCGATGCCGATCAGGCAGCAGGGCTCCTTCACGCCGGGGAACACGCCCTCGACCACGGCGCCTCCCTCGTCCAGCACCATGGCGGGTCGGACACCGTTGTCTTCGAACCATCTCACGATGTGTTCCGCACCCGGTCCGTTCACTTCCTCTCCGCCGGAGAAGGCAAACCAGCAGTCATGTTCCGGTACGAAGCCCTGTCCGATCAGATGGTCGGCCGCGAACAGTACTCCGTTGAAGGTGGACTTCGTGTCCAGTGTTCCTCTTCCCCACATCACACCGTCCTCGATAAGTCCGTCGAAGGGCGGTTTTGTCCATCCCTCCTCCGTGACGGGGACGACGTCGTAATGAGCCATGAATACCCGGGGTTTCTCCGGGCTCTTCCCCGGCCAGCGGAACAGCAGGCCGCGATCCTCCATCCGCTGCATGGTGCATGCCGAAAACACCCGGGGATACAGCTCCGGCAGCAGGGCGATCAGCTTCTCGAATTCCGCATCGTCCTCCTTTCCGCTTTCCGTATAGGACACGGTCCGGCAGCGCACCAGCTTCTGCAGGGCGGCCACTGCGGCGCCGCGGTCGAATTCCACCGGTTCCGGCTTCCTTTCGGCAGCCGGCGCCGGCCGGAACCGCGCGGTCCGGATCAGTATGACGGCCGCAAATGCGGCGATGAGAACCAGGATGCAGTACAGTACGATCATATCTGCCTCCTCCTCAGTTCAGAAGACCTTTTTTGTACAGGATGCGGGAAACCGCCAGCGTGAACAGCACGCTGACCGGGACCATGATCCCCACGGTGCCGGCGTTCAGAGCCGGAACGGCGATGAACAGCGCCAGCATCAGGATCACGGGGGCGACGGCGATCTTCCACTGTTTGGAAATGAACACCACCCCCAGTGCTCCGAACAGCGCGGGCAGCAGCTGTGCAAAGGCAGGCGCCAGCACGGGCGCCTCCAAAATCGGCGTCAGAGGAACGATCAGGATCACACCGAGCACGATGATCAGTGTGGTCACGATGCTGCTGACGGCGATGGCGATGGTGGAGACCAGCTCCCCCTCCTCGGAGTTGGCCCTGACCTCCGCCTGCTCCAGCGCATTCAGCGCGCAGGGAAGTTTTAGATTGGAAATGTTTCCGGTCACAAAAGACAGGTAGCTCCCTCCCGCTCCAAGCATCGGAACGTAGGTGATGGTCTCGATCACGCCCACCGCCCAGTACATGGGCATGGTGGCCACGAGCCCCATCAGCAGGCCGTGTCCGTCCGGGACCACTCCGTATATGATCCCGACGGAGAGGGGAAACAGGAGCATAAGGACCATGACTGAAAGGTTCCATACGGTGCCGGACCGGTGGACGGAATCCACATATCCTCTGTAATCCTTCATCGTCTCCCCCTCCTTCAGCTCAGCCACGCCGTGATCGGGATGGCCGCGATCATTCCGGCCACCAGGCTCACGGGCAGCGCGTAGTCGGTGATCCACCGCTTTTTCGTGCGTTTGGAGGCCAGCCCCGCCAGCGCCATCACGACGGCGGAGACAAGCATCACGCACACGGGGATCAGCCCGGCGGCCGATCCTTTGAAAACGGTGGAAACGTCACAGAACACATATCCGAGGAACGCGGCGATCATACCGATGAAGAGCGCGTTGGAGAACGTCTCCGCCCACTTCCGGTCCCTGTTTTCCAGCGTGATCATTCCGTTGAGGATCCTTCTGGAGATCAGGGGCACCAGCCAGATCCCGACCAGGATACTGATGGTCATGACCCAGGCGATCGTCACGTACTGCCCCGCCGTCAGCGCCGTCACTCTTCCGAACACCAGTCCCATGGCGCTTTCCGCATTGGTCGCCGCCACCGTTTCATAGGACAGGGATCCCACGACGCTGAGCCTCAGCCACGGGAGGGCGACCCCCAGGTCCTTGCTCAGAGTCATGACGCTGATCACGATGGCCACCGCCGGTGCGATCGTGAAGATCGCAGCCGTCCGGGCCGTTTTCTTCAGTCGTCCCATGTCCATGCCGATCTCCCTGGCGCGCCGCCAAGCCTTCACCAGGAAGAACACGGACTGCGCGAGCACCGCCGCGATGATGATTCCCGCCAGCACGAACAGTACCGGCGCGTTTGCGCTGAATTCCATTTTCCTGCCTCCCTCTCTTTTCCCGAGTCGATTACAAGTGGATTATATCAGAAGTTTCCTCCGTCTGACTACGTCTGAAGCCAAAGTGCAGCCGACATCAGCTATTTTTTGCGTGACAGCGGCCCGTCTCCCTGTTATAATGGCGCATTATGTTACATGATCCGACGAACCAGACAGGAAAAGAGGTCTTTTGAATGAACAGGATCGTCATCCCCCCGGATTACCGTCCCTCTCTCGACGCCTACGACACCCAGCGCGCCATTGAGCACATCAAGCGCACGTTCCAGGCGGAACTGTCCTCCGAACTGAATCTCAAGCGTGTGTCCGCCCCGCTGTTCGTCTCCGGTGATTCCGGCCTGAATGACAATCTGAACGGCGTGGAGCGTCCCGTCACCTTTGACGTCCCCGCTCTCGGCGGGAAGGAGGCCCAGGTCGTCCACTCCCTGGCCAAATGGAAGCGTCTCGCTCTGAAGCGCTACAACTTCGAGACCGGCAAGGGACTGTATACGGACATGAACGCCATCCGCAGGGACGAAGATCTGGACAACGTGCATTCCCTGTACGTGGACCAGTGGGACTGGGAAAAGATCATCAGCCGTGAGGACCGGACGCTGGAGTTCCTGCAGCTCACGGTACGGGCCATCGTCCGCGCCATCTGCGCTACGGCGGAGGCCATGCGCGCCAGATATCCCCATCTGGCCGTCCGTCTGGATCCCTCGGTGGCTTTTGTTACCTCCCAGGAACTGGAGGACCGCTGGCCGGACAAGACTCCCGCGGAGCGCGAACACCTGTTCGTCCGGGAGCACCGCACCGCTTTCATCATGCAGATCGGCGGCGCCCTCCGCTCCGGCCGTCCCCATGACGGGCGTGCGCCCGACTACGACGACTGGCAGCTCAACGGCGATCTGTTTTTCTGGCACGAGCCCCTGCAGCGTGCCCTGGAGCTCTCCTCCATGGGCATCCGCGTGGACGCGGAATCCCTGTCCCGTCAGCTGACCGTTTCCGGCTGCGACGACCGGAGGACTCTCCCCTTCCACGACATGCTCCTCCACGATCAGCTCCCTCTGACCATCGGCGGCGGCATCGGCCAGAGCCGCATGTGCATGCTGATCCTGGGGTGCGCCCATATCGGCGAGGTCCAGTCCTCCCTGTGGGACGATCAGACCGTGGAGGCCTGCCGTCAGGCGGGGATCCCGCTGCTGTGACCCGGCCGTCCCTCGTGACATTTTTCCCTGTGCGCAATATCCCCGGCTCCGCTGAGGAGCCGGGGATCCTTTTCTCTGTTACGGCAGAAGACGCAGCGCAGAGGCTATCTGATTCACGATCCTGCCGTCGCCGCGCAGGGAATACAGGCTGTCACAGCTGCATCGCGTGCAAACGTCCGTCACGGCGATATGTTCCGGTTTCAGTCCCGCCTTCAGCAGCGTCATTTCCGCCGCCCGGTGCAGATTCAGATGCCACCTTCCGCCGATCTGCGCCATGACCTCGTCCGTGCGGGCTGTCCCCCACGTTTCCGTCATCTCTTCATGTATCTCATCGCCCACCTCGTAGCACGAGCCGCAGATGGATGGGCCGATCACGCACAGGATGTCCTCCGGCCGGCTCCCGTAAGCCTCTTCCATTGCTTTCACTGTTGCCGGTCCGATCCCGCCGACGGTACCTCTCCGCCCGGAGTGGGAAAGTCCTGCGGCCCTTTTCACGGGATCCAGAAAAAACAGAGGCAGACAGTCAGCGGTATAGACCATCAGCAACGTGTCGGGAACGTCCGTAATCAGTCCGTCGGTGGCGGGGAACGCACTGCGGTCGACGCTTTTTCCCCAGTCCTTCTCCGTCACTGCGCGTACACGGACCGTATGCTCCTGGTGGGGCATGACGATATGGGACAGATCCGATCCCAGCTGGGCGGTGAATGCCCGCGTCGCTTCCTCCGCCTGCTGCAGATCGTCTCCTTCCCGCCAGTACAGGCGGACCGGCGTCCCGTCCCCGTTCCGGCGCAGGCTGACGGCGGTGCGGACCATCCCCGTTTTTTCCAGCAGATCGACGCTGAGATAGGGGGTCCTTCCCTGATGGACGGTGAATATCCTGCTGTTTTCCGGCGATACGTTCACGGGCTCTCCCTCCCCTTTTTTGCCAGTATACCACAGCGCGGTCCGCGGAGGAAGCGGAGCCGTCCCTGAAGGACGGAAATCCCCAACTTTTCTGTTGACTTTCCCCCTGCCGTCTGTTACACTCTCGTCAACGGGTGTTTTTCACTTTAAAGCGTTAAACTGTTTCCGGGAGCGGCTGTTATGAAACTATCCGTTTATTCCTCCGCCTTCATCTTTATCTTTACCTTTACGAAGCGTCTTTCGTAAGGGTGATTTGTGTTGCGGAAACAGACGGAACGATCTGATCGGCGGCGCAGGTTGACCCCTGAGCCGCTTTTTTATTTAC
>JAEEGL010600454.1_pt1 | contig 10565 bp, 9 predicted proteins | sample 9134231 | NCBI WGS metagenome assembly JAEEGL01 (sample SAMN16246548, study PRJNA631951) | gut metagenome | biome: gut microbiome; feature: rumen; material: fiber-attached | host: Bos | place: Iran: Karaj | collected 2018-10
GCGGTAGAGCTACCGGGATTCAACTACCGAACCGGACGTTATCTGGAGGCATACGAGCACCTGCCGCAGAAGATGTTGCTGGGATCGGAGACCGCTTCGACCGTCTCATCGCGCGGCATCTACAAGGTGCCGGCAATCATTCAGCCCGACGCGATGTATGCCGACGGGCAATGCTCCGGATACGATGTAGAGTATTGTGCATGGTCAGGTCTGCCCGAGCAAGATTTCGAGTTGCAGGACGACTATTCCTGGACACTTGGACAGTTCGTCTGGACCGGTTTCGACTACTTGGGAGAGCCCTCGCCGTACGACACGGACGCTTGGCCGAGTCACTCGTCTTATTTCGGAATCATCGACTTAGCTTCGCTGCCCAAAGACCGCTATTGGCTCTACCGTTCGCAGTGGAACCAAGACGAGCCTACACTGCATCTGCTGCCGCATTGGAACTGGCAAGACGGGCAACATGTGCCGGTCTTCTGCTACACCTCCTACCCCGCCGCCGAACTATTCGTGAACGGCAAGAGCCAAGGCAAACTGCGTTTTGCCACACGTGAAGAGGCCGCAAGAATGGCCGCCGGCGAGCAGATAGAAGGGGTGTCCGCCATGCCTCGGGTAGGCACTTTCACTATTCCCGACTGGGGCACAGCGCCCAGACCGGAACTGCTGCCGCGCTACCGTCTCATGTGGCAGGATGTGCCGTTTGAGGCTGGTGAACTGAAGGTAGTAGCCTACGATGCCGAGGGCAATATTGCTGCGGAAGAAGTAGTCCGTACGGCCGGCGTACCGCATCATTTGGAAGTGGAATGGGCCAATCAGGACGAAGGCGCGGAAGAGTTGGCCTACTTGACTGTCAGCGTACGCGACGAACAAGGCAACCTCTGCCCTAACGCCGATGCTCTGATCCATATCGACACCAACGGCTGCACGTTTGTGGCCACGGCCAACGGCGATGCACGCTCATTGGATCCTTTTGAAGAACCACACATGCACGCATTCACAGGGCCAGGTACGTTCATCGTTCGCGGACACGGCACTGCCACCCTGTCTTCCGATGGGTTGTTGACAGCCAACATCCGCCTGTGACAATCAGGCAAACAGCATAGGCGTCTGCTCTTCGGAGCAGGCGCTTATTTTTTCAGGATAACGTAGATAACGATAGGTGCGCCGAACAGCGCAGAAACAGTAGAAATAGGCAGGGGATAGGTAAACGAGCCGGCTATGGCATCACAAATGAGCAACAGATTGGCGCCGACCAGGGCTGTAGCGGGCACTGTCAGATGATGGTTGCTGGTACGGAACAGGCCACGCGCAATAAGCGGCACCGATACACCCACGAAGGCAATAGGTCCGCAAAACGCCGTCACTCCGCCGGCCAACAGGCCCGTAGCGATGACCATCAGCAACCTGACGCGACGCAGGTTGATACCCAAGCCTTCGGCATATTGCTCGCCCAAGACAAGTCCGTTGAGGGGCTTGATAAGCAGAATGACGCAAAACAGCCCCACCAGCACGATAGGCACGAGCCAGCACATCTCTTCCCACCCCACCGAACTGAGCGAACCCAGAGTCCAGACGATGAACAGTTTCAGCGAATCGGGGTTGGCGAAGTTCTGCATCACGTTGACCAACGCTCCCGCAACTGAACCTATCATCATGCCCACGATGAGCAACGTGACATTCGAACGTACACGGTAAGAGAACGCCATCACCAGGAGCAAGACGAGCACTGAACCAAGAATGGCGCAGACAATCGTCCAAGCCGAAGTGGCGGCAAAACCGAACAACGTGCCCAGCAAAATCAGTGTGGCCACACCCAATGTAGCACCACTGCTCACGCCCAAGATATAGGGACCGGCCAGAGGATTACGAAACAGCGTCTGCATCATCAGTCCGGACAAGGCCAACGATGCTCCCGCCACAACGGCAGTAAGAGCTTTGGGCAGACGCAACGAGAGCATAATCTTGTGCTCAATACCGTCTCCCCATAGCGCAGAAAAAGGAATAGACATAGCACCTACTGACAGGTCCAAAACAAACAGACCTGCCAGCAGAATACTAAGAGCCAGAAAGAAAAGACTTGTTCTTTTCAAATTGGATTAAAGAGAGATCGCACCGCTCGGGCATACGCTCTCACATGTACCGCACTCCGTGCATACATCGGGATCGATGCTATAGTGTTCGCCTTCAGAAATAGCGCCCATCGGGCATTCGTCAATACATGTACCGCATGCAATGCAGTCTTCAGAAATTTTGTAAGCCATATTGGTTAGTTTTATTGTTTGGTTTTATTGATTGAGACTGCAAAGTTACAACTTATTTTTTAAATATGCAAGAAAAAAATCAAAAAAAAGTAGAGATTCGGGCTATTTGTGGCCAAAAATCGTGATTTCTCTTGCGTATATGAAAAAAAAGTGTTAACTTTGCGCCCAAATTAGAATGGACAATTATGGAATACGCAATTAAATGTGTAGGTGTGCTGACGTCGGGAGGTGATTCGCCGGCGATGAATGCAGCTATCCGTGCGGTAGTGCGCGCGGGCATCAGTAATGGTATTTGTGTGAAAGGTATCTACCGCGGCTACAGCGGTTTGATAGACGGCGAGATACGTGAACTGAGTTCACAGGACGTGTCGGGCATTATCCAACGCGGCGGCACCATCCTCAAGTCGAGCCGTTGCCCCGCTTTCCAGACTCCCGAGGGCCGCAAACAGGCGTACGACAACATGCAGAAAGAGGGCATTGACGCCCTGATAGTGATAGGTGGCGACGGCACTTTCACAGGTGCGCGCGTCTTCTCGCAGGAGTACAACATCCCTGTCATCGGTTTGCCCGGAACTATCGACAACGACCTCTGGGGCACGGATGTAACCATCGGTTATGACACCTCGCTCAACACCATCATGGAGTGCGTGGACAAGCTCCGCGACACGGCCACCAGCCACGAGCGCGTGTTCCTGGTAGAGATTATGGGCCGCGACGCCGGCTTCCTCACTCTGAATGCAGCCATAGCCGTGGGCGCCGAAGTGGCTATCATCCCCGAGCGGACCGCTGTTGCCGAGCAAATAGAAGAAGCCATCGGACAAGGTAAGCGCAAGAGCAAGAACTCGAGTATCGTGCTCGTTCAGGAACATGCCGTGGAAGGCGGCGCCCAAACTGTGGCGAAGATTCTGGAGAAAGCTCATCCCGAGTACAACACCCGAGTGACCATCCTCGGTCACCTGCAGCGCGGCGGTTCACCTACTGCGCAGGACCGCATCCTGGCCAGCCGTCTCGGCGTAGCTGCCATTCAGGCACTTCTGGAGGAGCAGCGCTCCATCATGATAGGCGTACAGAATGACGAGATTGTCTATGTGCCTCTCAGCAAAGCCATCAGCACCAAGAAAGATATCAAAGCTGACAAATGGGCAGCTATGCAGATTCTCTCGATTTAAAAATTCACAACCATATGAAACGGAGATTTTTACTTATCTTAGCCGCCATCCTCACCGTGAGCTTTGTTTGGGCGGCTCAACCCAAGAAAAAGAACGTCAAGAAAGCTGGCGCTAAAAAAGAGGTCAAGAAAGAGACTAAGAAAGAAACCAAAAAGAAACCCACCAAGAAAGAGGCCAAGAATGCCGCCGGCGAGGACCCGTACGGCAACACCATTGCCGAGGTGGACAGCCTGTTCTATATCCTCGACGACGAGAAAGAGACGGCTACAATCACCGTTCCCGCCGACCCGGGTTACTATGTAGGCATGAAAGAGATACCCGAGGTAATCAAGTACAAGCGCAATCTGTACAGCGTGACCGAGGTGGGCGATGGCGCTTTCGAGGGCTGCAAAGGTCTGACAGGCGTTAAGTTTCCCGAGACCATAGTCAGCATCGGAGACCGCGCCTTCAAGGATTGCTCCAAGCTGAAGACCCTCAGCCTGCCTACCGACCTGGTGAGCGTGGGCGATGAGGCGTTTATGAACTCTGCTGTACGTGCCGCCAAACTGCCCAAGTCGGTTCTTGAGATAGGCGACCGCGCCTTTGCCGGAACCCCTATCAAATCCGCATCCTTTGGCCGTGAGATGACCGACATCCCCGAAGGTGCCTTCCAGGGGTGCAAGGAACTGACCAAAGTAACCATCCCTGAAAGCATCACGGAGATTGAGGACGACGCTTTTGCCGGCTGCCAGATGTTGCAAAGCATCATCATACCCGAGGGTGTGAAAGAGTTGGGCGACCGCGCGTTCATGGGCTGCGCAGCCATGACTTCGGCCAAACTGCCGGAGAGTCTGGTAGAACTGGGCGACGAGACTTTTGCCGGTTGTGGTTCGCTGCAGACAATCAACCTGCCTAAAGGCCTGAAGAAGATTGGAAACGGCGCGCTCAGTGGCTGCAAATCGTTGCAACAGGAAATTATTCTCGGCGAGACATTGGTGCTCGTTCCGGCCACCATCTCAGGCGAATATGTCATTCCCGAGAATGTAAAGAGCATTGCCGGTGGCGCATTCACCGACTGCAACGGCATTACCAACATTGTATTCCACAACGGTATTACGGAACTGGTGAAACACACTTTTGTGGGTTGTAACGGCATCGAGCGTCTGGATCTGCCTAAGAGCATTCTCAAAGTAGAAGACGAAGCATTCCTGAACTGCATCGGACTCAAGTTTGTCATCGTCCGCGGCGAGACAAAAGTGGGCGACGAGGCGTTTGAGGGCTGCTACAACTTGAGCGCGATTGTACACAACAACTAAGTCATGGAGAGTTTCAACGACACATGTTTCATCATGATTATCCTGGGCGTGGTAGTTTGGGTCTGCCTCTACTTCGTCGATGCAGGATATGGTAAGATGACTTCCGAGAAATGGGGACCGGCCATCAACAACAAAATCGGTTGGATGCTGATGGAATGTCCCGTATTTCTGGTGGTGCTGTATTTTTGGGCCAAGTCGCCTGTTCGTTTCGATGTACCCTACCTGTTGTTTTTCCTGTTCTTCGAGTTGCACTACCTGCACCGCACGTTCATTGCCCCGCTGCTCATGCGCGGCAAGTCGAAGATGCCCTTGGCCATCATGTTCTTCTCGGTGGCATTCAACTTGATAAACGGCTTCCTGCAGGGCAAATGGCTGTTCGAGTTGGCTCCTGAGCATCCTGACTATCAGGTTCTTTATACCAATGCCTGGCTAACCGACTGGCGATTCATCCTGGGCGCAGTGCTGTTCTTCGGAGGCATGGCCATCAACTGGCAGTCAGACTACATCATCCGTCATCTTCGCAAGCCCGGAGACACCAGGCATTACCTGCCCAAAGGCGGCTTGTACAACTATGTGACATCGGCCAACTACCTGGGCGAGATTATCGAATGGATGGGTTGGGCTATGCTGACTTGGAGCCTCGCAGGATTCGTGTTCTTCTTCTTCACGATGAGCAACCTGGTGCCGCGTTCGAACAGCATTTACAAGAAGTACCAAAATGAGTTTGCCGACGAGTTTGAGGCACGTCGCCCCAAGCTGAAACGCATCCTACCTTTCATTTATTAACACGCGCGCATGAACGAAACCAACGATACATCCCTACTCTTCACGCCCTATCAGTTAGGGCCGATTACTCTGCGCAACAGAACTATTCGCTCGGCTGCGTTTGAGAACATGTGCAAGGGGAACAAGCCAACGCAGCAACTCATTGACTATCACGTCAGTGTAGCTCGCGGAGGTGTAGGCATGACTACGGTTGCATATTGTGCCGTGGACCGCTCCGGCGTGTCTTTTGACGGGCAACTGTATGTGCATGACGAGATTCTGCCTGACCTCAAGAAACTGACAGATGCCGTGCATGCAGAAGGAGCCAAAGTGTCTATCCAATTGGGACACTGCGGCAACATGACACACTACTACACCTGTGGTTATCAACTGCCCGTAGGTCCCTCTACCGGCTTCAACATGTACTCTCCCACCATCGTGCGCGGGCTCAAGAAGGACGAGATTCACACCATAGCACGCCATTTCGGCGAGGCCGTGGATTTCTGCCGCAAAGCCGGGTTCGACTGCGTGGAGATTCACGCCGGACACGGATACCTCATTTCACAGTTCATCTCGCCTTATACCAACCATCGTCATGACGAATACGGAGGCTCCTTCGAGAACCGTGTTCGCTTCATGCACGAGTGTCTTGACGAGGTGATGAAGCACGCAGGCGAGGATATGGCCGTCGTGGTGAAAACCAATATGTTTGACGGCTTCAAACGTGGCATCCAACTGGAAGAAGGCATTCGCGTAGCCAGGGAGATTGAGAAGCATCATCCGCATGCCATCGTCCTGTCCGGAGGCTTTGTCAGCAAAGCACCGATGACCGTCTTGGGAGGCGCTATGCCCCTCAAAACACTGGCTTACTACATGGATATGGCCAAGTTCTGGTGGCTCAAGATGGGCATTGCTATCGGAGGCAGACTGCTCATCCCTACTGTGCCTTTCAAAGAACTGTATTTCATGCAGCAAGCCCGCAAGTTCCGCGAAGCGCTTTCCACTCCCTGTATCTACGTGGGTGGTATCCAGAGCCGCGACAACTGTGAGACCATTCTCCGCGAGGGTTTCCCTCTCATGCAGATGGCTCACGTCCTCATCAAAGACCCCGACTTTGTCCGTCATATGGCCGAGGACGAGCATTATCACGCCGGCTGCGGACGCTCCAACTACTGCGTAGCACGCATGTACACCCTCGACATGAAGTGTCACCACTGCGTCCTCAAGGACAACCCCGAACAGATTCCCGGCAAACTCAGAAAGGAGATAGCCCGGCAAGAAGCCGACGCCGAGCGCTCGCTGCAAGAACCATAACATAACCATAAGATAACCGTAAGATAAAGCAAGGAGCTTATATGAAGGCATTAGTAACAGGAGCAACGTCAGGCATCGGCCTTATGTACGCACGAGAACTCGCGCGGCAGGGGCACGATCTGGTGCTTGTGTCCAATCAGGCCGTTGAGTTGCTGCAGGTTGCGGAAGACTTACATTACGAGTTTGGCGTAGCCACATACGTTGTCTATAAGGACCTCACGTCACCTACTGCGGCACAAGAGGTGCATGATTTTTGCGTTGAGTATCAACTTGATATTGATATCCTCATCAACAACGCAGGCGTGTTCTACTTCAACTACCTGACACACGTGCCGATGGAGAAAATCGAGCGTATGCTGTCACTGCACGTACTCAACACCACCCGCATGACACGCCTCTTTGGCGCCGACATGCAGGCACGAGGGAAAGGCTATATCCTGAATATGTCCAGCCTGGCGGCATTCGTTCCCATGCCCGGTATTCAGTGTTACGTGGCCACCAAAGCGTATATCGACAACTTCTCGCGCTCAGTATGGTACGAGTTGCATCCTTACGGCGTGAACGTCCTGTCCGTCACTCCCGGAGCCGTGGATACGGGCCTGTACGGGTTATCCATGCCGCTTAGAAAACTGGCGCTGCGACTACATGTCTCCATCACTCCGGAGACCCTGGTCAGACGAGCCCTCAAAGCCCTCTTTAAGGGCAAGAAACAAACCATGCCCGGACTCCTCAACCATCTCTATCTGCCCTTCGTCAAACATTGTCCGGACTGGCTTATTCGACTGATCTTCAAACACATAGACAAATATATGAAATAACGCTTATGAGAAAACTGCTATTGATACTATTCGCCCTATTACCCCTCACTCTTCTTGCCGAGGCCATGACGGACCGAAGCTGGCGTCCCCACGAGGTACGCATCGGGTACGGTGATCCCATGTTCGAGACGATGGTTTGGCACGACTCGCCTACATACTTTACTCTGGAGGAGACGATGCAGTACAAGTTCACCGGACACATCTTCGCAGAGTACCATCATCGCCCCAACGCGTGGTTCAGTTACGGCGGACAAATTGATTACCAACAGGTTTGGTGGACCAAAGAATGGCTTAATTCGGAGGGCATGTTCGAATATATGCCCTGCAATTTCGTTGACATCTCCGTTATGCCGACTATCCGCTTCACATTCTTCTGGTCCGAATGGGTGAACCTGTACTGCGGAATGGGTGCAGGTCTGTTGATTAACGGAGGCACAGAGAAAGACTACAAGGGACGCCAAGTGGCCTTTGCTCCTGTCGTAGATCTACGCCTGCTGGGTCTTTCCGTCGGCAAGGGTATGTTCTTCGGAACCGTCGATTTGGGTGGTATGTTCAGCCTGCACAACATCAACGCCATCTACATGCTCGGCTCACGTATTTTCAGTGCCTCTTTTGGTGTACGATTCTAAAAACAACTTGATTATGAAGAAACTAACCATATATCTCCTGGCTCTGGTCACGCTGGTTTCCTGCGCGCCGGAACAGCCTGATTTCGTTAACTTCCCCTATTGGTGGAACTTCGTGGACGTTGAGAGTCTTCCCTCCGGCTCGTTCCACCCCACCAGCATCTCGGCCGTCAATTTCAACGGCCCGCTTCCTGCTACTCCTTCTCTGCCCGGGGCGGAAGAAGCACAGCGCGCTGATACTACCGGCCTCAGTTACTACGCTTCGTCCCTCCCTGCGACTTCGGTTGTGCAGTCGATGTTGGGCTTCACTCAAGCCAAGAGGGCCTGGCAGATTGCCGGCGTGTACTCCTCTATTGACCAGAACGGCGACTCTATTACCTTGTCAGGCAAGCTTGTACTGCCGGAAGACTTGCAGGTACGCAACATCGTGATTGTAAGCCATTACACCATCGGTGCCAACTTCGAAGCCCCAAGCCAGTGTTTCCCCTTCGAGGGTATTCTGGCAGGATATGGCTATGCCGTCGTAATAGCGGATTACATCGGCTTCGGAGCCACATCTTCGCTGCCACATCCCTACATGGCAGGTGAGTTGACCGCCACGAACGTGCTGGACTTCTACTACTCTGTTTTGCCTTACCTGAACGCCATTGAAATGGCACCGATGGACAGTTCTATTTACCTGATGGGGTACAGTCAGGGCGGAGCAACCACGATGATGGTTCAATACCTGATAGAGCGTGACCACCCGGATTTGAAGATAAAGCGCAATTTCGCAGGTGCAGGCCCATACGATCTGGCTGCCACCTACGACAAATGGATGAGTGACGACCTCACCGGCATCCCCTGTGCTGTGCCTATGATTATTCAAGGCATGAACATTGCCGACAACCTTAATCTGGACTACAGCATCTTCTTCAAACAGCGTTTGCTGGATTCCTACGAGGATATCATCAACTCTAAGAAATATACTGTCAAGCAACAAGGCGAGTTGATAGGTGTGAACCGCTTGTCAGACATCGTCACCGAGGAGTGTCGCGACAAACGTACAGAGTCCAGTTTCAAACTCTATCGCGCCCTCATGCGTAACTCTGTAGCGTACCTTTGGTGGCCACAAGCACCGGTGTATATGTTCCACTCGCAGGACGATGACACCGTACCTTTCAAGAACTCGCAGATAGCCCGCGAGGAGTGGGACCTCAGTAACATCGAGTACAACTTCGGTCACTATGGCAATCACATGAAGGGCTATCTGACGTTCCTTACCATTGTAACCAACTTCCTTAAGCAACCCGCATGAAAGCACTGAAACATATATGTCTCATGGGTCTCTTGAGTCTCATGGGAGTTATCTTCACCGCATGCAAGAACTACGGCGAAGCAGCATACATTACCGAGCCTACAGATATCGCTCTGACTGTACTGAGCGACCATATCACTGCCGGCTCCGCACAGGTGTTAATTGAGCCTATGGACGACCGCGCCTATTATTTTACGCGCGCTGTTCCCGCCAACGAATACATACCCGGCACCATGGACCGTGACTTCATGATGCTGGTCATGGACAGCGTGTACATCCACTACCTGTTGTGGCGTTATGACCTGCTCCGCGCGGGAGAGACGTACATTGCGCCCTTTAGTTCGCACAGCCTCAAATATGGCGTACAGACAATACATGTGGACACGCTGGCACCGGACACCGAGTATATGATTTACGCTTTCTGCGTCAATCCTGTCACGCAACAACCAATGGGCGACCTGTTCTTCAACTACTTCAAGACCGACTCGCACGCACAAACCGACCTGTCTTTCCAGTTCGTGCTTGAGGGCGATGCGGTCTATATCATGCCCTCCAACGACGAGACACAGTACGTGGCATCCTACGAGGAAACGTCGGTTATCAAAAAAGAGTACAACAACGATGCAGTGGAGTTTCTGCGCCACACATTGGACGACGCCAAGTCCGCGGGGCTAACGCAGTTCTTCGTCCACCGCAACGCGTATCTGTGCGACCTCTACCTGATGATGCCCAACACGCATTACACCGTGGCCTGCGCAGCCTACGACGGCAAGTTGGCAGCGGAATGTGCCACGTGTGAGGTCTATTGCGACCCGGACGGCAAATACCACCTCGTTGGACAAGAATAGTTTACCACGGCTCTGCCGAAATCAGAAAACAACAACTGAGCATGACTCCTTCCTTATACACACGACTCATTTGGCTCGTAGATACCATCTACGCTGCAGGTCGAATAAGCAAACTCGAGATTGACCGACAGTGGCAAACCAGTGCACTCAACACCGACCATGAAGAGGAGTA
>JAEEGL011144216.1_pt1 | contig 10565 bp, 6 predicted proteins | sample 9134231 | NCBI WGS metagenome assembly JAEEGL01 (sample SAMN16246548, study PRJNA631951) | gut metagenome | biome: gut microbiome; feature: rumen; material: fiber-attached | host: Bos | place: Iran: Karaj | collected 2018-10
GGTGGTCTGAGCACAGGCTTCGTTCTGGCTGTTTTCATGGCTAACTCGGGCGGTGCTTGGGACAATGCCAAGAAGTATGTTGAAGAAGGCAACTTCGGTGGTAAAGGCTCTGAAAATCACAAGGCTACCGTCGTTGGCGACACCGTCGGCGACCCCTTCAAGGATACGTCAGGTCCTTCGCTGAACATCCTCATCAAGCTGATGAGCATGGTGAGCATCGTGATGGCCGGTTTGACCGTTACCTGCCACCTGCTGTAATCTTTCAATTTATCAAGAATTCAGAATTTGAATTGATAAGTATTTGAGAGATAAATCGCAGGCGATTCATTTTCCCCCAAGTTATCGGATTTGATGGCTTGGGGGAATTTATTTTGGGAAAAGTAACAATTTCTATGTTGTTTTCGTTAGATTTTTGTTTGCTATGATCTTTAAGCCTTTTAAAAACATTTTCTCAATCGTTTTATTTTGTATTTTTGAGGCCAGATTTATGGATTGAGAATTGAACTCATGAACAATACACTTATAGATAATTCGACAGAACAGTTATCTATGCAAACGGCATTAAACCAATGCCTGTCGCAGGATTGTTTTCACACGGTAAGCATTGCTACAGGCTATTGGGACATGCCAGGCCTTGCTCTTATTGTTGATCAATTGGAAGTTTTTTTGAAGAAAGACGGAACCAAATTACGGTTGTTGATAGGCAAAGACCCTTATGTTTTTGCTTCCCAATTGGAAAAGCCGAAAGTGAAGAGCCCTCAATTTCCGGATGATTACATCAAAACAGACATCAACGAGTTGGAGTTGAAAGATGAGTATAAACATACCATCCAGTTCCTTCTTGAAAATTGTACTGAAGAAGATTCAAAGGTGGAAATCCGTGTTTATAGAACAGACGAAAAGGCGGATGCCCAGTTCCTCCATTCGAAGTGCTATATTTTTACAGGAAAAAATGATGCTGTTGGCATTGTAGGAAGTTCAAATTTCACTGCGAAAGGCTTGGAGGGAAATGCAGAACTGAACTATATGGAAACGGATTGGATGAGGGTCGCCGTACCTGAAACCAACAACCCTAACCAGAAGAGCCATATCATGTGGTTTGAGGAGAAATGGCAAATCTCCCAGCATTGGAACAGAATTTTCCTTGAACAAATCCTTTGGCCTTCTCCTATTGCAACAAAAGTCAAAAAAGAATTGGAGGAATTGTCACCTTATGAGGTTTATATCAAGTATTTGCAACTTCAGTTCGGGGATGTTACGGACGAATCTGTTACGGCTCAATTGAAATCCTATCTTCCCAAGGCATTTAATCCATATAATTATCAGTTGGATGCCGTCAAGCAGTGCTTTTATATTATGAAGGCTCACGGCGGTTTCTTTTTGTCAGATGTCGTAGGTCTTGGTAAAACAATTGTAGGTGTTCTCGTTATTAAGAAATTCATTGCCGAAGCAGATGTGTGGAACCGACATCCAAAAGTCCTCATAGTTACACCTCCTGCCATCAAAGACTCGTGGCTAAAAACGATAGCTCAATTTGACAAAGACGATGATACTTTCAAAATCGCCAGCAATATCGAGTTTATCACCACAGGAAGCATAGGTAGCTTGATTACCGATGATGGTTCTGGAGAAGATGATGACGATTTTAAGGAAGATGCTAAAAGCAGCGATTACGGTCTGATTCTTATTGATGAAAGCCATAATTTCAGAAACAACTGGACGCAGAAATACGCCACTTTGGACAATCTGATCGACAGAATCCAGTTGCAGACAGGTTACCAGCCTCTCATCGGGTTGCTTTCCGCCACCCCGCAAAACAACTCGCCCCAAGATTTGAAGAATCAGATTTACTTCTTCCAGCGTTCGCATAATTCGACCACATTGCCCGACATTCCTGGGGGCAAGTTGGATTCCTATTTCAACGAAAAACAGAAGTTGTTTAACGACAATCGAAATGTAGACACCCCAGAAGCTCGCGAAATAATAAAGGAAATCGCCGCCGACATTCACGATAAGGTGCTGCAATACTTGATGGTAAGAAGAACGAGAAAAGACATCAAGGAACAATATGCTGAGGACAGCGAACAATTGAAGTTCCCTTCAATAAAAGGACCTGTTCCCGAACACTACACAATGAGTGCCAAACTCTCCAAACTCTTTTATGACACCGTGTTTGCCATTGTTGGTGAGGAGGATGATGACGAAAAATCCATTGGCTATTATCGCTATGCCGCCATCAGTTACCTCGTTAAGGAAGAAGACAAGAAACTGTTTGAGAAACGCAATTTGAAGGTGGAGGATATTTCAAGACGATTGGCTCACATTATGAAACTTCTGTTGGTCAAACGTTTGGAAAGCAGTTTCCCTGCGTTCCGAAAATCGTTGGAGAATCTGAGACGGAACACTCAAAACATGATTGACATGCTGAACACGGATGCCGTGTTCATCTGCCCGGATATTGATGTCAATGAGACCATTGCAAAGGAAGGCGGTTTGGATAATGCCATCCCCGTGCTTCGACAGAAGATTGAAAAGAAAGGTGGAAACAACAGGGAATTCCGTTCAAATGATTTGAAAAAAGACGAATATCTCCGCCTGTTGGAACAAGATATGGAACTTATCGACAAGCTTTGCAAACGATGGGAAAAGAACACGGAAGATCCAAAATTCGACAAGTTCAAGGAAATCTTGGATGCCGAATTATTTAATCCTGAAATCAACAATCCCCATCATTTTGATAAGCCTCGTGTGGTCATTTTTACGGAAGCCCTTGACACTATGCAAGCCTTAGCTGAATATGTGATAGCGGATGGACATCGTCCACTGGTCATTTCAGCCAATAACAGAGATGAGTTGCAGGATGAGATAGCTGCCAATTTTGATGCCAATCAGCCCAAAGAAGAACAGCGTGACGATTATGATGTGATTATCACAACAGAAGTGCTGGCCGAAGGTGTCAATCTGCATCGCGCCAATGTGATACTCAACTATGATGCGCCGTGGAATGCCACCCGACTCATGCAACGCATAGGCCGTGTGAACCGAATCGGCTCAAAGGAAGAGTTTGTTCATGTCTTCAACTTCTATCCTTCCGATGATGGTGAAAAGATTATCAAGTATCTGCCCAAGGCATACGCCAAACTTCAAGCGTTCCATACGATGTTCGGTGAAGACAATAAGGTGTTCTCCGAAATGGAAGAACTCTCCGAAGCCGACTTGAACAATATGGTGGACGGCGACACTTCTCCTTTTGCTCCTTATATTAATGAACTGAAACGGTTCGCAAAGGAGCATCCTGATCGCTACCAACTCATTTGCAATACCGAAGCCCGACAGCTGGGCGGTTTCCGTGTGATGGGTCTGAATCAGGATTTGTTTTATGTCGGAGCCGAGAATCATCAATTTGTTCATATCTTGATAGACAAAGACAACAATCCTCAAATAGTTTCCCCGTTGCGCTTTATTCAGGCTTTCCAAATGACCGACGACAAAAATCCTGCTTTTGGCAAGGCTGACATAAAAAAATATGAGGAGAAGGCAAGTTTGGCCATCAACACCTTCAATGCTTTCATAACACAGTCAAAGAAGGCCAAGGATGCCAGAAAGATCATGCAAAGTATGGCGCAATGGAAATTCATTTTGGACCAGTTGACCGACAAAGAGGCCAAAGCCGCCATGAAAAATGTGCGCAAGGCAATTGAAAACCAAAATACCATAGCCATCAAGCTGACCAAGCAACTTTACGACGAACTGAATCAGGGCGAACAAAGTTTGTTTGGTTTGGATGCCGATGTGAACGACTATGTAAAAGCCACATTTGCACATATCTCGAATGTGGTGAAACAAAAATACGGTGAGCCGTATGTTTCGATCTATCAGATCTCAAATGAAGAATAAAAACAAAACGTTATATGACCAAAAAAGAGGCACTGCAATTATTTGAGCAAAAGAAGGTTCGCACGGTTTGGGACGACCAAGAAGAGAAATGGTATTTCTCAATAGTGGATGTCTGCGATGTCCTTACTGACAGTAAGGATGCTACAGCGTATTGGAGAAAGTTAAAACAACGGCTTAAAGAAGAGGGAAATGAAACCGTGACAAATTGTCACGGTTTGAAACTTCGTGCGGCTGATGGAAAGATGCGCATGACCGATGTCGCTGATACAGAGCAACTTTTCCGCATTATCCAGTCGATACCTTCACCCAAAGCGGAACCTTTTAAACAATGGATGGCGCAGGTGGCAAGCCAACGTTTGGACCAAATGCAAGATCCGGAATTGAGTATTGACCAAGCCATTGTCGATTATAAGCGTTTAGGTTACTCTGACGCATGGATTAATCAGCGCATCAAGTCCATCGAAGTGCGGAAGGAACTGACCGATGAATGGAAACGCACGGGGGTGCAGGAAGGTTTGGAATATGCTTCGCTTACCGACATCATTACGCGCGAATGGAGCGGCTTCACCACCAAGCAATACAAAAACTATAAAGGACTAAAGAAAGAAAACCTGCGCGACAACATGACCAACCTTGAAATCGCGCTCAACATCCTTGCCGAAGCCTCAGCTGCGGAACTCTCGAAACAACGCGACCCCAAGGGTTTCAGAGGACAAAAGCAAGTGGCCAAAGATGGCGGTAGTGTAGCCAAAGCCGCCCGCAAGCAATTGGAGAACCAATTGGGGCATAGTGCGATTTCTCCGTCCAAGGCCAGCGACTACCTGCTTCCTGAATCAACCGACGAAAGTGCAGAATGACAAAACATTAGACCTATGACCGCCAATCAGATAAAAACCCATTTAGCGCAAATCTTTGAACAAGATTATCAGGGATATGACTCTTTTGTAAAGGATGTTATTGACATCATCTTTACGGGAGAAGATGCATACGAGGCACTTCCCGTTCCAGAAGACTTTTTGACCGATGAAAACCGCCAACGTGCCAATGCAAGCGGCATTCTCCAGATTCATAAAGTCGGAACAGTGAATGCGGAAGAACCGATAGACTTGTTCGACATTACCCTGAGCGACAAAAAGGAACTGCAATACAATCGTGTTGGCATCCAGCAGTTTATTCGCAGTACCTTGTTCCCGTTCACGAATGCCTTCATGTTGTTCCACAATGAGACCACGGAAGGAAAGGATTGGCGTTTCTCATACGCCTATAAGGAAACCACCATCAAAGGCATGACTTCCGCCAAACGCTACACCTATCTGTTTGGGAAGAGCCATCGTGCCCGAACAGCCTTAGAGCGTTTTGCCAAACTGGCGAATGAAGAGAAGAGTACACAGAATCTGCTGAATGCTTTCTCGGTAGAGGCATTGAGCAAGAGTTTCTTTGATGAATACAAAGGGCAATATGACATTTTCTGCAAGTTCCTGTTTGACTACAAAAACGACACCGAGTATTTTGGCAGCGAGTTTACGCAATGGGAAGACAAGTTCCTCCGCGACTATGTGAAAAAGATGATGGGGCGTATCACCTTCATCTATTTCTTGCAGCGCAAAGGCTGGATGAACGGCAACATGGAGTACATGCAAAAGGCTTTTGAACGGTCGCCCTATCAGGACAATTATTTGGATGCCTTTTTGGAGCCTTTGTTTTTTGGCGTGCTGAACACCAAGCCAGAGGCGAGGAAAGCTTTGTTTGAAAAAGAGGGATGGGCATTGTCGTTGCTCGACGAATGGAAAGACGTGCCGTATTTGAACGGCGGTTTGTTTGAACGCGATGAGCAGGATGAGCCAAAATCCAAGTTCCCAGCTGAATTGTTCAAAGGTCTCTTCGATTTCTATTCCCGTTACAACTTCACTATCGACGAAAACGACCCCGACGATGCCGAAGTGGGCGTTGACCCTGAAATGCTTGGCCATATCTTCGAGAACCTGCTGGAAGACAACAAGGACAAAGGCGCATTCTATACGCCAAAGGAGATTGTGCAATACATGAGCCAGGAAAGCATTGCCCAATATCTGAAGACCCACACCGAAGAAGCCTTGCATCCCGCCATTGACGAATTGATTAAGGAAAAGAAAGTGAATGAATTGTTGCAGACGAAAGCCGTTGCTTCAGCCGTATATGCCTTATTGCAAGAGGTGAAAGTGTGCGACCCTGCCATTGGCTCCGGTGCCTTCCCGATGGGTGTGCTGAATGTGCTCTACCATGCGCGTTTGCTGCTGTATGGCTTCACCAAACCCACGCAAGAGTTTTCGCCCTCCGAAGTAAAGCGCGAAATCATTCAGAACAACATTTATGGCGTGGATATTGAAAAAGGTGCCATTGATATTGCCCGTTTGCGGTTTTGGTTGGCTTTGGTGGTTGATGAGATTGAACCTGAACCACTTCCCAACCTTGATTTCAAGATTATGCAAGGAAACAGCCTTGTCGAACAGTTTGAGAATCTTGATTTGTCTAATTTGTTACCAAAGAAAAACGAAGACGGACTTTTGCTTGTGTTTGATGAAGAAACGCAATTACAGGCTGTTCTACATGAAAAACAATGCCGATACTTCTCCACAACCGACCACGAAGAAAAACAAACCCTTCGTAATGAAATTGTCAAAGTGGTGAAGGACTTAATCATTGAACGGACGCAAGGCAACACAAGTATTCCTGAAAAACTCCAAACGATTGATTTGTCTTCTAACGATCAGTTTTTCCTTTGGCATACATGGTTTGCTGATGTCTTTGAGGAAGGCGGCTTTGATGTGGTGATAGGGAATCCGCCGTATTTACGAATACAAGGAATTAGAGAATCAAATCCTCAATTTGCTGACTATTTGTCCAAGCATTATAAATCAGCTATGGGGTCTTTTGATTTGTATGTTACCTTTGTCGAAAAAAGCATCAACATAGTCAATGAAAAAGGATTTGTGAATTTCATCATGCCAACCAAATGGACAAATTCAACCTTTGGAAAAGGTTTAAGATCTGTTTTGTTGTCAAATCATTTTATGCCAAGAATAATAAATTTTGGAGCATATCAAGTTTTTGCTGCATCAACATATACGGGATTGCAATGGTTTAGGAAAACCAATGAAATCGAATATCTTGAACTAAATAGGGATCTTAATAATAATGATGAATTAAGTGATTTTTTAACACAGATTTCGGTTTCAGATTTTGTAAAGATTAATCCCAATACCGTTGAAGCATGGACATTAACAAACGATAAGGTCAATAATATACTGAATAAACTGATGAAGAACCCTTTGACTTTGGGCGATGTTTTTGAGAAAATTTTCCAAGGTTTGGCAACAAGTAAAGACGATGTATATTTCATTTATGATTGTTTTAATGTTGATGATGAAATAATAGAAGGATACTCTAGATTCTTGCAACGAAAGGTGAGAATAGAAAAGGGATTGCTGAAACCATTGTTAAAAGGAGAGGATGTACATAGATACGAGATCATTAGAACTAACAAATATGTAGTATTTCCATACAAATTATTAAATGATAAAGCAGAATTATATTCAGAGGAGGAAATCTCTCAAAACTTTCCATTAGGTTATTCGTATCTTAAAGAATGTGAGCCAGAACTTCGTGGACGAGAAAAAGGGAGGTTTAACATTGACAAAAAATGGTTTCAATATAGTAGAAAACAAGGGCTGACTTATGGAGGTCTAACTAAAATACTAGCTCCAGAGATTTCCTTAGGTGGTAATTTTTCGATGGATAAAAACGGTCAATTTTACAGTACAACAAAAGTGTATGGTTATATTAAAAAGCAAAACTGTCCATTGTCTTATGAATTTTTGCTTGGTCTCCTTAATTCTGATTTGTTTTGGTTTTTTATCAAGAACACAGGATATGTACTTCGCGGCGGCTATTTCACCTTTAAAACGAACTACATTACTCCTTTTCCAATGCCAAATTATAATTCTATAAATCAAGTATTTATAAAGCAAATTGAGAATATTGTCCAAGTTATTTATGATAATAAACAAGAATGCGGAAATGATGCGAACATTGAAAAAGAAATGACGCAAATCAACAACATTATTTTAAAAATATACAATCTTGAAGAATTTAGCGACACAATTACAAATTAAGCTTTTTCAATTATTTCAATTTCATCAGTTGACAACCCATATAAATCATAGATAATCCGATTGATTTCTTTTTCTGCTTTTTCAAAATTATTCTTTAATTCGACACGCGCTTTTACTTTTTCCTGAATATGTAAATCTATGCTTTTAGGAATGTATGGTATGGGAAATGGTTTTAAGTAAGCAGGTTTGTATCGATAATAACCATTTGCAAGTACAGTACCAGTATTTACAAGATACCACCAACATAATTGCGAGTTTAGTATTGCCATTAGTGTTTCGTCACTTATCGCACATCCATTTTTCTTAATATACCCGTAAATCGTAGTTGTACTGTAAAATTGACCATTAATGTCTAACGAATAGTTTCCTTTGAGTGAGATTTCAGGTGCAACAATTTTTGGTATATTAAACAAAGACAGGTTTTTAGGGTAAATATATCTAAACCAATACCTGTCATTCAATAACCTCCCTTTCTTCTGTACGATTTGTGCTATTTGATTTGCCTCAAATAATGATAGAGAGTATTCCTGCTTATTTTTAGTCGTTTTGCTAAGAGTGTTTTGGATATTCCTTGTGAGAGAGATGACTGTATTACTAATTCTTTGCCATTTAGTTTATTGTGAGCATTTTTTCTTCCTTTAGGTCTTCCCAAAACAACTCCTTCCGCTTTTTTTCTTGCCAATGCTTCTTTTGTCCTTTGGCTAATCAAATTCCTCTCAATTTCAGCGGATAACCCGAAGGCAAATGCCAACACCTTGCTTTGTATGTCATCGCCAAGACGGTAATTGTCTTTGATAGTCCAAACACGACATTCCTTTTTCATGCAAAGGCTAAGAATCTCCATTATCATGAATAAACTTCTTCCTAATCGTGACAGCTCCGCACAAATGATGAGATCGTCCTTTTGTACCTTTTTTAAGAGACGTCCTAATTCCCTTTTGTCATAGTTTTTCGTTCCAGAGATGGTTTCTTCAATCCATCCGTCAATATGTAAGTTTTCTTTTGTGCAAAAATTGTTGATTTCAAATCGCTGGTTTTCAACCGTCTGTTTGTCACTACTTACTCTGATGTAACCGTAAATCATATTCTGTGTTTTTGTTAAAGCGAATACAATAATCTAAATTGTACGAATTTATATTTTTTCGACTATAAATATTGGATAGGACAAAGCCCAATGTCCAGCCAGGTGATTACGTTAATTAATACATCTTCACCCGCAAAAGCCGTTTTGGGTTTTGGAAAATAAAAGAGATACTACAATACAAGAAATGTTGAATACATATTCTGAGCGATTGGGAATGTTGTCCATGTTGTAAAATGAAACAAAACGTGTAATGTTCCAATTATTCTGGCGTATTACGATGGCTAAGCTCAAAATAGATGCTCAAACTTAGAAAAGAAATCCTATTATATATTGGCTTTCTTTTTTGGCACACTTTTTGAAAAAGAGAAAAATTGTTGGAAAAAGTGGCATAATTGAACAACATACAATAATAATTACTAATTTTGCAACAATTTTAAATCAATAAGCAATGAAGAAAGTGATTTACCTTCTTGGCATCATGCTCCTTTTCGCTGGCGTGGCCAAGGCTCAAGACACTAAAGTTCAAAACGGACCTGAGATTGAATTCGAGAAAATCGTTCACGACTACGGCGATGTCCCTTACAACGGCAATGGAGAATGTGAGTTCCGCTTCACCAACACGGGCAACGAGCCTCTGCTGGTGCAAAAGCCCAAGTCGAGCTGCGGCTGCACCATCCCTTCGTGGCCGAAGGAACCCATCCTTCCCGGTGAGTCGGAAGTCATCAAAGTGACTTACAGGACCAACCGTGTGGGTAATATCAACAAGACCGTCACCGTGACCTCAAACGCTATCGCCAACCCCACCGTGGTGCTGCGCATCAAGGGCCGCGTGCTCGAACAACCCAACGAGGCCATGCCTGAGAAGAAAGACGATTTCGGCGCAGGCTCACCCGTCAACAACAAGTGATTGTAATCTAATAGAAGTATTATCATAGAAGCCGTCTAATGTTTACGTTAGATGGCTTTTTATACAAAACAAAACCCCTATGCCACAAATTTCCAATAAAGGTATGGAACTGCCGCAGTCGGCAATCCGTAAACTTGTTCCTTTCGCAGATGCCGCCAAAGAACGCGGCATCCACGTCTATCACCTCAACATCGGTCAGCCCGACATCGAGACCCCTAGTGGTGCTTTGAAGGCTTTGGCTGATACGGCTGCCAATATGGCTAACAATCATGGCGTCCTTGAATATAGCCACTCGGCCGGTATTCCCACCTACCGTCGTGCACTGTGCAACTATTACCATCGTCATGGCATCGATGTGACTCCCAACCAAATCATCGTCACCAATGGCGGTAGCGAAGCCTTGCAGATGGCTTTCACCGTGTGTCTGAATCCTGGCGACGAAATCATCATCCCGGAGCCTTACTATACCAACTACAACACCTTCGCCAAGCTGTGCGACGCCAAGATCGTCACCATCCCCAGCGAC
>JAEEGL011351372.1_pt1 | contig 10565 bp, 8 predicted proteins | sample 9134231 | NCBI WGS metagenome assembly JAEEGL01 (sample SAMN16246548, study PRJNA631951) | gut metagenome | biome: gut microbiome; feature: rumen; material: fiber-attached | host: Bos | place: Iran: Karaj | collected 2018-10
CTTTTGAAAAAGAAGGCGTCGACACTCTCAAAATATCCCGCGCCTGCCATCCCGAGCTTGAGAGCAAAAAACTCTCCGCAATGTGCGAGCACTACGGTATCCCCCTTCAGGCTCACAGAGCCCACAACGATGCCCAGGCAACAGCTAAACTGTTTGATTGTCTGAGAAAGAACTTTTCCGAGAAGTATCCGGAGTCGTTCGAACCGGTGAAACTGGTCTACCAGATAAAACGGGAAAGCCCCATCAGACCGCTCCAGATAGTGAAGCTTAAAAAACTTATAGAACTCCACAAAATCGAATGCCCGTATGAAATCGAAAAGATGACCCGAAATGAGGCGTCAAGGTATATTGATAAGATAATGGCGAAATATGGGAAATAATCTAGAAAAGGATGCATCATATGATGCATCCTTTGTTTTGTTAATTGAGAACGGATTAAAAAAACAAAATAGTATATTGACAAATTACTCTAAGCAATGTAATAATTTTTTCAACGAGATTATTAATGTAAACCGAAATCAAGAAATAATCCAATAATTGTAGTATACAGAAGTTTTTTTCAAAATACATATTTGTATATGTTGCCTAGTAGGCGTATATATAAGCATTGGTGGTTATCCGGAAACCTAAAATGCAGAATAATTATTTGCAATTTGAGCCATGGGGATAATTGCACTAACTATTCAAAAACAATTCTAAAAACAAAATAGAAAGGATATAATATCAAATGAATAACAAGAAAAGACGGATTATAGGATTACTAACTGCTTTGGTAGTAGTAGTCATCACCATTTTTACAATCAGTACTGTGTACGCAGGAAGCAATAATACTTACAGTATTTACAACTCTCAAATTGCCACTACGGCCAAAGTAATGCTTTTACCAAACATGAAATGCACTTATACGGACGGCTCAGGTGATTTGAATCCATATAATCAAAGATCATACAATTTACCGACAAGAGGAAGCGAGAATTATGGATGCGCCGTAACGGCATACATTACAGGTAGAAATATTATTTACAAGGAAACGCTTAATCCGCATAATTATGTCAAGAGTGATGCAAGTGCCCTTTGTACCTTTAATGGAATGAAAGCTGAACGCTCTGTAGACAATTCTGTAATAGCTAGTCAGGTGTTAAGCGGAAAGCCGGTTATTTATAAGATTGCATATAACGGTGGAACTCATTATGTTCTTATCATAGGACTTAAAGAGACGGGCGGAAGAAGCTATTATTACGATGACGAGCTCATTTGTATCGATCCTGTAGGCGGTAAAATATGCTATCTTACCAATGCTTGGGGTTGGAGTTCAAGAAAAGCAGGAAGTTGTAAAATTAAATTGTATTAAACAAATAACTCATTAGGGGTACGCGGCATGCAAAGGCGTGTCGCGTACGACTCTAAAGGAACGAACATGAAAAAAACTTTATTAATCGTATTAATAATTAATTTACTTCTGGTGTGCGGTTGCAAAAATGGAACTACTAATGTTTCGGAGAAGGAAGTTAATAAAAACGCTGTATACAAAAGTGAAACAATAGAGATAACGCTCCCGGATGAATATAATAATTATGAACTCGGAGAGATGGTTCCGTGTAAAGAAGGCGTCTTCTTTAGCTGTTATAAGTATGAAGACGAGGAGAATAAAGAAGATATTGACTGGGCGCTGGGGTATAGCGACATGCAAGGTAATAATGCCGAGATAATAGATGATTTGACGGATGAAGACAACAACGACATATCATACATGGTACAAACGCTATTGGGTTGCGGTAACGAGTGTATAGCAATTGATTACTATAAAAATGCGAAATCGGAAGAGGGTATTGAGGAGCAGGATTATTATGATTCCCCGGAATACGTAGGCGTATTTGATAAAACGGGAAAGAAGCTGGCAGAAAAAGAACTGAAGGATTACTATCCCTGCAAATTGATTATTGATGACAGCATTATTTTATCTGATTATTCAAATATTATTTCGTGGGACTATTTGAAGGATAAAGAAATAAAGTGTGATGCTGCAAGTTACACAGATTTATTAAAAGGGGGCTCAGGTGCTCTTATAGCATACGGTCCTGACAAAGAAGGAAATAATGAATATATATATATTAATGCTAAGACTTTGGAGGAAGAGAAGCGGGTTAAAGGAACAGTCAGTATAAATAATAATGACGATATAGTCGCAGCCGGCAATACTTCAGAAGAATTCTTTATTTTTTCAGGTAAAAATGTATTAGGATATACTCCCGGAGATGAGCAGGTTCATTTGATATGCGACGGAGAGTATTCGGGACTTTACTTCGGAGGAAGTATTCGCGATACGTATGTAGAAGAAAACGGTGATTTTTATGTGCTGGCGGAGCAATATTCCAATTCATCTGAACCGGAGTTTAAGCTGATTAAGGGGGTAAAAATACCACCGGAAGAAGTTAAGGACAGAAAGGAAATCAGAATAGGCTGTCTTGGAATCAGCTATAGCGATGTGGACGAGATTATTGCAGAATTTAACAGTACCAGCGAAGAGTATTATTATACGTTGACGGAATATTTGGAAGAGGAAAACGCAGAAGAATACCTGTCGCCGATAGGTGAATTTGAAAAGGCCATAATGGCTGAGAATATCCCGGACATTGTCATGTGCGGTACCAATGGAATAGGTCAAAGCTTCAATTTGAATAACTATATTTCAAAAGGTATTTTCATGCCTCTTGATGATTTGATTGAGGCTGACAAAGAAATAGATTCACAGGACATTTTCCCCTGCCTGCGAGAGGCTTGTTCGCTTGACGGAAAGATGTACACGATTATTCCTTGCTTTAATATTAAAACCATGATTGTTAAGAGTAAGAATTATCAGGGAGAAGCCGGCTGGACATATTTGGAATTCTCAGAGTTTTTAAAGAGTCACAAGAACTCGAGGCCGTTTTACAATACGACAAGGTATGAGTTATGTGAAAACTTTTTGGCAATGGAAGATAACCCCTTTTATTCGGTTGCAACGGGGAAATGCAATTTTCAGTCAGAAGAGTTTATTCAATTTCTTGAGTTACTAAAATCCTATGGGGAAGATTTTGAATTTGACAGAAATGAGTATGAATATGACCGGGAGGTATTTGACTCATACAGTAAGGATGAAAGTCTGGCGGTAATGTGCGAAATGCACAGCGCGGAAGACTTTGTTGTCAGTGAAAATGGATTCTTTGGCGAAGATTTAAAAGTAGTGGGCTATCCCAATAACAAAGGCTTGCTTGGGTATATTAATCCTCAGATATATGTGATGGGAATATCCCATAAGACGAAATATCCCGAAGCAGCATGGGAATTTGTGAGAAGTTTTCTGCAGGAGGATTATCAAAAGGACTTAAATACATATATTCCTGCATCAATGAAGGCTTATGAGTATCAATCAGAGAAGAGGCTTAGAAAGGAAAAAGTTCAAGGTTGGTTCATGTACGACTATGTAGACCTAAGGCCACTTACGAGGGACGATATTGACAGATTTAAAGCAGTCATAATAGGTTCCGTGGGTAATTCATATTATGACGAGGTTATCACTCAAATAATAAATGAAGAAGCTCAAGCATACTATGCGGGAGAGAAGACAGCGGAAGATGTAGCAAAAATAATACAGAGCAGAGTGTCAATTCATCTGAAAGAAAAAACAAAATAGAAAAAGGACCCGTTCGCGGGTCCTTTTATATCATTTCTCAATAAACTTAAAGAACTTATACTTGAATGTACCTTCGTAAGGGTGCTCTCTCAGAGAAGTATTAAAGTGTCTTGAGCCCATAATAACTGTTTGAGGATGAGTAAACTCTCTGAAGCCCCATTCTCCGTGGTAAGCGCCCATTCCGGAGTGTCCGGTGCCGTTGAATGGAACGCCTTTTACCGTTATCTGCATGCAGATTTCATTGATACCGCCGTTTCCGAACTGCATGCGTCCCATGGTCTTTTTTGCCCATTTTAAATCACTCGTAAAGAGGTAAAGAGACAGTCCGTGTTCACGTTCACCGATGGTAGAAAGAAGCTCGTCAATCCGGCTGTCTTCAAAGGGAACGACCGGAAGAAGCGGACAAAAAAGCTCATGCTGTACAATCGGCTCGTTGATATCGACGGGATAAATCAATGTGGGAGAATATTTGCGTGTTTCCGGGCAGCCTTCTCCGCCAAAGACAATACGTTCTCTGTACTCATCGGCTTCGCGGGAACATTTCTCATAAGCTGCATCATTGACCAGACATGCATATTCGGGGTTCAAGCAAGCGTGCTCACCGATTTGAGATACGGCAGCCTTTTTGAATTCCTCGATAAATTCCTCTGCAATTTCTTTGGCCACGGCTACCTGATTAACGTTAATACATACCTGACCGCTGTTAAACATTTTAAAGAATGCAAGTTTGCGGGCGGCATCCTTAACATTCGCATCTTTTCTGATGATACACCAGTTGCCGTTTTCTCCGCCGAGCTCCAGGGCAGTGGATGTAAGGTTCTGTGCGGCACATTCCAGCACATGTTTACCGACTTTGGTAGAGCCGGTGTAGAAGATTTTGTCAAAACGTTCGTTAAGGCATAAATCTGCCACGTCGTGTCCGCCGGCCAGAACCGTTATATATTCGGGCGGAAATGTATCTGCGATAAGCTCCTGCAGGACCTTAGTACAGTTAGGGGTCTTGGAACTGGCCTTGAGTACAGCAGTATTACCTCCTGAGATTGCAGCCACCAGAACGCCCAAAGAAAGCGTAAAAGGAAAGTTGTACGGACTCATTATTAAGGATACGCCGTAGGGCATTTTGTATACTCTTGTAAAGAGGCCGGGAAAACATATTATTCCGCTGAAATGAAATTCTGTTCTGCTCCATTTTCTTAAATGATGAATAGCTTCGTTTATTTCGGCAATAACTATTCCGACATCGCATATATAGCCCTCGACTTTGTGACGCCCGAGGTCTTCGTTGAGCGCCCTTACAATTTTGTCTTCATGGCTGATTACAGCTCTCTTAAGAGCCTTAAGCTGAGCCATTCGATACTTGATATCAAGGGTTTTTCCGGTAGAAAAGAAATTTTTCTGTGAAATCACAATTTTGTGAATGTCATGCTCTTCGCTCATAGATTATCACTCCTTTTAAAGAATAGAATCTATATATATACGATAATCCATATGTCGTTTTTTGGCAAGAACAGGAGAAGAGAGTAAATCGGGTGTTGACAAAAAGGCGAAAATCCAATACTTTATTAATAACAAGATTATATTTGTGAACCGTGAGAATATTATAAAAGGGAGGTATAAATGAGAGCCAAAGGTGGTTTAAATGCCAAAGAAAGAAAAGTATATGAATTAATCAGAAACTCGAAAAATCCGATAACATCCAGTGAACTTATGCAGCTGACCGGTTTCAATAAGAATGCTGTTCAGCCCTGTCTCAGAACTTTGCTCGAGATGAAGTTGATTGAAGTTAAGGATACCGTTGTGGAAGGCAATATCGTTTCGAGAAGATTTGTCACGACCAAAGAATCCGACAGTATTATCAGCGGCATTTTTTACGAGGAATTCAAAAGCTTCTCTAAAATGGCAGGTAAGAAAGAATTGTTTTCCGCTTTATTTAAAGCAGACGAAGATCCCAAGCTTATGGAAGAAGAGTTGGGAGAATTATCCAGAATGTTGGAGGCTTACAAGAAAAAATAATGTTTAATCCGGGTGGTACAAATGTAACGGTGGGGTTATGGATAGGGGTATCCATTCTTTTACTGATAATCCTTCAGTACACGGCGTTAAGGGGTAGAGCGCTTTCTAAAAAGGTCTATCCTTCTGTTTGCTCCGCCATCGGGGCAATGATTTTCATCAGATTATTGGTTCCTTTCAAATTTGTATATACCCACGAATTGACTTGTCGGGGTGCTTTGGCATCCATCTTCAGGTCAATAGACAAAGAATGGGGAACAAGTGATAAGCCGACCTATGTTTCACTTTTTAGTATGATGATACTGATATGGGTGACAGGTGCAATAATCAATTTGGTAATGGACATTCATTACTACAAACTATCCGTGAAGTTTGTGAGAGTGAATTCTGAAGACATTACCGACAATGTGCTCAATGCTGACTACCTGACAAAAGAACAGCTCAATCGTATCAGACGCAGAAGAATTCGCTTCCTGAAGATGAAATATATTTCATCACCTCAGACATGTGGCCTGTTCAGACAAGTCATTCTTTTGCCGGATGTAGAAAGAGATATATTCAGCGATGAGCAGTGGCGTTTCATTATCGCGCATGAAATGGCACATATTAAGCGATTTGACGTTCAAAAGAAGTTTCTTTTGTTCGTACTCAAGAACATTTACTGGTTTATTCCGCTTATCAGAGTATATACAAGCAGTGCCGATGACCTTGCTGAAATATACGTGGACGAGAAAAGCGCGGCAGGGCAAAAAGAACAATATATGGAATCCATTTTATCAATTATGAAAAAGGTCTCTTCAGATCCTAAGAGAGACAAAATGTTTATGCTTAATCCGGTAGCTCTTTTTTCCGACAAGAAGCAAATGACGCTTCGATTTAAAAAGATGATGGAGTACAGGCAACAGAGCAAGATGGTATCCGCAATTGTCTTTTTGCTGAGCATGGTAATATTTGTTTCATCTTATTTGTTTACGTTTTATCCCGAACCAAATTATGAGTATTATGCTGAGAGGGAGGCCGCAGAGGGCTTAATGCTTCCCACCAGGGAAAACTCGCAGATAATTAAGCATGATGATGGGACTTATACCGTTATGGTATACGGCGTAGCAGTTGATGAAACGGACAGTTTGGAACTTTACGGAAGAGACATTCCGATGTATGACGAGGAGGGAAACAGAATAGAATGGCCATTTTTTCACAATTAAAAAAATTAATGATAACAGCAGGTATATGTATTTTTGTATTAGGTGCTTTTAAACAGGATGTTATGGCTTATGCCGGTCCGAGCGAGATAATTCCTGACATAAAAATTGAAGGGGATTACGTACAGGATACGGTCAGATGGGAATATAAGTTTGAGAATGGATTCATCTACAGAAGAAAATACAGTATTACAAGACAGAAATACCTTACCGATTGGGAGCTTGTGGGCCCTATTAAAAAGGGCTGATATCCTGAATCTATCATAAGATTATTGAAGGAGGCCGAAGGCTTACTTTGATAATAGAGTGGCGTATTATTAAACGTTGTAGGAAGCGCAGCCACAAAAATAGCGGCATCTCTTCATAAGAGAGATGCCGCTTAATTATATGCCGGGTTATTAATCCTCGCCTAAAGCCTCAAGACCCTTGGCATTGGCAATTTTATTGGCCTTAATGTTCTTAACAAGGCAGGTAAATACCGCAAAGCTGAGAACCATAAGGATGCCTGCATAAATGGGAAGTGCGCCCCATGCGCTCGATGCCATGAATACAAGTCCGAGAAGGATAGGAGTAACGGTCTGAGCCGACATGCTGGCTGCATAGTAGTAACCGGTGAACTTGCCGATTTTCTGTGAGGAACAAAGCTCCACAACCATGGGGAAGGAACAGTTGTGCACGAGAGCCATACCAAAGCCCTTGATAGCCCATACCACAAAAAGAATAACGGGGAAAGAAAACTCTCCATGCGTGCCGACCACAACACCCGTAGGTTTTGCAAAGAGCATTACGATGTAGCCAAGAACCGTAATTCCGAGACCGATGGAAATAGTCCATTTACGTCCGATTTTATCGGCGATGGAGCCTGCGGTAGCAAAACCGATTACCGAAGCAAGTCCGCCGAGAATGGTAAGAATCATGGTCTTACCGGATGAAGACTGCAAATAGCAAATTACGTAGTTACCGATGTAAGTGCCTATTGCATTGTCGGCCATGAACCATAAGAATTCTGCGCCGAGGATTGCAAGAAGCATTTTTTTGTTGGCTGCAGACATAGGTTTGTTGTCGTCAACGGGAGTCTCGATTGCTGCAAGACGCTCGCCTTCTTCCATTTCGGGCTTAAGCTCTTCTGCAAGCTTATTTTCCTTGATGGTTGCAAAAAGAACGAGAGCGGAAATAACCATGAGCACGGAAGCGATAATGAAAGGAATCTCGATGGTCCATACTTTTCTGGCTTCATCGGATGCGTTAATGTAGTCCGAAAGCTTCAAGAAAATACCGAGAATAGTTGCAGCTGCGCCACCGAGGTAGCCCATGATATTGATAATGCCGTTTGCTTTGGCACGAAGAGGCTTGGGTGTGATGTCGGGCATAAGAGCAACCGCGGGGTTACGATACATCATCATGAACATAAGCACGATGGCCATCATGATTACCATGCCGACGATGTTATTTTTATGGAAGAACAAGGGAATAAAAGGGAAAGCAAAAGCAGCTACGAAAGTACCTGTAAGGATGTAAGGCATACGCTTTCCGATAGGAGTTTTTGTTTTGTCCGAAAGGTTACCGAATATAGGTAAAAGAATGAGAGCGGCAAGATTGTCACATGCCATGATAATGCCCACTATCCACTGAACATTCAAAATAGTGGAAGGGTCGCTTGCCTTAAGCTCGGCAGAAGACAAGCCGTACATTCTGCGGGCAAAGATGTCTGTTAAGAATGTGGGACACCAGGAGTCGTATACCTGCCATAAAAGAAGAATGCCAAAGAAGGCAAAGCCTATGAGGCAGGTACGTTTTTTGTTGAGTTTCATGAAATATAACCTCCGATTAAGTAATATACGGAGTACGAAGCGTAAAGCATCGTTCCCCCAATGCATAGATAACTCACGTATTTATTATAAAATATTCAGGGTCATATGAAAAGAAAAATCAGGCCATTAAATCCTTGACGGAAGCAATGATATAAGGCTTATTGATGGACTTCATGGCTTCTGCTTTTTCCAAAAGAACGTCAACTTTGGAGGGTTCTCCGGCATCAATGTAATGGCGGGTGAGAAGCCTGTAAGTCTTGCCGATATCGCCTCCGGTATCGATGATGAATTCCATAAGGGAAACGGCCTCGGTATCATAACCTGCATCAAGTAAAAGGTCTGCCCATTTTTGAAGAGTAGTGATTAAAGTGGTGTAGTTGCCGTCGTAGCGAGAGAGTTCGGTAATGTTGGGCGCACCATACTCCAGTTTCAAATCGGTGTTGGAATAGCCTGTGAGATTCAGGATTTTATCTTTTTTAAGTCCCTCGAGGGTAGCCATAATGCTCTCCATTTCGGGATGGTCTTTAAGCAGGTCCACCGGGAGATTGTCGGGTATTTTTATGTACTTAAGTCCATCAATTGGTTTGCGCCTTACGGAATCGGCTTCGAGTTCACGCTCCCAGAAGTCATCCTCCTGCTTTTGCATTTTTTTGGCTCTGGCGTGAGCCTCATAATAGGTCCAGGCACCAAAGATGGCGAATATAAGCAAACTTGCAATTTTCCAATACATAGACTATAATTTTCTCCATTAGAAACAGTATTTATAAGGATATAAGTTATGAATTTTTTTAACAGGAAAAACAGACGCGTCTTCACCATAGTACTTGTGGCGATATTAGTACTCAGCATGGTCATTCCAATTGTATCATCATATTTAATGTAAGACAATTAAGCGGGAGTAAAAGCGTGAAGACAGGTAAGGTACCGGAAAACGTCCTTAAAAGGTCCATATTGAAGAAAACAGGCATTAAGCGCAGTGAAGTCCTCATCGGAGCAGGTGTTGGGACGGACTGCGCTTGTCTTGAATTGGAGGACGACGAGGTATTTGTTCTTTCCACGGACCCGGTTACCGGAGCTTTGACCGACACAGGTCGCTATGCCGTCAATGCCGCTGTCAATGACATTGCGGCGGGTGGAGCGGAGCCCGTAGGTATCATGGTTACGGCGCTTCTTACCACCGAAACCGAAGAAGACGATATTAAGGCCCTTATGAAGGATATCGACGATTCCTGTAAGGCTTTGAACATACAGATAATAGGCGGGCATACGGAGATTACCGATGCAGTTAAGAGACCTGTTCTTTCGATTACTGCAGTGGGTAAAGCGCCCAAGAGCGTTGCGGTTAAGCCTTCCGCTCAGCCCGGTGACGATGTTGTGATTACCAAGTGGATAGGCCTCGAAGGCACTTCCATTATTGCCAAAGAAAAAGAAAAGGAGCTTCTTACAAAGTTTCCTCCGAAGCTTATTTACGACAGTAAGAATTATGACAGGTTTCTTTCCGTGGTACCTGAGGCCGCAACCGCCGTTAAGTCCGGCGTGGGTACTATGCATGATGTGACCGAGGGTGGCGTTTTCGGAGCCCTTTGGGAGCTGGCGGAAAGTTCCGGCGTTGGACTTTTAATCGACTTAAAGAAAATACCCGTCAAGCAGGAGACTGTGGAAATCTGCAATTTCTTTGACATCAACCCCTATGAGCTTATGTCCGGCGGCAGCATGTTAATGACGTCTTCGGACGGTAACAGACTTGTTCTTTCGCTGAAAGAAGCGGGAATCGAGGCTGCGGTAATAGGCAAATGCACCGACAATAACGACAGGGTACTGATTAACGGAGAAATGAGAAGATTTTTGGAGCCGTCCAAAGCAGACGAA
>JAEEGL012504876.1_pt1 | contig 10565 bp, 12 predicted proteins | sample 9134231 | NCBI WGS metagenome assembly JAEEGL01 (sample SAMN16246548, study PRJNA631951) | gut metagenome | biome: gut microbiome; feature: rumen; material: fiber-attached | host: Bos | place: Iran: Karaj | collected 2018-10
TCATCAACATCCGTAACATTTCTGCAATATGTAACATCATATCCTTTAAACTTCAGATATCTGTACAAAACATCCCAAGTTATATAGCATCTGGCATGTCCTAAATGAGCACTGTCATATACGGTAGGGCCGCATACATACATCTTTACTTTATTTTCTTCTATAGGTCTGAATTCTTCAATTTTTCCCGAATAAGTATTATATAATTTCATAAAATCCTCACTTCAAATAAATTGTACAATAAAAATTATTTTTGATATAGTTTAATTGTCTATGAGTACTCTGTATACAGAAAAAAAATATAAATTTGGTATAAATATAGCAATATTAAACAGTATAGCTTTTATAAGAATGTTTACGCTTTTATCACCTATCGTAATTTTCTTTTACAAAGAAAACGGGCTTGATGTAAAAGATTTTTTTCTATTTCAAAGTATATTCTATTTTACATCTGTATTGTTTGAAGTTCCTATAGGTTTTTTAGGTGATATTTTTGGCAGAAAATTATTCTTGAAGTTTTCTGTATTTTTGTTTTTTCTTGTTTCTGTATTATGGTATTTTAAATCCGGTTTTTGGCTTGTTTTGTTTGGCGAAATAGGGCTTGCAATTTCAAAAATAATGTTAGATTCTTCTTATTCAGGATATTTATATGATTATTTAAATTCCAAAAACTTGAGTAGCAATATGTCAAAATATATCGGATATTTTAGTTCTTCAATGTCTTTGGGAACAACCTTGGCAAGTTTTATAGGAACAACTTTGTTTATGGTCGGAGGAACAAGGCTGATATTGTTATTCCAAAGTATGCTGGTTTTTATATTTTTTGTGTTTACATTTTTTCTAAAGAATATAAAATCACAAAAGAGACAATATAAAACCTTAAAAAATTCATTAAAAGATTTTTTCCTATCAATATCAAGTATATATATAAACCCTTACTTGAAAGTTTTTATCCCTCTATCGGGAATATATGTTGCGGTATCAATATTCTTTTCAGCAAGTTTTCAACCTTTAATGCAGCAAGCTGCATTCCCTGTAATATTATTCGGTGCGGTTACTTTTATTAATACTTTTACTCGAGGAATTTCTACTTTATTTACAGGAAAATTTGCAAAAAAAATAAGTCTGAAAACTCTTTCATTATCTGTCTTTTTATTGTATGTATTTTCTTTTATTCTACTTGAAATATTTTTAGTGTGTAAAAATTTAGTTCTAAACTTTTCTATACTTATAATAATATGTTTATTAATCTGTTTTCAGTTAATTTTTACACTTTGTCATATAAGTTATTTTCACAAAATAATAAATCCTAAACTTCGTTCTGTTGCTACATCTGTAAATAATTTTGTTTCAAGAATGCTGGCTGCATTTCTTTTATTAATATCAAGTATAATGACCTCAAAATATAATTTACAGGAGAGCATCTTTGTAATAGGGGTTATTTTTATTTTTGCAGGTAGTTTTTACATAAATAAGTCAAGGAAATTAGACTTATGAAAAAAAAATATATAATATTCTTAATTATAATATTTGTAGTTTTGTCATTATTTTTTGTCTTTTTAAATCGTAAATATAATCATATTACAAAACAAAAGGATGATGAAATAATAAATATATGTTTTAGTATAGATGATAATTATGTGAAGCCTATGCTGGTAACAATTTACTCTCTATTAAAAAATAATAAATCAAATTCTGTTTTTCATTTCTATATCTTTACTGAGGGATTGAAAGAGGAAAATTCAGAATTAATAAAAAAATTTTTAGAGTATAATTTATGTTATTTATATGATTTTATAAAAATAGATACTTCTGTTGTAAGCAAGGGAAGAAACTTGTATGAAAATGAATATCATAGCGGGTATATTAAAGATATAACTTTGGCAAAAGTTTTAATACCTTCTTCTCTGCCGCAAAATATACATAAGTGTTTATATCTGGATTCTGATCTTATCATATTGGGGGATATAAAAGATATTTATAATATAACTTTAGATAAAGATTATATTGTAGGTATGGTATTGGATTATTGGAAAGGGTCATTTAATTCAGATTATTATTGTGCTGGTGTTATTTTGTTTGATTTGGATAAATGGCGCGGATATGATATAGATAGTAGTATAAGAAATTTTATTCAAAGTAAATTTTTTTATAGGGTAAGGTTTGGTGAACAAGATATATTAAATTGGGTGTTGAACGAAAAAATAAAAAGATTGGATGATAATTACAGTTTGGTAAATGATGCCAAATCTGAAAGAAAATATAGATACAAACATCCGTATATAATTCATTATACAGGCAGATATAAACCTTGGAGAGATTTTTCGGATAAAATATATGATTCATATTTAGAAAAAACCGAAGTTGAGATAGATTATATAAATAAAAATAAAGTTGGAAATACAAAATGAAAAAAGTATATTTAATATTGATAATATTGATATTGTTTATGTTGTATCAAGTTTGTTGTAAAACTGTTTTTGAAAAAAAACATACTGAAGAAACAATAAATATTTGTTTTAACATAGATGATAATTATGTAAAACCTATGTTGGTAACAATTTACTCAATATTAAAAAATAACAAATCAAATTCAAAGTATAATTTTTATGTCATAACAGAAGATTTAAAAAGCAAAAATGAAAATTTAATAAAAAATTTTATAAGCAATAAACAGCAAAAAGTCATTATATATAGAATAAAAAATGAATTGCCGGATTTGAAAAATTTATATTTTGCATTTGAACGTGTAAATTTCCCATCAGTGATATTCGGAAGATTGTATATAGGTAATATAATACCTGAAACGGAATACAGGTGTTTGTATTTAGATTCCGATATTTTAGTTATTACCGATTTAAAATCTTTATATAATATAAATCTAGGTAGAAATATTGTCGGAATGGTAAAAGATCCGGTGACGAGAACAAAACCTTATGTAAGAGGTCAAAAATATTATAATTCAGGTGTAATGTTGATAGATTTAAAAAAATGGAGAGGTGAAAATATAGAGAAAAAAGTTTTAGAAAAAATGAAAAATACCGATTATATAGATAAAACAGAGTATCCCGATCAGGATTTGTTGAATGACGTATTGAAAGGTCGAATAAAAACGCTTAATTATAAATATAATTTTTTTGTAGATTACAGATACAGAGATATAAAAAATCCTTATATAATACATTATTTGGGTTTAAAACCATGGAGAAAAACGTCAGATTGGTTATCTTCTGAGCAATTAGAAATTGTAAAAAAAAGTCCTAAATATGAATTATATAATCAGTATGAAAAAGAACTGGAAATAGAGTTAAATAATATGAAAAATATGAGTGTAAAATGAAAAAATATATAATAATTTTAATTATAATATTACTATTTTTCGATTTTTCGGTCGCTCTTGAGAGAAAAGGTGAAAATGTAAATGTATGCTTTAATGTGAATGATGCATATGTAAAACCAATGTTAGTTACAATATATTCCATATTAAAAAACAATAAATCAAATTTAGTGTTTAATTTTTATATTTTGACTGATGGTATAGATAAGAAAAATGAAAAACAACTAAAAAAATATTTAAAGAAAAAATCACAAAATTATAGTATAATAAATGTAAATAAATCTTTATTAGTAAAAGATGGGGTGCTAGGGGTCTATGGAATGGTTTATTTCCCTGCCGTAGTATTTTCTCGTTTATATGTAGGAAGTTTATTGCCTGAAAATGTATCAAAGTGTTTGTATCTTGATTCTGATATACTTGTTGTAACAGATTTAAAAGCTTTATATAACACAAATCTGGGCAATAATATAGTCGGAATGGTAAAAGATCCCGTAACAAGAACAAAACCTTATGTGATGGGGAAGAAACATTATAATTCGGGAGTAATGCTGATAGATTTAAAAAAATGGCGAGAGGAAAATTTAGAACAAAAATATACCAGCCTAATAAAGAATAGTGATTATATGAGAAAAAATGTTTATGCAGATCAAGATTTGTTGAATGACGTATTGAAAGGTCGAATAAAAACGCTTAATTATAAATATAACTTTTTTGTGGATTACAGATACAAAGATATAAAAAATCCTTATATAATACATTTTATAGGATTAAAACCATGGCGGAAAACATCGGATTGGCTTACTCCGGAGCAATTAGAAATCGTTAAAAAAAGTCCTAAGTATGAATTATACCACCAATACGAAAAAGAACTGGATGAGGAATTAGAAAAAATAAAAGATTAATTATTAATATTTAATTTTTGATATACATCAAAATGCTTTGGTGTGTAGTTTTTGATATAATCAATTGCAGCTTGAGGTGTTTCAGCTAAGTAATATATTTCTTTTGCTTCTTTATTAGCAAATTTATTTTCTATGATATCATCAAAGAATTTTATCAAATTTGTATAAAATCCCTTTGTATTAAGCAAAACAATCGGTTTTTCATTATAGCCCAACTGTTTTTGAACAATCATTTCCGATAGTTCCTCTAATGTTCCAAAACCGCCTGCAAGTGCTATTACAGCATCAGATTCTTTATCCATTCGAGCTTTTCTTGAACGCATATCACTTGTCACTATAACTTCATCGCATACAGGAGTAGAAAGTCCTAATTCATAAAGCTTCTGCGGTAATATACCCGTAACTTTTCCACCATTTGCTTTTACCGAAGATGCATTTGCATACATCAATCCCAATCGTCCGCCGCCATAGACAAGATTGTAGCCGTTTTTTCCCATAAGCTCGCCTGTTAAACTTGCCGCTTCATAAAATTCTTTATCTAAGTCGTCACTTGATGAGGAATATACACAAATTGTCTTTATATTATTCAAAATGACCTCCTATTAAATAATAATAAGAACAATCCATTCCTATATTTTTACAATTTTGTCTTAGCATGTTTGCATCCGTATCTTCGCCAAATGGTGAAATCCTGCTTCTGAATATGTTTATGCCATAAATATCTTCTCCAAAAATGTTGGGTTCTTCTATTCCGTTAAGGTCAAAGGTCATGATTGCGCAAAGTTCTTCATCTTTACAATTTTTATTTATCCATTTAAACCCTAAAATTTCATCAGAATACGTTATGTAGTATTTTTCAATATTATAAATACTATCTTCTATTATAACTTTTTTGTGTTTTAAGCGTGGTTCATATACCTTGTCAAAAAGTTTTATTACTCTGAAATCGTTTTTCAAGATTTCTTTAAATTCTTCTGAAGAAATCTGTCCTTTTTCCTCTGTTTGCAATTTTATGGATTTAAATACATACTGAATTTCGGAATACTTTTGTTCCCATTTAGAAATCAATTTTACTTTTTTTGTCGATTCTATACCTTTTGGTATAAAAAGGAAACATACACCCAATATCACGCAAAAAACAACGCATAACTCAATAATTGTAAATCCGTTTTTTTTCATTTTATTTTCCTTATGCCATATCAAGCCTTTTCTTTTCTGCAATCAATTTATCATAAACCCATTCAGGGACAAAATTTTTGCCGAGCATAATCTGTCCGTTCATTATATTAGGAGTATGAAAATCAGAACCTCCTGTTACAATGAGTTCTAATTTTTCCGCAATAGAAGAAAAGTATTCTACAATTGCAGGTGTGTGTCTTCTATGGTATGCTTCAATACCGCGCAAACCGTAGTGCATAAGGTCTTTTATCAAATCCTCTGCGTTTTCTAAATTGTGAGGATGCGCAATAACAGGAACTCCGCCTGCATCATAAATTATTTCAACAGCATCGTGAGGAGTAACGGTTTTTCTTTGAACGTAAACATTTGAGTTATCGTTAATGTATTTGTCATAAGCCTCCATTACGCTTGTTGTACCGCCTACATTTGTAATAGCTTTAGCTAAATGAGGTCTGCCTATACTTCCTCCGGGTGCCACTTGTTCAATTATATCTTCAAATTTTATGTGAATACCCTCTTTTTTATTTAAAAGCTCTATAATTTCTTGTGTTTGTTTTATACGTGCTTCCTGTTGTGTTTTTATAAGCTCTTTGAAATCATCATTTTCTACATCCATAAAATATCCGAGAATATGAATTTCTTCATTTTTATACATGGTATTAACTTCTATTCCTCTAATAAGTTTAATAGATGGTTTTCCAAGATTTTCTAATTCTTCTATATATTTCTTTGCAACATCGTAAGATAAGATATTGTCATGGTCAGTCAACGCAATGACTTCCAGCCCGACATCAATCGCTGTATCAACGACTTTTTCCGGACTGAACACACCATCTGAATAATTGGTGTGAATATGAAAGTCGGATTTCACTTTTTTGCCTCCTGATAGTCTTTTTCTAACATAATTCTTTTTATATCAAGCGCAGTTCCTGATTTGGTATCAAGCAAAATTTCTACAGCATTGATTTGTATAAGCTTACTTTGTGCAATTTCAAATCGCTCAGGCATTCCTGTTACAAGTCGTTTTAAGGAGGTTTTATATTCCATTCCGATAACACTGTCTTTTACTCCTGAAAAGCCGACATCTGTTATGTAAGCCATATTGTTAATGATTTTTTCGTCAGCAGTTTGAACATGGGTATGTGTACCTAAAAAAATGCTTGCTCCGAATTCACAGCAAGCTCTGCCCATACAAATTTTCTCGGCAGTAGCTTCTGCGTGAAAATCAATAATAATATTCGGAGTTTCTTTTTTTATTTTTTTTATATATTTTTTAAAGCATTCAAAAGGGGAATCTATAGGGCTCATAAAAGTTTGTCCTAAAGCGTTTAAAACAGCTATTTTACCATTTGCAGTTTCGAAAATTCTATATCCCTCACCTTTTGTTTTTTTAGGGTAATTGATAGGTCTTATAAGTTTATCAGCTTCTTCTATGTAGTTGAATATTTCTTTCTTATCCCAGATATGATTTCCGGATGTAAAGCAATCAAATCCTGCATCTGATAATTCTTTGTAATTTTTTTGCGTAAGACCAAAACCGTGAGAAGCATTTTCTACATTTGCAATTGCAAAGACCGGATATTTTTCAAGTTTTCTGTACTCGGCAAGATATTCGCAGGCAGCTCTTCTTCCGAGTCTGCCTACAATATCTCCTAAAAATAAGACTTTTATAAGATGATTTTCATCTTTGCCTTTCATCTGAGTATCCTTTATTTTGCAATTTCTGTCGCTCTGAATTCTCTTACAACAGTAACTCTGATTTGACCCGGAAATTCCATTTCATCTTCAATTCGTTTTGCAACATCGCGGGCAAGTTTTTGAGAAGCTAAGTCATCAAATTTTTCCGCTTCAACAATTACTCTTACTTCACGACCAGCTTGAACAGCGAAGGATTGCTTGATACCATCATAACTGTTTACAATTTCTTCTATTTTTTGCAAACGTTTTATGTAAATTTCTAAGGTATCACGTCTTGCGCCGGGTCTGCCTGCTGATATTGCATCTGCTATTTTTACTAAAACTGCTTCTATTGTATTCGCTGTAACATCATCGTGATGAGCTTCTATTGCATGAACAATTTCTTCTTTTTCACCAAATCTGCGCGCAAGTTCAACTCCGAGTTGAATATGTGTTCCCTCTTGAGTTTGGTCAACAGCTTTACCTATATCGTGTAGTAAGCCTGCCCTTTTTGCGGTGTAAACATTTGCACCTAATTCAGCGGCAAGCATTCCTGCAATATGACCGACTTCTAAAGAGTGTTTTAAAACATTCTGACCGTAACTTGTTCTGTAATAAAGGCGTCCGAGAGTTTTTAACAATTCTCTGTTTAATCCCATTATATTCATGTCCAAAGCGGCATTTTCACCCTCTGTAAAAATTTTCTTTTCAATTTCTTCTTGAGCTTTTTCCACCATTTCTTCAATTCTTACAGGGTGAATTCTTCCATCTACTATCAATTTTTCTAATGCAAGTTTTGCAACTTCCCTTCTTACGGGGTCAAAGCTCGATAATACAACAGCTTCAGGGGTATCATCAATGATTAAATCAACACCTGTAAGAGTTTCCAACGTTCTTATATTTCTGCCTTCTCGACCGATTATGCGTCCTTTCATTTCGTCATTCGGCAGTGCAACAACAGATACTGTTGATTCTACTACTTGGTCTATCATGCATCTTTGCATAGTTGTCGTTAATATTTCTTGAGATTTTTCTAAACATATATCTTTAATTTTTTGTTCATTTTCTCTTATTAGTTGCATTTGTTCTTGTGCTAAATCATGTTTTAATTGTTCCAGAAGAGTGTTTTTTGCTTCTTCTGTACTCATACCTGATATTCTTTCAAGCTCTGTTGTTTGTTTTTGCACAATTTCTGCCAGATAATCTTCTTTTTCAAGGAGTTCATCCATTTTTCTTGCGGCTGCAGATTCCTTATCGGTTGCTTCTTGAATTTTATCTTCAAGCATATCTTCTCTTTTCGCAAGTTTGCTTTCTATTCTTGAAATTTCTTGACGTCTTTCTCTTAATTCTTCATTTTGTTTTTCCAAATCGCTTTGCATTGCTTCTTTTGCAGCAATTATTGCTTCTTTTTTTAATAATTCTTCTTTTTCTTTCAAATCATTTTGATTTTTAAGGTTTTGTTGTGTAATAATTTTCAACTTATTATGTTGGATAACTATTACCGCAACGAGTGCAATGGCAAGAATTGATACCAATACCAATACTAAAGTCATAATATCATACCTCGTTAAATTCTATTTTTTTTATAATATACACAAATACTCGATTTCATTTACCAAACCGAGCCAATATTTAAATTTATATTAAATCCTGTTTATCGCATATATTTCAAAAAAATTATTCTACTACATCTGTGAACAATAGTAGCATGCTTTTTTTTATTTGTAAACAACAATAAAAGGAAATATTAATATCCAAAAGAATTGAAAGAATCTCCGCCTATATCATCATCATAAGCACTGGAGCCGCCTCTGTTATTAAAATATGAACTTTCTTCCGAACCGTATTCATTTTGAATTTCATTTGTTGTTTCAGCTTCCCAAATAAGCTCGGATACTTCTTTTTTCTTGTTTTCCGCATCTTGCGGTGTAACTCCCCAATTGGTATCTTTATTATCATCTGCTAAACAAATGCAGTGAAAACAACTTAATATAAAAAGACACAGTATTGAAATAAAAATTCGCATATATTTATAATACAACATTTTTACGCTATTATCAACTTATGCTTGTGTATTTTCTTATATCTGAAGAAGATGATGTTTATAATAATCTTGCATATGAAACTTGTCTTGTTGATTGTGTGAGCAAATATGCCGATGAAAAAATTGTTATTTTATATCTTTGGAAAAATGATAGAACGATAGTTGTTGGTAAAAATCAAAATCTTTATAAAGAATGTAATTTAGATTTTGTTAAAAAAAACGATATAAAGCTTTCAAGAAGAATTACGGGCGGTGGTGCGGTTTATCATGATAAAGGAAATTTGAATTTTTCTTTTATTGCTTCAAAAAGTATTTATAGTAAAGAAGAAAATTTTCAAATTATAATTAATGCGTTAAATAAATTAGGTATAAACGCAGTGCTTTCAGGCAGAAATGATATACTTATAAACGGTAAAAAATTTTCAGGAAATGCTTTTTTTAATAATAAATTTTGTTCTTTGCACCATGGTACGATATTGATAAACTCAAGCAGTGAAATTATTTCAAAATGTCTTACTCCAAATAAATTTAAACTTAAATCAAAAGGGGTAAAATCGGTAAAATCAAGAATTATAAATTTAAAAACAATAAATCCCGATATAACATCCGAAAAGCTTATAAACAGTATTAAAACAGAATTTATTAACTATTATAATGCCGCCCCCTTATATAAAATAGATATCGACAAAGAAAAATTTGACAAAGCTTATAAAAAATATTCTTCAAAAGAATGGATTTATGGTGAATTTTCCGACGAGGGACTTGAAATTTCGAAAAATTTTTCTTGGGGAAATGTCAGTATAAATATGTTGATAAAAGACAAAATAATAGATAATATATGTATTTCAACAGATGCTTTAGAAACAGAAATTTTTGATAAAATAGTTAATGATTTGAAAGGGCAAATTTTAAATAAGGAAAATATAGAGAAGATTTTAAACCACAAAAATGAAATTACGGAAGGTATAAAAAAAATGATATTATCAAGCATAAAATAATTTTTTATGTTATCATTTCTTTTGAGGGTTTTATGAAAAATATATTGGTAACAGGTTCGGCAGGGTTTATCGGATATAATTTGGTAAACAAGCTTTTAAATTTATCTTATATGGTTACAGGAATTGATGATTTATCAAATGCTTCAACACCTGATATTGTTCATAAAAATTTTAAATTTAAAAAATGCAACATTGAAAATTCAGAAGAATTAGAAAAGATATTTTCGGAAAACAAAATAGATACGATAATTCATTTAGCGGCAAAAGTAGGAGTCAGAGAATCGGTTAAAAACCCTCAAACTTATGTAAAAACTAATGTTCTTGGTACTTTAAATCTTCTTGAATGTATAAAAAAATAAAATTGCAAAAAATTAATTTTTTATTCGTCAAGCTCGGTGTACGGAAATTGTAAAGAGAAAACGTTTAAA
>JAEEGL013243180.1_pt1 | contig 10565 bp, 6 predicted proteins | sample 9134231 | NCBI WGS metagenome assembly JAEEGL01 (sample SAMN16246548, study PRJNA631951) | gut metagenome | biome: gut microbiome; feature: rumen; material: fiber-attached | host: Bos | place: Iran: Karaj | collected 2018-10
GAAGTCATAACGCTTTCCTGATGTGGAGATGGGATAATATCCTCGCTTATATAGCAAAACTCCTAAATTCCGTTTATCACGCAAAAAATACAGAACTTCCGCAGGTTTATGATTTTGTTTGTCTTATCTTGGGAGGTCTCGGTGTATTCTGCTTCTCCTTGATGAGTAGTAACAAGACAGGCTCTCTACTGTGTGCCTTAACTTGGGTAGTAGCACTCTTTGGTCTTTGGGGTGCTGATAGTGTTGTCTTGGGAAGCTTCGCTTGGCTTCCGTGGTTGTGTTTAGCTCTTACAGCAGCCTTCTCTAAAGGAAAAGTCTGGTATTATCTTGCTGCTTTGTTTTTTGCTTGGCGACTTAGTCTGGCTGCTAATTTTGTCGCGCTGTATCTGATCCCTCTTTCAATCTTTCTATCAATGTATCTTGCGAAATCAGTCTTTAATTGGAAGAGGAGTGTTTTCTGTTTAGTTTTGTTTATACCGCTTACGATTTCTTTGTGCCGCGCCCCAGATATTACATTGCCTGACTATCCTGTTCCTGATGTGCATCTCGTAGCAGATGATGGCTTGCCCGGTATGATAAGACCATCCGTTGGACCTGATGCTCTAGCAACACCTGTAATTGATCGCCAATTTGTAAAGTCAGCTTATAAGAAGCCGCTTGTTGCGCTTTTAATTGCTATCGTTGTGCTTGGAATTGTTTCGGCGTGGAAAACAAAAAAACAGCTTTTTGGTATAACACTCTTGCTTTTTATTTGCGCTTTGCTTGATGCGCTACCAAGTGATGCAATATCTAATATTATGCCGCTTGCAACACTTAGTCGGATTGTGCCGTTTTCGATCTTTGTGCCGCTTCTCCCAATTGCAGTTGCGTGCGCAATATTTATTTTCCTTGTGCAGCTTAGAGTTAGTAATTCAGAGCTTTGTGCATTATTTATAGCACTTTTATGTGCGCCAACTGGAACACCTGTTTTTCAATCAGAAAATGCCGCTGCTGCAAGAATAGAGCTGAATGATCTTTTAACAAAAGATCCGAGCGCCATTTCTAAAGAAAAATATCTGGTTTCGCCATCACTACACATCTTAAATACATACGGTCTTTGGGTGTTGGATCTGCCAAGTAAGGTACGACTTAGAAGTATTGCAGCGCTTGATAAGGATCTTAAGTTTTATGATTCGAAGATGTCTGATGCAGAAGCGTTAAAAGTTTTAGTTGATGGTAAGTGGGGAACAAGGTGGAACATTCCGCAAAATGGAAATGAGTGGTTGATACTGCGTTTTTCTAGCCCAAAGACGCTTAGTGTTATTGCACCACTTCTTGGAAAACACTTTAGGACTGATTTTCCAAGAGGGTTAAGACTTAGTGTTGCTGAAAGTTGTGACGAGGAAAATCCACAAAGTGCAGACTTTAAGAAAATAGCCGAAATGCAAGATTGGCAAGGAAAGATTAAACTTAGTGATGCTGGTTATCCATACTTTGGAGCGCAGTCAGATATGGAGATCTCATTAAAGGAGCCAACAACAGCGCAGTGCTGGTTGTTTGAACAAATCGGTCGTGGAGCATTTGATTGGTCAATTGCGGAGTTAAGAGGACGCTGGAATTTATGAACCGAGTAATTTTTGATTTTGATGGTGTACTGCTTGATTCAAGAAATGAATTAATCGTAACGGGGTATAACGTTAGAAGGGATAAGTGTGTTAAGAGTTTAGCAGAAATTCCTCCAACATTTGTTAGTTTTATGACAAGGTGTCGCACCTATGCTCGTAATGCTGGAGAAACTGCTTATCTTGCAGAACTTGCTTTTGATGTAACTGATAACACAGCAATGACCCGAAAGGAGTTTTTAGAAAAGCTAGCTTGTCTTTCAAAAGAAGAATTACTTACGCTGCAAAAAAATTTTTTTGCAGCGAGGGGACGTTTCTTAGCGGAAGATAGTGATGCGTGGTACGCTCTAAATAACCCGCATCAACCGCTTTGGGATTTTGTATCAAAAAATACTGCACCATCGATTTTAACGTATAAAAATGAAGAAGCAGTGAGAACACTTGCTAAACATTACGGCTTGGATCTTGCGGCAGTTTACAGCATTCCGACGGGAACGCCGAAGGCGATTAAGCTACAGGAATTAGCAGAAGAGTTTAAGGGGGATAACCTTTTTTACGTTGATGATTCCTATACAAATTTAACAGAGATTTATGCCGCAGGGGTTTCTGGGGTAGAGCTTCTCCTTGCAACTTGGGGATATGGTTGTCCTGAAGAGTGTAAAAGCGCTGATCTGGTTGGTATAAGGTCGATCGTTCAAGAAGATCTAATTGATATTATGTCGTAAAGGAATACTTCGATCTAAATGATTGAAAGAAGTGTAGATCCTAATTTCTGCTTATTGCCTTTTAGAATAGGGTAAACGCATCCATAGTTTCAAAGTTATTTTCGCTGTCATTCAAAGAAAGAAGCTGTACACTTATTGTCATATCTCCGAATCTATGTCTTTTGGCTGCAACAAAAGCATCGAGTAGATTTCTTCGGATGCTTTGGATTCTACGAATACCTCTTCTTGGGGATTGATATGAATGAGGGATTAATCGGTTCTGCCATCTATCATACTGGTAATTATCAAAAAAATTTTTATCGTGTGTTAATTTGTCGTTTAAAAAATAAATTTTTACTGGGCAAGCAGCGTGTGGTGAGATAGGGTGCTTCAGGCATTCACAAAAATAGTTAAACATCTGATTTCTGCCTTTATACATCCTTATAGATTTCATAAAAGTTTCGAGTCTTGTTTTTGTTTCAACCATTGTTACAGGGATTCTGAAGTTGTTTTTATCGTGGCGAAAGACGGTTACATCAACTTCAGAATGCGGGATGTCCCTAGAGATATGCAAAAACTTCCAATGAGGCTGTGGAACATATAGATTACTAGCTCTGACCCGTTCGAATACATCAAATGCAGCACGGACTTCTGATTCGATTCCCTTAGAGAGAGCAAGATCTTTATTGTCTGTCGCATGTAAAATACGTTCGTAATATGACATTGCTCCATCTACTATGCGACTGTTGTCCATTGTGAATATCATACTTATTGTTTGAGGCATGTTTTTGAATAGCGGTACTGAATGTAGATAGTTTAGAAGGGCTAGTTTTTTGCAAACTCCAGTCATGCCGTCACAAATATCGGTTTGATTAATTGCAAAGGCGACCTCTGCTTCAGTAAAAAACATATTCTCATTTTTAGTATGAACTGTGTAGCACCTGTTTACTTCATCATATTGGAGGTTTGCTATATCAACTAATTCTTGAATAGTTGTATAGAAATATCGCTTACAGAAATTTCGGTTATAGTCTTCATCTGTTTTCAGGGGGAGTAAAACTTGTCCGTCATACAGTTGACGAATATCTTTCGGGCTACGCCAAAGATCATAAACCAAATCATTAAGTCTTGGAGTAAGTTGATTCAAAAACTTATCAATCGCTCGGGGAGAGAGTTTTACGCACATTACATCTTCTCCAAGATTGTACTTTTCCCCTTGGATTATATGATATAGTGCTTCGCCATCTGAAGTGGACGATGTGTAAAGACGAGTATCTCGGTGATGAACGTATTCGTTTGCAAGGGGCTCCCTTCCGTACTCGTAATTATAGTAGTGATTAAATCTTTCTGACATTTTTTATAAACTAAAACAATATGACTAGAAAACTGTATCACATACCAAATCCTTAGGCATATTAAAGGTGGAAAATTTTGTATAGAAGCAAAAAGTGGAAGTATATTGCAGTGTTACATTGGAAGTTAAAACCATAAAAGACCGCCAAATTTCATCGGCATTCTAAGGGGGGTGAACGGTTACTTACAGCAAGTTATGGGCAGTAACTATTTAATATTACAAAACAAAAGAAAAGGATGAGTGTCCAGAATCCCTAGCTTTAATTGACATTATGTTCCGTACAGCGTAAAAACTCCGTATTACAGTGTCGGGGTGTAGCTCAGCCTGGTAGAGCGCACGGTTCGGGTCCGTGAGGTCGGAGGTTCGAATCTTCTCACCCCGATTTTCTTTTCAAATTAAATGTTCGGAATTGGCTTCACTGAAATTTTGGTAATCTGTGTTGTGGCGCTTTTGGTCTTTGGACCAGAACGGTTGCCGAAGATCGCCTCTCAACTTGGTAAGGCTTTTGGTGAGTTCAATCAGAAAGCAAACGAATTTAAGAGAGAGTTTGAGGACGCTACAAAGTTAAAGGAGCTTTCCGATAACCAATCTGATAAGGATGTCCATAATGGCCAATGAAGCTGATATGCCACTTCTGGAACATCTGTCAGAGCTACGCAAAAGGCTTTTGTGGTGCATATTAGCGGTTTTTGTCTTTGCAATCTTCGGCTTCAGCTTTGCAGAGCCGTTAATGCAATTTTTGCTTAAACCGTTCTACGCTGTCTTTCCAGAATCAAGTTTAATCGGAACAGGGCCGGCGGAAGCTTTTATCTTAAAGATAAAGCTGGCACTCTTTGCGGGAGTTGTTATCGCGTTACCTGTTTTGTTGTTTCATTTTTGGCGTTTTGTTTCACCTGGATTGCTTGAGAGTGAAAAGAAATTACTTGTTCCGTTTGTTGTAAGTGCCACAGTTTTGTTTTTAGCTGGAGCTTACTTTTGTTACAGTGTGATCTTTCCTATCGCATTTAATTTTTTTCTTGGTGAGTATCAGTCACTTTCAATAAATCCGCAGATTAGAGTTTCTGAACTTTTGTCATTTATAATTGTTGTGGTACTTGCTTTTGGTTCTGTTTTTGAAATTCCTGTAATTACATTCTTACTTGCAAGGGCAGGAATTGTATCTGATAAGAGCTTGATGCGTTACTTTCGAGTAGCAATCGTAGCAGCATTTATTATTGGTGCTGTGCTTACGCCACCAGATATTATTACGCAGTGTCTTTTGGCCTTACCGTTACTTGCGTTGTATGGGGTAAGTATTTTTGTTGCTAAAATTGCATATCGAGGGGATAGCAAGTAAATAGAAGGTAATAGAAGAGGCTACAGGTTTCTGGTAGCAGAAAGCTGGCTGCTGCTTATCCTTAATGAAAAAGGAACGATCACGAGATGAAAGCTTTTATTGTTTGGATTGCATTATTATTTAACTCACTAGCTTTTGCTGATGAATGGGGTAGAGATGACCTTGATGCAAAGTCACTAATAGATGCAATCAATGAAAGTATCCAAAGTACAGAGTTAATAAAAATTAAAGCAGCACTTAAAAAAGACGGATTATCAGAATCGTTTTATGAATTCTTAAAAAACAACTTTAAGCTTGTAGAGTTAAGTAACAATCTCAAAGTTACAGGTTATTATGAACCAAGTCTTGATGCATCACTAACTAAAAGTGATAAATATAAGTACCCGATCTATCGCTTCGTCGAGGGGATAAACAATACACGCGAAGAGATCGATTATGGTGGCGCCTTAGCAGGCAAGGGACTAGAGATAGCATATGTGTCAGACCCGTTAAAACTTTTTTTCTTACATATTCAAGGTTCAGGACGGTTACAGTTTGATGGTGGTTTGGAAAAACACGTTCTGTACGCTGGAAATAATGGGGCAGAATTTTTCGCAATCGGAAGAAAGCTTTTATCAGAAGGGATAATAACAAAAGCTTCAATGCAGAGTGTGACAGAATACTTGAGGAAACACCCAGAAAGACAGCGAGATGTGCTTAGCTCAAACCCAAGATATATATTTTTTAAGTTGGCAGATTCAGGGCCCGTTGGAAGTCTTGGAGGAACTTTAATTCCTAAAAGAAGTGTAGCCTTAGATCAAAGCGTATTTCCGTCAAATACTTTATATGTTCTTCAAAGTGAAGAACCGTACTTCAATGCAGATGGTGAAATCGTTGGATATCAAAAATTCAGCCGTTTTGTCCTAAATCATGATAGCGGTGCTGCAATTAAAGGACGAAACCGTCTTGACTACTTTATAGGTCACGGAAAAGAAGCGGAGCTTGTTGCAGGACATCTGAATATGCGAGGTAGGTTATTGCAGATTAAATAGAAGGCTAACAGTAACCAGCTTTCCGCAGCAAAAAAATGAGTATCCTCGATTTATCAGCAGTAAGCTGAATGCCGATAGCTGAATGCAGTGAGCTGGATTCTGGTAGAAGGTTCTTGGTGACGGTGGTAAACCCTGATATCTGCAACCAGCAACCAAATTGAGGACACTCATTTTTTGTGGTACCCCTACGGGGTGCGGGTGGGTGGGGGATATCGTGTACGGGGGTGTCCTTCGAAATGCCACAAGTGGCATTTCTCGTCCACCACCCGCCTAGCACCACTACGCAGCTAAAGCTGCTTCGTTTGTATCACCCGCTTCGCGGGTAATATCAGTAAGCCGAAAGCTGTCTGTCGCAAGTGGAAAGCTGTTAGCAGAAAAAACAACAAATAAATTGTTGATATTCAAATCAACAAAATCGATGCTGCTTTACCAGCAACCAGCAACCAGCAACCAGCAACCAGCAACCAGCAACCAGCAACCCGCAGCCCGCAACCCGAAAACAGCAACCTGCATACGGTATCCTGATATCTACAACCAGCCACCTCACTCCTTTTTATCTTGCAACTTAGTGTTCCAGAGGTTAGATCTATTATGTTACAATTTAATGATTTAGTGAGGATTATGAATAGGTCGTTAATTTTTCTTTCTCTCGTTTTGTTAGGTGGTTGTTACAGTCCAGCACATTATAGAGATCCACAGCCGTTTGTTAGTGCTGCTGACTTATCAGATGTCAGAACTACAAAAATCCCTCTGCCACAGGGGGTGGAAAACCCTGCTGGGCAGGTAGCAGACAAAAAGCCGTGGGAAAACTTCTCATCAGGCTATGATATGTATGGTAATGTCATTATAAATCGGCAATTAATTTTGGGTGACCAATACTATTTTCAAGGATTACGCGGGCAGGCCTTAAACGAATATCAAAAAATTATCCCGCTAGGCTTGTCACAACCTGAAATTGAAGCGTTAACTATTAGAAAAGCCTCAGCACTACTTTCACTAGATAAACCAAACGATGCACTTGATGTGCTGCGCAAATACTATGCGGGGAAACAACCTGATGCTGTAAAACCAGCCTTCGCTATCGTTTTTGGTTATGCTTACGGAAGACTTGCTAATACAGAGCAGGCCCTGGCTTGGTTCTCAAAGGCTTATAACAGCGCGCCCCCGTCCGCCATGGCGCTACGCACCTCTGCAAAACTCGGAGTGGGGTTAATCCTCGGTACCCTTGATGAAGAAGAGCTTTTTAAGGCAACAAGGACTTGGGAAAATGATAGCTTTATCAGGGATTCTATCGAGCAAGAAGATCGTAAACGTAAGGCAGGTTTAGCACCAACTACAGGTGATTTTTTAGGTAGCACCACACAGATTGCCATTAATACACCACAACAGCCAGCGGCGGTACCACTTAAGGCTTCAGTCGTGGCACTACTCCCGCTAAGCGGTCCATACGCAGCACTAGGTAATAATACGAAGAACGGAATCTCGCTTGCCCTTGAAGGACGTAGTGATGGGATTAATGTTCAGTTCTTGGATACACGCGGTGATGCTGCACAGGCAGCTTCCTATATAAACGAAATGGCTGCTCGTAACGATTCTCCGATTGTTATCGGGCCGCTCCTTGCAACCCCTGCCCAGATGGCAGCAAGTAGTGCAAGAGCTGCACGAATTCCACTCGTTGCACTAACGAAGCGTGATAACTTTCAAACTGGTGATGGAATCTTCCGTTTAGGTACGACCTCAAAAGGACAGGTAGAGTCGCTGCTCGATGAATGTACTAAAAAGCTTTGGATGGAAAAGTTCGCTTTGGTTTATCCCGCAACAGAAGGTGGCACCGAATATGCCGAAGCGTTCAAACAGGCAGCATCTATGAGAGGGCTTTCCATTGTTTATGAAGCATCTTTCCATTCCAGCGATTCTAGCACCTTCCGTGCTGTTGCGGATGCTTTGGATAGGGTTGAATTTGATGGTGTCTTTTTACCAGCAGACTTAAATGCTGCAGTTAACTTTTCACAGATGCTCTCTGAAGACAAGAGAAGTCGCATAGCGCTGCTTGGTGCTGCCGCATGGGATGATAAGTTAAAACTTGATAGAGCAAGTAAACTTATGGATGGAGCTATCTTTGTAACTCCTTTCTACTCTGGTGATAGTAATCCCTTGGTGCAGAGCTTTATTAATGCATACAAGTTACGTTTTGGTGTGATGCCTGACTTTATGGCAGCTCAAGGTTTTGATGCTGCAACCCTTGTTGTCGCAGCGCTGCAACATCAGCAAAGTAGCGGAAAGAACTTTGAACAGTCACTGCTCGGAATAGACCTTTATGATGGTGTAACTGGAAAAATTAATGCCTACGGTAGAGCCGATTTGAAACGCAACTTCGCTGTGGTGCAGTACCGTGCTGGAAAGATCGAACCGCTACAACAAAAGGCAACTCCTTCATATACGGCAAGGGGTAATAGCGTAATAAGTAACGATCCGAATTATGGGCAGAAGTACCAAAATGCAGGGAATAGTTACGGTAATATGTACCGTTAAGAATAACTTGATTGCCGTAGAGGTGAACTAAGCTGATAGCAGGAAGCAGGTAGCCGAATGCAGGAAGCAGAAAAATTTACAATTATTGTCCCGTGGGGACATATTGAGCGAACGTTAGAAATGTTACTAACGTTGTATCCCTAACGGGGCAACGAGGATAATGTCCCGTAGGGACATAATAAGCGACCAACGGGAGCGTGACGCCGATGGTCAACTGAGGGACGATAATGTTGAGCAATGGGACATATCGAGTGAGCCGCAGGCGAAACGTTACTAGGATGGTCAACTGAGGAACGATAGTGTTGAGCAATGTCCCGTAGGGACATATCGAGTGAGCCGCAGGCGAACGTTACTAGGATGGGGTGACCGTAGGGAACCCCATTATATGGACGAATAATAATCGTACCCCGTAGGGGTACACTGGAGTGAAGATGGGTAAAAAAGTTAATAAAGAGATGGAAGTTTGGGAACCAGAAGAGGAAGACTTTATCGTTCCGCGTGTGATGCCGGTTCTTCCAACAGGTGATTTGGTGCCGTTCCCAACCCTCGTAATGGCGCTAGTTTTATCGGATGAAGTTTCAGTAAAAACTTTAGAGGAGGGGATTGCAAATAATAACTTTATCTTCCTTTGCGCAGGTGATGAGCTACCCGAAGAAGGTGAAAAGAGGATAGGTGTTGTGTCATCTGTAATGCGAGTTGCAGCTCTTGAAGATGGTCAGATGCGTGTTCTCTTCCAAGGGATAGCGCGTGCAGAGATACAACACGTTAAACAACCAACAAAAAAATCAAAAGTTATAAATGTCGAGTTAAGCTCTTTGGGATTTCCAGAGATAAAGATCTCAGAAAAGAGCTTGGACAAACAGCTAACAGAGATCCGCGAAGGGCTTGGAATGTTGACCGAGTACGGTAATGTGCCTGAAGAGCTGTCCCTCATGGTGATGGAAAATGAAGATCCGATCATCATTTCTTATATGATGTTTGCACATCTTCGTGTTGGTAAAGAGAGAGCTCAAAGAGCGCTGGAAGAAAACGATGGCAATAAACTCTTTAAGTCTGCTATTGAAGTTCTTCAAACCACACTAGACGGTTGTCTTGCAATGCGCGAAATTCAGGAACGCGCCAAAAATGCCCTTCAAAATGAACAGAATCAATACTTTTTGCGTGAACAGTTAAAACAACTTCAACAAGCACTTGGTGGAGGCGACGGACAAGGAAAGGTTGATGATCTTGATAATTTAAAAGCTGCTTTAGCTAAGGTTGAGATGCCAGATTACGCTAAGAGTGAAGTTGATAAACAGCTCTCAAGGCTTGAGAGGATGTATCCAGAGAGTAGCGAATACGCCATGCTAAGAACTTACTTAGAATGGTTTGCTGACTTGCCGTGGAAGGTTACAACTGAAGATAAACTTGATGTTGAGTTAGCGAAAAAGATTTTAGATAAAGATCACTTTGGTTTGGAACACGCTAAGGACAGAATCCTAGAGTATTTAAGTGTTAGAAAATTAAAACCAGATTCTAAGGGACCGATCCTCTGTTTTGTTGGTCCTCCTGGGGTTGGTAAAACTTCGCTTGGAAGATCTATTGCAAAAGCTTTGGGGAGAAATTTCCTTCGGATGTCACTTGGTGGTATGCGTGATGAAGCAGAGATTAGGGGACACAGAAGAACCTATATCGGAGCGCTTCCAGGACGTATTATCCAAGGTCTAAAAGAAGCGAAGAGTAATAATCCAGTTTTTGTTTTGGATGAACTCGATAAGGTTGGTGCGGATTATAGAGGTGATCCAGCAGCGGCACTTCTTGAAATTTTAGATCCAGAGCAGAATAAACAGTTTAGAGATCTGTATTTGAATGTTCCGTTTGATCTCTCTGATGTGATGTTTGTTGCAACGGCTAATACTGTTGATACAATTCCAAGTGCTTTGCTTGATAGGTTGGAAGTTATCTACATTAGCGGTTACACCATTGAAGAAAAATATAACATTGCCAAGAAGTATCTTGTTCCAAGAC
>JAEEGL013498855.1_pt1 | contig 10565 bp, 7 predicted proteins | sample 9134231 | NCBI WGS metagenome assembly JAEEGL01 (sample SAMN16246548, study PRJNA631951) | gut metagenome | biome: gut microbiome; feature: rumen; material: fiber-attached | host: Bos | place: Iran: Karaj | collected 2018-10
ATGCAAGAATTAATAAGAGTGCACATAATGGTGCAAGAAAGAATAATTTTTTTGACATACAATCCCCTATATATATTATATAGATATAACAAATTTTTATTAAATAATCAAATGATGAGGACAGGCGGATTTCGACAGGCTCAAGCACCGGGAGTTATTCCAGTGTGCCGCGGAAGGTGTTGCCGCTGAGTTCGGTTATCTTTACATTAACGAAAGTTCCTATTAAAGAAGCCGGCGCTTTGAAGGCAATTTTTTCGTGCTGCTCTGTCTGGCCTAAAAGCTCCGTTTTGTCATCCCGGCTGAGGCCTTCTGCAAGTACCATTACGGTGCTGCCGACTCGTTTACTCATCTGCTCGTGTGTGTGTTCAAGCTGAAGGTCTATTACACGCTGTAAACGTTCCTTTCTGATTTCTACCGGAATCTGCTCCCATTTTGCGGCAGGAGTTCCTTCGCGTGGATTATAATAGTACATCATTGCAGATTCGTACTTTACCTGACGCATAAGGTCGAGGGTCTGTTCAACATCTTCTTCTGTTTCGCCCGGAAAGCCCATCATGATATCTGTTGTAAGGGAAACATCGGGAATGCGTTCTTTTATTTTTGCGACCAGGGCAAGATAGTGTTCTCTTGTGTAGCGACGGTTCATTTTTTCCAGAACTTTTGTAGAACCATTCTGAACCGGAAGATGAATATGATGGCAAATTACCGGCTCGCGGGCTATAACATCAATAACATCATCAGAAAAATCTTTTGGATGAGATGACATAAAGCGTACCCATTTGACCGGAGACGATGTTTCGCGCAGGTGATCTGCAATTTTTTGAAGAAGCTGAGCAAAGTTCACGCCATCATCACTATGATAGCTGTTTACATTCTGGCCGATTAAGGTAATTTCGCGCACATTCATTTTACCAAGTAAATCTATTTCATTAAGAATTTCATTTACCGGACGGCTTAGCTCTCGCCCGCGCACATAAGGAACAATACAATAGGTACAGAAGTTATTACAGCCGTGCATTATAGGAACAAAAGTAGAAAAAGCCCCCGGCTCTGCAGAAAGAGTTGCAAAGCGATACTGTTCTGAATCATCTATTTTATAAGGTTTTCTACCCTCTTCTATTGAAGAAATAATTTCTGAAAAGTGATGCTTGGCATAGGTTCCTACGACATAATCAATAAAGGGATATTCTTTCTGAAAGCTCTGTAAAAGACGTTCTGCCATACAGCCCATAACAATAAGAGTAAGAGGCTTTGCTCCATCGCGAACATATTCTGCTGCTTCTTCCAGCATTTTTGCTTTTGCACCCGGACGGCATTCGCGTACAGCCTTGAGGCCGCTGAACCAGCCAAGGCGGCCAAGTATGCGGTTTTCTGCAGTTTCGCGGATTGAGCAGGTATTTATAACAGCCACATCGGCAGTTTGAGCTGATTCTGATTTTTTCCAGCCCCGGGCCAGAAAAAGCTGTTCTACAGCGGCTGATTCTGCAATATTCATTTCGCAGCCATATGTTTCAAAAAAATACGTCTTCATAGGCTGTTATTTTACAAAAAATCAAAGAATTTATAAATATGTTTAATAATACCTTTGCGTTAACTTTATTAATACATTATAATTAACCTTAATGAGAAACCTAGTAACAATGAAAGACATCGCAGACGAACTGGATGTTACGGTTATGTCTGTTTCAAAAGCGTTATCAGGTAAAGAGGGAGTTAGCGAAGATTTAAGGGCAAAGATTCTTGCCAAGGCCGATGAACTCGGCTACAAAAAAACTCCTGCTCAAACTGATGACCAGAATTCTCGGAATATAGGCATTTTGGTAGCTGAACGAAGCCTTAATGCCAATGTTTCATTTATGTCACTTCAGCAGCCGCTTATCACAAGCCTTTCGCAGCTAAATTATTACGGTATTACTGAAATTATTTCCGATGAAACGGAACATCTTCTTCTTCTTCCTAAAATCCTTAAAGAAAATAAGGTAAAGGCTTTTATTGTACTGGGCCAGATGAACCGTGATTATATAGATGTTCTTAAAAAGACTGAAAAACCTTTCCTTTTCCTGGGACACTTATATGATAATGAAACTGCAGGCGCTATTCTTACTGATAATCTTTACGCAGGTTATACGCTTGCAAATTATCTGCTTGATCAGGGCTGTAAAAGCATTGGCTTTGTAGGAAACTATCAGTTTGCAGAAATGGTAATGGACAGATTTCTTGGAATTGCAAAGGCCCTGCTTCACCGTGGCCTGGAACTTCATAAAGAATTAATAATACCAGACGTAAATGATTATGGTGAGGAAATAAGCCTTTTCCTTCCGGATGAAATGCCGGATGCTTTTATCTGTAATGACTGTAGAACAGCCTATAAACTCATTCATAATCTGGAAGGCCTTGAATATAACGTTCCAAAAGATATCTCTGTAGCTGCTTTTGATGACGGTATTTTTGCCGATATTGGTATTCCAAAGCTTACTACTTACAGTGTTAATTATGAAACTATGGCTCAGCTTGCTGCAGAAAGTATTGCGCTTAAACTAGAGAATCCAAGCTATCATATTGGTAAAAAAGTTGTGCATGGTAGTGTAATTATTCGAGATTCTGTGCGAAAACTGTAATATGACCATGGTCATACAAAATTTTAACGGCAATATATCAAGCTGTGCTGATTTTGTGCTTTTTTTTAACAAATTTTATCAAAAAAATGCATTTTTTTTAACATTTTTCTTGACATATGACCAGCGTCATATTACTATAATCATAGAGTAAATAAAGTTACCCAAAAGTTAAAAACAAGTAGTTAAAAATGAGTTAAAAATAAGTTATAAAAAAAATTTAAAAATGAATTAAAAACAAAATAAGTATTTAAAAAAAATTTGGGTTTTTGGTGTTTACGTATACGTTATAAAGAGCCTGCAGAACTTTTAGTTCTGCAGGTTTTCTTTTTTTATTCAGAGTATTCGGCATAAGCGTAAGCGTTATGGTTATGAATGCTTTCGTCGTTCTCTGCTTCTACAGAAAACTTTTTAAATCCAAGCTTTTTAAGACCAAGATATACTTCGCGAACTACATCTTCTACAAAACGCGGGTTTTCGTAAGCATGTTCGGTTACGTATTTTTCGTCTTTACGCTTAAGAAGGGTATAAAGAGGGGTTGAGGAACAGTTTTCTATTGTTGAAATGACATCTTCTATCCAGAAAAACTCTTTATATAAAAGGCGCACACTTACAAGGCCGCGCTGATTGTGAGCCCCGTACTCACTTATGGCTTTACTGCAGGGACAAAGGGTTGCAACCGGCACCTGAACTGAAACATAGAACTTTCGTTCACCACCCTCGCAGACTTCGCCTTCGTAAGAGCATTTATACTGCATAATTCCGGCTGCTTCTGTTACAGGCGCTTTTTTTTCTATAAAATACGGAAACTCAACACGACCGTAAGCCTTCTGGGCATCGAGTTTTACACGAATTTCTTCAAGCATATCAAGAAAATGGTGCATTGAAATATCTTCATGATATTTATGAAATACTTCGATAAAGCGGGACATATGAGTGCCCTTGTAGTTATGAGGAAGATTTACAAAGAGATCTACAGAGGCAGTTGTGTGCTGTTTTGCAGCTGTTTTATCCAGAACAACTACAGGATATTTAACACCTTTTACCCCGACCTTCTGAAGAGGAACTGCACGGGTGTCTTCTTCGTTTTGAATATCACGCATTGAGGCGACGCTCCGCACTTTCGAGGGTGTTCTGCATGAGCATGGCGATTGTCATTGGGCCTACTCCGCCTGGAACCGGGGTAATAAAGGAGGTTTTTTCCTTTAAATCATCAAAATCGCAGTCACCAATAAGGCGGAAGCCCGATTTTTTAGTAGAATCGGGTATGCGGTTTACACCAACATCAATTACAACAGCACCCTCTTTTACCATATCACCTGTCAAAGTATGAGGATGACCGCTTGCTACTACAATAATATCTGCCTGGCGGGTAATTTCTGCCATATTCTTAGTACCTGTGTGGCACATTGTAACTGTACAGTTTACATCTTTACGCGCCAGAAGGATTGAAACAGGTTTTCCTACTATATTAGAGCGTCCGATTACAACTGCATGCTTACCGCTGGTTTCAATTCCGGCTTTTTTAAGAAGAACTATGATTCCGTGAGGTGTGCAAGGCAGAAAGCCCGGACGGCCAATCATAAGGTTTCCTACACTTACAGGATGGAAGCCGTCTACATCTTTTTCCGGCGAAATTGCCATAATCACTTTTTCTTCATTAATATGCTTTGGAAGAGGAAGCTGAACGAGAATTCCGTGAACACTGTCGTCTTTATTAAGTTCATCAATCAGCTTAAGAAGTTCGGCTTCTGTTGTGCTTTCGGGAAGGTGCACAGAACGATCTGTCATACCAACTTCGGCAAGAGCCTTCTGCTTTCCTGTAACATAGCTTACGCTTGCAGGATTTTCTCCAACCAGAATAACTGCAAGACAGGGTGCTACACCCTTTTTCTTTAACTCTGCAACCTTTTCTGCAACCTCTGCGCGGACATCTGCCGCAACCTGCTTTCCATCTATAACAACTGCGCTCATGTAACCTTCACTACCCCTTTCTGTTTTATTGATAAAATACATCAAAAATAGTATATTCTTTAGAAAATATACTGAATAAAAAAAAAGGTCGCAATATGAAACGCTTTATTTCCATACTGTCTGTTGTTATTTTATTTTCTGCAGCAGTATTTGCCGCTGATAATAGTGACGCCGATATCTATGACGATGGTTATGTTTATGAACAAAACGGCGCAGGAGACCAGTTTCTTAAAATAGATTTATCAGCTAACTTTCCATTAAATTTTGATAATAAACTTTATATTGGTATGGGCGCCTCTGTCGGATACTATTATTTCATTAATAAATATCTGGCTGTTGGTTTTGATGCAATTATCGGCTGGAATAACTCTATCGGCCAAAAGCCTCTTATTACTGTTCCTGTTACCTTTGGAGTAATGGCTCAGCCTTATATCGGAAAATTTGAATTCCCTATGATGCTGAACGTTGGTTTTGCTACTACCTCTTGTCAGAATCTGACTTACTTTCCTTCTTTAGCAGCAAAAGGAACCCTTGGTGCTTATTACCGAATTAATGAAACCTGGTCTGTTGGTATTACTTCTTCAACTTACTGGATTCCTGAATGGTTTCTTTGGGAAAACAAAGATAAGAATGACAACGGATTCTTTACAACACTGGGTGTAAGCTTAAGATATCACTTCTAATCAAATAATATAGGATAATAAAAATGAAAAATACTTTTAAGATTGCTTCTGCAGGTTTAATTCTTCTTTCTATAATTTCTTTTACAAGTTGTTTTAACCCTATTTTTTATGAATTAAGAAAAGATGTTGAACCGGAACCTGCAACAGTATCTGGTAATATTCCCAACATAACACGCTTTACCGAAAACGGAATTGAATATCTTTTCCTTGCTGCTGATGGTGGAATCAGATATAAAATGGCTTCAAATACCCTTCACGGCACCTGGGCTATTTACCCTACACCTTTTGCACTGCTCTCTTATAATTTTGACAACTCAAGCTTTACAGGTCAGCAGGTGCTTTCTGTTTTTGCAAGCAGTAACACTCTTTACCTTCTTTCTGCAGAGTATTCTTCTACAGGTTCTGAAGGTACAACTATTCCTTCAAAAATCAACCTCTGGGGAAAAAGTTCTTTGAGTCTTACCGAAGGATGGACTCTTATCAATACTTCGGCTGCAATTAATTACTTCCCTATAGTTAAAAATTTAACTAATGATTATTATGATTCATATTTCAATATCTTCCAGACAAACTCTCCAATGGCCGCTCACAGACATGTATACATCTGTTCTTATATTCCGGCCTTAGCAACATATAAATACTATGAGCTTTCTGGTACAAGCGAACCTGTTGAAATTACAATTCCTAAGATTGAAGACTTTGCTTCTACAGCTTTAGGAAGAGTTTATTCTGCCGCTTATTTTAACGGAGAAGTTAAATTCTTTTCTTCAAGAGCTGTAACAACAAATGAAACCTATACTGCCGAAGCAACAAGACTTTATTTTGCTGTTGCAAACACGATTTTTTATTCTGAAGGTGACGCTTACGTTCAGTCTGTTCTTGCAGGAAACCCGGTTTCTTGTCTGGCAACCTGTTCTGATTCACTCCTTATAGGCTGTGGATCTACACTTACTGATAACACAAAGGGTGGCGGTATTGAAAAAGCCGCTCTTTCAGAAAATGGAGTTCCAACTACGCTTGTTCCATTTACAACAAATGCTGCATTCCAGATTACAGAAACATATCCTGTTCTCTCGCTCTTAAATGCAACTCCTTCTTATACAGAACTTTCAAGTACCCTGTATGCTTCTGTAACCTTCTACAACTCTAACGGAGTTTATAACAACATAGGCCTCTGGTCATATGTACCAACCCGAGGAAACTGGAACAGAGAGTAAGCGAGACCAGCGAGCCGCCTATAATCAAAGATCCAAAAAAACGGAGAGTTTATTGGGAAACGACAGCTTATTCGAACAAATAAAACTGACTCAGGAACCTCTGGCGGCCCGCATGAGGCCCCGTAACCTTGATGAATACATAGGTCAGGACCACATTGTTGGAAAAGGCCGTCTTTTACGCCGCGCAATTGCGGCAGATCAGCTTACCTCGGTAATTTTCTATGGTCCACCGGGCAGCGGTAAAACAACTCTTGCCCGTGTTATTGCAAATCATACTAAATCAAACTTTATTACATTAAATGCTGTTCTTACAGGTGTTGCAGATATTCGCGGTGCCATTAAGCAGGCAGAAGATTATTACAATCTTTATACCCGTCGAACAATTCTTTTTGTTGATGAAGTTCACCGCTGGAACAAAAGCCAGCAGGACGCACTTTTGCCCTGGGTTGAAAACGGCACAATAATTCTGATTGGAGCTACAACAGAAAATCCTTTTTTTGAAGTAAACAAGGCTCTGGTTTCTCGTTCGCGGGTATTCCAGCTTAAACCTCTTACCTATAACGACCTTGAAAAAGCCGCCCACCAGGCATTAAATGATGTAGAACGCGGTTATGGACACTGGAAGGTTGAGTTTGAAGAAGGGGCTCTTGAACATCTTATTGAAACTGCTAATGGAGATGCCCGCTCTCTTTTGAACGCACTTGAGCTTGCAATTGAAACAACTCCTGAAAAATGGTCGCCTTATACTGAGCCGCCGGTTCCTGCCTATGGAACAAAAATTTATATTTCGAAAGAAGCGGCAGAAGAAAGCATTCAGAAAAAAGTTGTGCTTTACGACCGGGACGGAGACTATCACTACGACATTATTTCGGCCTTTATAAAATCTTTGCGTGGCCGGGACCCTGATGCCGCCTGCTACTGGCTTGCCCGCATGGTTGCCGCAGGAGAAGACCCGCATTTTATTTTCCGCCGCATGCTTATTTCTGCCTGTGAAGATACCGGCCTTGCAGACCCGAATGCAATTTCTGTTGTTGAAAGCTGTGCACAGGCTTTTGACCGCGTTGGCATGCCCGAAGGAAGATACTTTCTGGCACACGCGGCTTTGTATCTTTCTACGGCACCAAAATCTAACAGCAGCATGGCCTTTTTTGATGCCTTGGCTTCGGTTGAAAAAGAAGACGCTGAGGTTCCAAATCATCTGCGCGATTCAAGCCGCGATGCCGAGGGCTTTGGTCACGGAGCCGGCTACCTCTACCCGCACGCATACCGCGACCACTGGGTTGCACAGCAGTATCTTCCTGATACCTTAAGCGGCCGTGTTTTCTATAACCCGAGCACCCAGGGCTACGAAGCTACAATCCGTAACGATGTTCTTTCGCGCCGTGAAATTCAGATTGCGGCTATTCTTGAAAAAGCCCAGACCCACGAACAGTATACTTCTGACGAACTTGCCTCTTCTCCGGAAGAAACAGGCTCTATAAATGTATTTAAGCCGCTTAAAAATAAGGCCGGTGATGAAGTAGAGGAAAAATCTGAATACGGTGAAAATCCTATTTCGGAATGGTGGATAAATGAACACTTTAAGAGTGGCAGTGTAAAAAAAGAAGAAAACCTTACCTTTAGTCCCAAAGACCCGGCAAAAGAAGTTGTTCTTGACCGTGCAGACCGTTTCTGGAGACAGAGGCTTGATTCTAACCGCGCCGAGGTTCTGCTGGGAATTCGCGATACAATGACTTCGATGGCAGACCTGATGCGGCATCACCGCTCACTTATATGGAACGCAGACAGCGGTTTACTTTTGTGGGAAATTGCCCGTAAAACTCCGGAAGGTGTTACCTGTGGTGTATGCCGTACAGAAAAAGGAATGCAGATTCTTGAACAGTATGGCCGAACTCTTGGAAGTCTTGATCGCCCTATTCTTCAGGCCCGCGGCACTTCAATTTCAACTGATTTTTTAACTCAAAAAGATTTTTATAATATTCTCGTAAAATTCCAGTATAACGGCGTAGTTTTTGACCGTATGTTCTTTACAGATCCTTTTGCAAGTGAACCTTCGATTATTGCACTGGCAGATTCTCTGGCCGGTATTATGACACCACAAAAGGATTCTGAAGAAAATGACCAGCCGGCAGTACCTTATTCTGATACTGATAAGGGAGACGAAAAGCCCGGTGAAGATTTTGTTTATGAGTGTCCGCTTGCAGAAAACTGGAAGGTTGTAATTTCGCAAAAGATTCCTTGCCGGGGTCAGCATATAAGCGAGCTGGTACGCAAGCAGATTTTACCACCGGAAAACCTGGGACAATTCCGCGAAACTCTTGATAAAATGGAAGCAGCTGAACAGGAATTCTTTGGAGACAGAGAAAACCCGCTTTTTTCATGGGATGGAATTTACATTGCTAACCTTTTCAGAAAGCGTGGCTTTACCGTAAAAGTTGCTTCTCAGGTGCTCACAGAAAAACGAAGAATAACTCCTGCCGAAATTGAAAAATGGTTTAGCCCGGAAAGCTCTGCCTACGGAACAAAAATGAGCGAAGCCTGCGGCAATGCAGAATTACAGAAAATTGTAAATCTATTAATTGCCGCCTGCGACAAAACAATTTTTGAGTGGAAGAGCGAGATTGCGTTTTTTACTATAGCGCGCTAATCTCTAATCGAATCAATATTTGCCTTGCCGCCCGGTACAAAAGGCAGTACGTTTTCTTCGCTGTCTACACTGATGCGTACAAAGCATGGCTTATTCTGGCGATTAGCGTCGAAAGCCTTTTTATACCAGTCCGGGTCGCTGTCGCCGTCAATTGCTTCAATTCCAAAACCGCTGGCAATAGACAAAAGGTCTGGCTGGCGACCGAAAACCGAAGCGCTATAGTTCTTATCAAAAAGATATTTCTGCTGCTGGTAAACCATACCAAGGGTTCCGTTCTGGAAAACTATGATTGTTACCGGCAGGTTGAGTTCTGCGAGAGTAGCCATTTCCTGAATGTTCATCATGATTGAACCGTCTCCGGAGAAGCAGACAATGCGCTTAGAGGGATTTGCGATTGAAGCGCCTATTGCAGCCGGCAGACCAAAGCCCATTGTTCCAAGACTACCACTCGTTAGGAAACTTCTCGGACGTTCAACAGGATAATACTGGGCTGCCCACATCTGATGCTGACCAACGTCTGTTGTGGCAATAAGGCCGTCTGGGGCAAGTCCTGCGGCCGCCGCAAGCTCGGGTATTTTAGAAATGATTTCGCGAGGGTTTGCAAGTTTTTCGCCTTTCGGGCGGCCGCATTCTACAGAGTGGCATTCCTTTTTAAGTTTAGAAATCTTTTTAAGCCAGCCCTCGTCGCCTGTAATTTTCTTTTCGCTAAGCAGCTGTGCAATTACAGGGAATACAGATTCAACATCGGCAACTACCGAGATATGTAATTCAAGAATTTTATCTACTTCTGCGGCATCAATATCAATATGAACAATTTTTGCATCCGGGCAGAACTGATTTACAAGACCAGTTGCGCGGTCATCAAAACGAACGCCGGCAGCAATTACAAGGTCAGAATCGTGCATTGCTACGTTAGCAGCGTGATTTCCGTGCATACCAAGCATTCCGATAAAGCAATCTGAGCTTTCCGGTACGCAGCCAAGGCCCATAAGGCTTGTTACAACCGGCAGACGATAGTTCTGAAGGAAAGCCTTTATTCCGCTTGCAGCTTCTTCTGAATCGCAGCCACCACCACAGTAGAGAACCGGGCGCTTTGCTGCCGCCAGCAGGTCTGTAATTTTTCCCATTTTTTCTGAATATTCATCTATAGGAGTGTGGAAGCTGATATCGTGCAGGCGGATTTTTTTGATGTCAGGCCAGGTATCAAAATCGCATTCCTTAAGCTGAACGTCGCGGGGAACATCAATAAGAACCGGGCCCGGACGGCCGCTTGTTGCAATTTCAAAAGCCTTAGGAATTGCTTCCAGCAAATCGTATGGAGTCTTTATAAAAATAGAATGCTTTGTAATAGGGAAAGAAAGCCCAAAGGTGTCTGCTTCCTGAAAGGCATCTGTTCCGATGAGGCTGGTATTTACCTGGCCTGTAATTG
>JAEEGL014088221.1_pt1 | contig 10565 bp, 10 predicted proteins | sample 9134231 | NCBI WGS metagenome assembly JAEEGL01 (sample SAMN16246548, study PRJNA631951) | gut metagenome | biome: gut microbiome; feature: rumen; material: fiber-attached | host: Bos | place: Iran: Karaj | collected 2018-10
CCCATCCGGATCAGTAACAATGTCAATCTGATTTTTTGCTTCCTTTTTTTCAGTGAATATCCCCTCAAATTTTATCTGATATGCCAACAATCTCGGAATATATTCCGGTGGAGTCCTCCGCCTCGCCTCCCAGTCTTCCAATGTACGAACAGGGATGCCTGTATGTTCTGAAAACTCCTTACGTGTCATCCCGAGTTTCCTTGCCCTAAAATGATATTTCTACGCATTCAAGTCAAAATTTATCGGTCTTTTTGCCCTGATTATACATGGATTTTTTGCCCTAAAAACCCATTTTTCACGTTCAAGTCAAAGCTTTTCGTCAAAATACTCTTAAATGTCTCGGATTATCTCAAAATTCTTTGACTCTAATCTGCACTTTCCCTTGTTTAGGTCAAAACGTTGCCTTCTTGTCACCTTAATCGCACTTAATTCCTTTGGTCTAAATGCGGATTTTGCATGTTTAAGTCAAAAAAATGCCTTCATGTGTCCTATAGCATCCGTAGTCTCTTTGGTCTGAAGCCTTGTAATTGGACATTCAGGTCAAAAACCGTGTTCAATGAGCTACCGGGACGGGGTTGGGGGCTCGTTCATCTAGTCTCTACTCAAGAGGCACACAGTCTCTATATTCGCGGTCCATGGGAACATATCCACCATGGCCAGTTTCCTGACTTCGTAGCCCGCTTCAAGAAACGCGGGGAGATCGCGGGCAAGGGAAGTGGGCTTGCAGGAGATGTAGATCATGTTATCAACACCGTAGGAAAGGAGCTTCGGCAGAGCCTTGGGATGGATGCCGTCGCGGGGCGGGTCGAGGATGATGAAATCAGGCTTCTCGGTAATCTCATCGATAACCTTAAGCACATCTCCGGCGATGAATTCGCAGTTCGTGAGACCGTTAAGAGCTGCATTGTTCCTGGCAGATTCCACGGCTTCTTCAACGATCTCGACACCGATCACCTTTTTGGCAACCGGTGCAAGAAGCTGTGCGATGGTCCCTGTACCGGAGTAGAGGTCAAAGATCACAGGTAGGTCATTGCGATCTTCTCCGACAGACGCTTTTTTATCCTTCAATCCGCTGTTAAGACTGAAGCTCCGAACCGTATCATAGAGCACTTCCGCTCCCTTGGAATTGGTCTGGAAGAAGCTGAAGGGTGTCACCTTGAACTTGAGCCCCAAGAGTTCTTCCGTAAAGGAATCGCTTCCGAAGATCACGCGAAGCTCATCCGCCTGCACGTTGTCTGCGAGGGAATCGTTGATGCAATGAAGGAAGCCGGATATGTTTCCGTCAAGCGGAAGTCCCTTGATCTTTTCGGCGATAGCATCGATATCAAAAGTCATCCGGGAAGTCGTAACAAGCATAACAAGAAGAGAGTTGTTCTTTTCGCTCCTTCTCACAACGAGATGGCGCAAAAGTCCCTCATGGCTCATCTTGTGATAGTAAGGCAGACCCTGCCTTTTACATTCTTCATATACGGCTGTGATGACCAGACGTATGTCGTTGCAAACGATCCTGCATTCGGGAACCGGAACAACATCGTAGAACGAGCCTCTTTTGTGTAATCCGAGCGCAAGTTCACCGCCTTTGCAGATGTCTCCGAAGGAGAATTCCATCTTGTTCTTGTAGCCGAATATATTGGGGCTCGCAAAAGCGCCTTCAAAGATATCCGTGTTCTCACCGACATTTCCGAGAACAGGTCTCAAAAGGTCAAGTACCTGATCCTTCTTTATCTCAAGCTGTCTTTCGTATGTGAGCGACTGATAGGAGCACCCTCCGCAAATACCGAAATGTGGGCAATTGGGCTCTGCCTTTTCATCATCGGCTTTCTGTACCACCGAAAGCAACATGCCTTCGCAATCGCCGTGGCGTTTCTTTGTCACTCTGAAAGAAACCTTCTGTCCCGGAATAACATTCTTCACAACGCATTTCTCCGAGCCTTCCTCTGTCTCAACTTTCACTACACCTTTATTCGGAAACAGCACCCTTTCAACGATGCCCTCGTAGATTTCGCCTTTTCTCATTTTATAAAACTCTCGCACTCCTTAAATCCGTTTTTTTCAAGCACTTTTACGGAAGCAGCATTATCCGCGGTCGTTCTCGCGTAAACAAGCACCTGTCCGTTCTTTTCGTAAACCATCAGCTTATCTGCCGTAACTTCCTTCCCCTGTTTTTCTTCATCCAATACCCAAAGGAAATCCTCTTCGGCAAACTCAAGAAGAGATTTCACGCATTCATTAGCGTATCCAAGACCTCTTCTGTCTTCTCGTATGTAATAGCCTATCTCCAGCGGGCAACTGCCTTCTCTGAAGCCGGCAAGCCCTACAAAACTGCCGCTTTTCTTTTCAAAGACACCCCAATAGCCGTATCCGTAAAAACCGTACGCTGCTTTAATATAAGACATAACCATTTCCCGCGTAAAGCTTTTTTCTTCGTTTTCGCTAAAAAAAGACAGGAACGCGGCGGCCTCATCCGCCTCGTTCTCTTCTATGTCCCTTATTATGAGCCTTTTTGTTTCGTCTATTATCATCTTACATGAACCTTACAGCTTCCTACGGTTCTGTCACCGACCTTTACGGTGACAACCGCATCTCCCGCCTCTTTGCAAATAATAAGCCCGTTATAGGACACCCGCGCAACCGCCTCATCCGACGACTCAAACGTGACCTTTGCATCGCATGCCGTCGGGAGCACAAGGCAGTTCAGCGTGAAGCCCTGCCCTTTTTCAACGGTTATCTCATTATGACTTAGGATGACCGAAACAGCTTCAACATTCGTAATAGTGCTTTCATTCGGAAAAATTTCTTTAAAAGCCTTTTCCAAATTACACGATCCTCCGCGGATCATCGTTTCTGAAACATTCGGTATGAAGTCTGCAGTATCAGTCAGCAGTTTTGCTATCTCACAAGCCGGCAGAGCCCTCACGCTCATAAGGGCAGCAGCCATCCCGCACACTGCGGCGGTGGCCATGGATGCCCCGGATTTGAAGCCCCATCCGTGAGATACGGAAGACATGCGATCGATGCTGTCCGCGAAGAGATCCACAGACAGCCTTCCGTAATTACCTGTTATCCTTACTTCTTCACCGATCTCCGCTCCCGTAACAGAAAGAACATTATCGAATGCATAGCTCGCAGGATAAACCGGATCGACATCGTTATCGGTACCGTCATTTCCCGCACAGCACACGAAGAGCATATTTGACTTTTCTACAGCCCGCATCAGAGTGCTGTCGTTCTCATAGCCGCCCCAACTGAGATTGCATATCGAGGCGCCGTTCTTTTCCGCATATTCTATTGCTTTTACTGCGTCTCGCGTAGAGCCTTCCGCTTCGGGACCGCCGTTGATCTTAAGGATCATGAGCTTTACGTCTGCCGTAAGAACTCCGCGAAACAGTTTCTTTCCTTCGAATACGGCACTTACTATGAGCCCGGCCACGTGTGTACCGTGATCGTCCTCGTAATCGTTGCCGGAAACAGACTCGCTATAAGCGATGTCATGAAAAACCGTGGCATCGTTATTATAGAAATCCCATCCGTACAGATCGTCGGCATAACCGTTACCGTCGTCATCAATGCCGTTACCGGGTATCTCTTTGTTGTTCACCCAGATATGGTTCTTAAGGTGTTCATGCTCCGTGTTCACTCCGGTATCTATGACGGCGACGATCACCTCACTCTGCTTAGCCGCAAAAGCAGTAACCCCTGTCGGATATGCATACGAAAACAGACTCACCGTTGCAACGATCGCGGTGAGTCTGAATAAGGCTTTTCTTTTATGTCTCAAAGATGTCTGCATATATCAGCAATAATTGTTGTACATCATTCCGCTGTAAATGGATGTGATATAGGGATTGTACGACAGGTGGCTCCTGGTATTGGGATAGACCACAATGACCTTGTCAACATACTCCATGGGATTGATGGTAACATCGGAGAGTTTTCTTAAGAAGCTTCCCGTAACTTCCGAATCGGGTCTGAACAATTCCTCAAGGGTTCCGTTTTTGACCGCTTCTGACATCCTGTTTCTGTTGACGGCAAGCTTTCCGAGACCAGACCCGTCAAGCTCTATGCCGTTTTCTTCAAGTCTGTCGGAATACCTGCTCAAAAGGCCGTTTATCTCGTACCAGAGTTTTTTGGAAGCTCTCCTCGTTTGGGAGCCCTCACGTATGTAATCGGCAAGTCCGTTGTATTTATCGACGAATTCGGAAACCTTACGATAAACGTTTTCATCATCCGCAACCTTGGATATCCCGACGGTCTTTCCGTTGGTCTCTCGCTTAAGATTCAGCAAAAGCCCGCCCGACACGACTATCTTTCTCTCATCGCTCTCGATGCGTTCGCCGTTTATGACGGCAACGGTCTTCCCCGCTTCGTGTCTCACGTTGTTTAGCCCGAAGAAATCAACTATACCCGCATTGGTTCCGTCAGGTATCTTCGTATCCTTGAATTCAAACGAGATGCCGTCCTTCTTCGCTTCAAGATTAAGCGCCGACTGTTTCTTCTCACGGTCATAGACCACATCAGCCCGTAAGCCCACCTTAGTCTTGTTAATGAAATCGGCAAGTTTGGTCTGAAGTTCTCTGTTGTTGTTCTGTCCCGAAACGTTGAACTGGAAGGAGTAAAAGTTTCCTTCTATCTCAACGGTGAAATTATACTGTCCCGAAACCATGGAGCTCTCGGAACTGTCCACAGCATTCCCCGCATTGATCTGAGGTGACGAAAGCTGCTCGACTTCCACCTCGAGATCGTCTATCTTCTTGGGATCCGCTCCCTCAAGCATATCAACACCCACTGTTCCGGGAGAATCAGACTTAACGGTAAACCTGCTGAATGCACCTTCCGAGTCTCCGCTGCCGAGCTCCCTGATAGCCGCCGCAAGCTCCATGGCATGCTCTTTAACGGTCAGAGTGTACTCCTGAACATCGGCATCAAAATCTATCTTGTACAGAGGCTGCTCCGCACTGAGTTTCCTGATCCTGTTGTGGATCTCGCTGAGCTCGGACCTCTTATGTGAATCGAATCTGGTTTGCCGACTCATCACATATCCATGTATTAAATTGTTATAGATACTGAGAAGTGGCATACGGTACCTCCTTTCCCGTCAAAACAGACCCATCCGTGAGTCTTTATCGGATCTTACAGCTTATCGAGGAAGTTGATAAGGCAATCCACGGTATTATCTATGCCCACAAAGCTTGAATTGATGGACATATGATAATTCGTAGCCTTTCCCCACTTTTCTCCCGAATGGTAATTGTAATAATTTGCTCTTCTTTTATCTTTCTTGGTGATGACCTCTTCCACCTTGTCGGGAGCCACATTGTCTATCCTGATGGCTCTTTCCTTGCGGAACTCCATGTCCGCATAGACGAAAAGGTGAACGACGTCCGTCCTGTCTTTGAGAATATAATCCGCACAGCGTCCTACGATAACACAGGGTCCTTCTTCGGCTACCTTCTTGATCACATCGGACTGTGCAAGATAGATCCTGTCGTCAAGGGAGAGATGGCCGAAGCCCACTTCCTGATTGCCGTAGGCACTCATTCCCATGGCGATGGAATAGAGAAGACTGTTCGTGGCTTTTGTTTCCGCATTGGCAAAAGCAGCTTCTGCGTATCCGCTTTCCTTCGCAGCTCTTGTAATGAGCTCATTGTCATAGAAAGGAATGCCGAATCTCTCGGCTATCTTGGCCCCTATCTCACGTCCCCCGCTGCCGTATTGTCTGCTGATGGTAATGATTCTATTCATAAGCCTCCTCCGTGGGTCAACGAGTAGATTTTTCAGCCTCCGAGCCCACTTATAATCGTATCAAATTATATCATATGTTATGAAAAACATCAAGTTTATCAGACAATTCAGCTTAGATGTCTGTCTATTTTATGTCACTGTTCACAGTAACCATTATATCATTTCTTCGTCACGGTCAGGTGAATAACCTCGTAAACCCCGCTTTCGTCCGTAGCCTGAATGTAAATATCGCACTCGCCGGGTTCGAGGGTCTTTATCTTACCCTTATCGGATACCGTTGCGACACTCTCGTCGGTGGAATAATAGGTAACTTCTTTATTACCTGCCGTATCGGGCAGAACAACGGGATCTATGGAGTAGTTCCTGTTGGGTCTGAGCCTTAAGTTGGTCTCCTTTACGTTGATGGAGCTTACGAGTCTTCCCGTAGCCATATCGACCATGATATATGTACCGGGCTCTTCCATGGTGAAAGCAAAGAACCTGTTGCCTCCCATGAATTCGCCGCTCACGCGCGCCGTTATAGTCTTCTTGTTGGGAGAATAGAAGACAGCAAAATTCTCGCTGTTAAAATCGTCGGGCACCCTGACTCTGCACGGCATCGGGAATTCGAATATCGCATCGGGGTCCGTATAGGTAACTTCGAAGCCAAGGTAATTGTTCGTATGGAACACCCTGTTTACGCACGCATCGATATCCTTCCAGTCAACATAGCCGATCTCAATGCTCTGTGCTCTCTTCTCCCTGCTCACGATCAACGTTACAAAGGTGGACGCGTTGCCGTGGGAATATGCCGGGAAATCGTCCCATATAGCTGTGGGACGCTCTACGCCCTGCACTTCCACGACCCTGTTATAGCCTTTATAGCTTACGATAACGTTATTGGGACCTACCGCATTGATGCTCTGCCCTGTAATGGTAAAGTTGTCCGCCGTTCCTTCCGAACCGTCGTTATAAGTTACGATAACTTCAAAATCGGACTCATCCACATAATCTCCGACATATACGACACCGCCGAGATACTTTACCTCGACCGCGGTTATCTTCTTTTCCAGACCGGTGACATTGATCGTAACCGGGTCAAGATCGCCGTAGTGAACATAGATCTTGTTGTTTCCAACAGCCTCGATGGTATCCGGCTCAAGGGTGAAGTTCGTTATCTTGTCCGGCGACTTGTCCGTCCAGTTATAATGGGCATACACTTCGACATCGTTCTTGTTGATCTTGTTGGAAACAATGATGGCCCCGCCTTTATATCGCGCCGTAATGCTCACGATCTCAAGCGGCTCTTTGCCCCTCACCTTAAAGGTAGCGTCCAGTCCCTCGTACCATACCGTGATCTCATTCTCACCGACATCATAGATAACAGGATTAAGGATCTCATATTTCGTAACAGTCTCGGTCGTATATGTGTGACCGTTATAGAACAGTCCTCTGACTTCAATATCCTGACGATCGACCTCTTCGCCGACAACGAGCTCTTTTCCTCTGTATGTGGCGATCAGTCGTGTGCAGACAGGCTCGTTTGTGGGAGTCGGAGTAGGCGTTCTTGTCGCAGCCATGCTCTTTATCCTTGCGCTCTCAGCCCCAGCTTCGCTCAATGCGTTAAGAAAGCCTTCATTGTCGACCTGCGCCATCGGTACATGCGCAACACTTTCATATCCCGCACGATACCCATTTGCCGTGTCACTTGCCGCGCCGTTATTATGTAAGATCGCTGTTGCTCCCGCAGTTATCGCAGCAAGCGCAACAACCGTCAGAAGTATTTTTCTGAATGATGTCATATTCCCACCTAAATCCTTATAGGGTAATTTTTATACTACATATATAATATCGGATTTTTTCCCTTCAGGTTTTAGTTTTTCATAAAAAAAGTGTGACTCATCATCACACTTTACGCTCTTTCCTGCCCGACTCAACCAGCTCTTTTTCAAAAGCTTCGGGATTCTTCAGATAATAATCCTGATGGTACTCTTCCGCCTCATAGAAGCTCTTAAAGGGTTCCAGGGCTACGTAAACCTTTTTGCCCGATTCTTTCTCAAGCTTGTCTATGCGTTCGGAAGCGATACGTTTTTCCTCATCGTTCGTGTAATAGATCGCAAGCGTGTAGGAAAAACCTTTATCGATGAACTGTCCCTCTCCGTCGAAGGGATCCACGTTTGCAAAATATATATCCAGAAGCCTTTCAAATGACACTCTCTCCGGATCGTATTCAAGCATTATTGTCTCACGGTGCCCCGTCTTCTGAGCCTTGACATCCTCATACTTGGGATCCGCCTCATCTCCGCCGGAGTACCCGCTCACCACCTTGTCAACGCCGTATATCTTATATATCGGTGTAACGCACCAGAAACACCCGCCCGCAAAATATGCCCGCATAATATCTACCTCTCAAGCTTATTTTTTTGCATCATAGCACAAATACGGCAAAAGTCAAGCAAAGAACACGGATCGTGAATGCAAGACAATGGGGAGGACCGCTGCGGAGCAGGGGAGGGACACCATTGTATGGGGCGTGGCGTGTGAACAGTAACTACCGCATTACTGATCACACGCGTCAGATGATCAGTATTTTACAGTGATTGATGCTCATTTTGTGTGAACATTAACGAATACTTGATATCCTCCGTGTGCAATTCAATCTCGCAATCCCTGTGATACGGAGCCGCATCTGACATGATATAGCCCCACATGTGGTTATCCGCTCTTTTGCCGAGAAGTACTCTGTTTTGGTCATCCAGTATTATTATGCTTGCCGCACATTGGATCACCGTTCTGTGGCCCACAAGTTTCCTGATGTCAGCTATGTATCCACTCATTTATCCGCCTCCGTTTTAAAAGATTGAATCAAGGTCAAAGTGGATCACGGGATAATCCTTTTTCAACTTATTCCTCCATGTACTCCAGATCGATCACCACAATTTCGGGATGATTAAAAAACCGCGGCAAAGGTGTGCTTTCACGCGCAAGCCCACGGCTCACCTCCATTATGCTTCCGTCGGAGAGTTCATAAGTCCCGTTCACATACTTAGCCAGCAGCCCCTGATCATGTGCGATCAGCCCTCTGTTCAGAAATGGTATTCTGAACTGCCCCCCGTGAGCATGGCCTGCAAGTATCAGGTCAAAATCATATCTTTCATAGTACGTGACCCGTTCCGGCCTGTGAGAAAGCAGTATCCTGCAATGTTCCTCCGAAGCGCTTTCAGCCGCGGCTTCCAACTGTTTTACCCAGCCCTCATGGGACATTCCGTCCGGATCGTCAACGCCGCATATGTCCAGGTAATGCCCCTTAAGGCATATGCTTTCGCAGCCGCCCTCCAGGACTCTGACGCCTTTACTTTTAAGATAAGCCTTGATCTCCTCTGCTCTTCCGCTCCAGAACTCATGATTACCCGTAACATAGCAGCAGGGGTATTCTTCCGCTATACCTTCTATAAAAGCTCGGGTATTGGCATCGTCAAGCTTGTCGTCAAAAAAGTCTCCCGCCATCAGGATAAGATCCGGCTTCTCCCTGTCTATTCTCTTTATCAGACTTTTCTGATCTTTACCGTATCTGCAGGAATGCAGGTCTGTTACGAGTACGAGCCTCACATTCTCCCCTGCTTCCTTCAGCAGGTTCAGCCTGACCCTCTCCGTCACCGGCAGCCATGAAAGTGCAGACCATACCGTAATCAACAATACCAATGCGAGTAAAAGCTTCTTCCCGCTTATTTTGTTTCTTTTACGTCTTTTTGTCGGATCACTCATTTTGTCAGATCAAGTTCCTCGCCGGGCTCCAGAATTATCCGTCCGGGACCGTTAAATTTTTCAGCTGCCTTACGGTCAAAACCGTTTCCACTTGCAGGGATCATGTGATAAGGGACGCTGTGCTTGGCGGCGATCAGATCCGCGCATTCGCTTGCTTCCTTCGCGTCCATATTGTACACGCCGTCGCAGCAAAGAAAAGCAGAATCCAGCTCTCTTTCCGCCATATGTTCCATATCCTTTGTTTTGGAAGTATCTCCCGAGAGATACAGCGTCGCACCGTTTGAGAATGTCAGTATAAATCCAACACAGTCCTTCACATTGTGATTTCTGTTGTAGCCGGCTTCCACCGCCTCAACTTTAACATACCCCTGATCAAAGCTTTGATGCACTCCGCCCTTAAGCGCTTCCTTGTAGGTTATGGTTACACAGTCCGGATTCTTTGTCTTTATCAATTCCGTCCGGGTGTGATCCGAATGCCCGTGAGTGATCAGGATCAGGTCAGCAGGTACGTCGTACCCATCCCCCATATAAGGATCCACGTAGATAGTCTTTCCTTCCGCCGTGGTGATCCTGACGCTTGCATGCCCCTGATACAAAAGTTTTGCTGCCATAGTCTCCTCCTTTTCTTCCAAAACCGGCGCCGGTGTCTCCGTCGGAGCAGGCGTTTCTGTCTGCGTCGCTGTCGGTGCGGGCGTACTCGCACTCGTCGGTGTCACATCAGCCTTCATTTCCATTTCGGTTTCCGTTTTCTCTTCTCCGCAAGCCGTCACGAAGAACGTCATACAGGCACATATCATCATGACTCTTATTGTTCTTTTTAACCTCATGTTTCCTCTCCGAACCTGTTCCAAATGTTCCTTTTGCCTTTTATAACATACCAATTATCGTTTCCGAAAACAACCCCATTTAATCGATCAGCAGATAATTGTTTCCGGGTGCGGGCAGTACCCCGGGAACATTTTCACCCGGAACATTATCGTCCGAAACAACATGACTCGGCTCCCGGGACAACATCAAAACTTTATATTGACAACGGCAGGCTGTGATGATAAAATTTCAACGTTTGCAGAAGTGGCGGA
>JAEEGL014626280.1_pt1 | contig 10565 bp, 8 predicted proteins | sample 9134231 | NCBI WGS metagenome assembly JAEEGL01 (sample SAMN16246548, study PRJNA631951) | gut metagenome | biome: gut microbiome; feature: rumen; material: fiber-attached | host: Bos | place: Iran: Karaj | collected 2018-10
CTTCTTCTGGATCGTTATTGAAAACGCAGTCGTGACCACGGGCCTCAACAGCTATGAGTTCCTTGCGATTGCGGGTGCCTGCCTTGGCGGCATCAGTCTGCTGGGCGGACGCGGCACCATCTTCCCCGGAGCGGTCATCGGATCACTGATCCTTCTGTACCTGGCGGCGGGCATGTCAAACGCGGGTATCTCGATCTTTATTACCCCGTTCGTCCGCGGCGTCATCATCTTCATTGCCATGTATATTGACTCAATCCGCACCAGGAGAATGATGGGCAATAAACTGGCATAACTCAGGACATATATCTTTTAGATAAAGCAGGCCGACAAGGCCTGCTTTATCTAAAAATATCTGCTGATAAGGGGGAAGCATATAATGAACACATATACCCCATATGAAATTGCACGGATGATCGACATCAGTGCGGTCAGAGCGGACTCAACCCTTGATGAAGTCCGAAAAGTGGCGGATGCTGCGAAGAAATACAGTTTTATCTGTGCCTTTGCTCTTCCTTGCTTTACGGGCGAACTGGTTCAGCTGTTAAGGGACAGAAACGATATCATGGTCGGCGGCGTATCCGGTTTCCCCTCAGGTGCAGACACGACGGATATCAAAGTCGCAACGGCAAAGCAGATGCTGTCGCTGGGCGTGAATGAAGTGGATATGGTCATCAACATCGGTGCCCTCAAGTCTGGCAGATATGATCTGGTCCGTGACGATATCAGGGCAGTTGTGGATACATGCAGTGTTCCCGTCAAGTCAATCCTGGAAGTCGCATATTTGACGGACGACGAGATACGCATCGCCAGCAGGCTGGCGGTGGAAGCGGGTGTTGCTTTTGTCAAGACCGGAACGGGATGGGCAAACAAGCCGACGACTGTTGAGACCATCAAGCTGATCAAAAGTGAAATCGGTGATTCTGCGAAGATCAAAGCCGCAGGCGGAGTCAGGGATCTTTCCACGCTGCTTGCGATGGTCCGGGAGGGATGCTCCAGATTCGGAATCGGGCTGAACAGTGCGATTAAAATCATTCAGGAAGCGGAGGCAGCCCGTGCTTCCGGAACTTGCGGGTAACGGCCGGAGGTGGTAAATATGAGTTATATTCTGGCTTATGATTTGGGAACAGGCGGGCTGAAGGCGTCGCTTTTCGACGAGAACGGGGTTTCCAGAGCAAGCGCATTTCGATCCTGTGAGACCTTTTATGGTGACGCAAACTTCCGGGAACAGGACCCGAACGATTGGTGGCGGATTCTGGTTGAAAGTACTGGAGAACTGCTGGAAGAAGGATTCCGAGCTTCCGATATTGCTTGCGTTTCCATTTCCGGGCACAGTCTCGGAATTGTCCCGGTCGGCAGGGACGGTCTGCTGTCAGATCGCGTTCCCATCTGGTCTGACAGCCGCGCAGATGTTGAAGCGAGGGAGTTCTTCAGAACTGTCAGTGAAAAAGCCTGGTATCTGACTACAGGAAATGGATTTCCTGCGCCGCTTTACTCCATCTTCAAGCTGATGTGGGTCAAAAAGCATCAAGATGTACTGTATGGGAAGGCCGACAAATTCATTGGTACAAAAGACTATCTGAATTATAAGCTGACCGGAGAACTGGCTACAGACTTCTCCTATGCGTCAGGGAGCGGTGTGTTCGACCTGCTCAGCTGGAAATATAGGGATGATTATATGAAGGCCTCTCAAATCGATGGGAGTAAGCTTGCCGACCCTGTTCCGTCCTCTGCTGTCATCGGGAAAGTCAGCAGGCAGGCTGCGGAACTGACCGGGCTCCAGGAAGGTACGCCGGTTGTCTGCGGCGGAGTCGACAACAGCTGCATGGCGCTCGGAGCGGGATGCTTTGGAGAAGGAGAAGTTTATACTTCTCTAGGCACATCGGCCTGGATCGCTGTGTCAAGCAGGAAACCGATTGTCGACGAACAGTTCAGACCTTATGTGTTTGCGCATTGCGTACCGGGGCAGTATGTATCGGCTACGGCGATCTTTTCCGCCGGAAGCGCGTTTGCCTGGCTCAGAGACACCATGTGCCAGGACTTGATAGCAGAGCAGAAAAACGGCGGAATGAATGCATACGATGCCATGACAAAGCTTGCGAGCTCTTCTCCGGTCGGTGCAAACAGGCTGATCTTTAATCCGTCCCTTGCCGGCGGGTCAAGTCTCGATGCGAATCCGGATATCCGGGGAGCGTTTCTGGGGCTGGATCTGATGCATACCAGGGCGGATCTGATCCGCGCAGCGCTGGAAGGGATTTGCCTGAATCTGCGCATTGCCCTCGATGTGCTGGCATCCCAGGTCCATATCAGCGATGACATGCTGATTGTCGGCGGCGGCGGAAAGAGTGCAATGTGGCGCCAACTGTTTGCAAGTATTTACAACAAGAATATCACTCAGATCGCGGTTGGTCAGGACGCCGGTGCACTGGGTGCCGCTGCCCTCGGAGCGGTTGGCATCGGAATGTGGGACAGCTTTGACCGGCTGAGAAGTGTTTGCGAAATAAAGTCAAGTGTTGCGCCTGTAAAGGAAGACAACGCAAAATATGAAGCAATTTTGCCGGTATTCAGGAAACTGGCGGAGAATCAGTGCTCAGTTGCCGGGCTCATGGCAAATCTGAATAATTATAGATAAGCAAAGGAGAGAAAAACATGGATGTAAAATCATTGTTCAGCCTTGAAGGGAAAAAAGGCTTCATCACAGGAAGCACAAGAGGAATCGGTAAAACACTTGCCCAGGCATTCATAGAGTTGGGTGCCGACGTTGCGATTCTCGGTACCAATGCCGAAAACGCGAAAAAGGTGGCGTCAGAACTTTCAAATGGGAAATCCAAGGTTATCGGCTATGAATGCAGGGTCACAGATCCTGACAGCGTCAACGCCATGATCGAGGCCTATGAGAGGGACTACGGCGATATTGATTTTGCCATCAATAATGCCGGTATTTTTACCGGTGATGCGGCTCTCGATATTTCCCCGGAGGACTTTAAGTCGGTCATCGACGTGAACTTGTTCGGCGAGTTCCTGACCGCGCAGGCTGCTGCAAAACTAATGATCAAACTGGGCAAGAAGGGCAGTATTGTCAACACCGCTTCCATGTCGGCACATATTGTGAATGTCCCTCAAACGATTGCAAACTACAACGCGTCCAAAGCCGGCGTCATTCAGCTGACAAAATCTCTCGCGGTGGAGTGGCTTAAATATGGGATTCGCGTAAACTGCGTCAGCCCGGGATACATGCAGACGGAACTGATTGCAACCATGTCCGATATGCTTCCGGTCTGGCAGAGCAAGATGCCCGAAGGCAGCAGGCTGGGCTATCCGCGTGATCTGATCGGTGCGTATGTATACTTCGTTTCCGATGCGTCCGAATATGCGACCGGATCGGATCTGGTGGTCGACGGCGGCTATACCATCATCTGATTGCTCCGCGTCATCAATTACGCAGGGAAAGAAAAGAGGATGCAGAGTGATCCTCGGCGCCCTCTTGGCATTAACGCAGGATATTAGGCGGAATGAAAGATGCAGTATGTGAAACGAGACAGAGTTTACAACACACTGGATAAGGAGCATACTCCCTCTGCAATAGTAGAATCCGGAGAGACCGTGCGTATCCAGACTCAGCTTCAGAGCGGCACTTGGCTGAATTCTCTTGAGGATCGCTGGTGCCCGTCAAAAAGCAGGGGTCCGAATCTGTGCACGGTGGTCGGCGTGGAAGGTGCTGAACCCGGTGACACGCTTGTGGTGGAGATCCTGGGGATCACTCCCGAAAATCTGGGATACACCGGATTCGCGGGTTGGAGAACTCCATTGGCTGGGCGGATTCTGCCCGAAGCAAAGGAATGGGGGACTGTCACGCACACCGTAGAGATTACAGAAGCGGGTGTATTGTGGAGCCCGGAACTTACCATTCCTCTGAAACCGATGATCGGAACAATAGCAACTGCACCTGCGGGCAGCCCGCAGACGAATAAATATGCCTATCACAACGGGGGCAACATGGATGTCCAGGAGATTTGTGCCGGGACTGCGCTGTACCTCCCGGTAGAGGTCAGGGGCGCCCTTCTTCATGTCGGTGACTGCCATGCCGTGATGGGGGACGGAGAGATCAACCACGGTGGTGCGATCGAGTGTGCGGCAGAGATTACATTAAAACTGAGTGTGAAGAAGGGCTATGCGGCAAAAGAATGGCTCCGCGCGGAAAATGAAGACTGCATCATGACAATCGCAAATGAGATCCGGATCAAAGATTCTTTTTGCGGCGCAGTACGGGAACTGATTCGCTGGATGTGTGAAGATTACGGATTTACACCCCAGGAAGCATATCTCCTTTTGGGGCAGGTTCTGGAAGCCAGATGCACAATGCTTCATGGTGACGATGCACCGTTCAGTCCATACATTGCGAAGATCCAAAAGAAATATCTGAAAGCATACCGAAATTTTGATTGGAGCGGTCCGGAAGAGCGGCCTGCTGTATCAGGAACCGGCGTCTGAAAGCATCAGGAATCAGACGTTCACGGCACAGCGCTTCTGTTGAGTGCACACATCAAAAATATGAGTAAAAGAAAAACACCTTGAAACTTTCGTTTCAAGGTGTTTTTGGTGACCCGTACGGGATTTGAACCCATGTTACCGCCGTGAAAGGGCGGTGTCTTAACCACTTGACCAACGGGCCATAGGAAAGGCGCAGGATTGGCTGCGCCTTTGGTAGCGGCACCTGGATTTGAACCGGGGACACTGCGGGTATGAACCGCATGCTCTAGCCAGCTGAGCTATGCCGCCATCTGAATAGCGAAGTGTATGATAACAGAATTCAGTATAATTGTCAACCGTTTTTTTACGAGTTGTATTCGATCCGTTTCTCATGGGGCTTGCAATTGGGAGCCGGATATGATAGTCTTGCGCGAAAGACGCTGAGGTTTATTTCTTGTCCGAAAGACGGAAAGAAACAGAATACGATTGCCCTGCTAAAGGAGAAAGATGAACCGGGATTCCATTTACGATAAACCTGAACAATATCATTTGCCCCATGTGGGGCAGCGGATTACCAAGACCACAGTTGCGGTCTTTCTCTGCCTGATCATATATTATCTTCGCGGATATCAGGGAGAAAGCATGCCGACTGAGGCCATGATCACGGCGATTATCTGTATGCAGCCCTATGTACGGGACAGCCGCGACTATGCGCTGAACCGTCTGGCGGGGACGCTGATTGGCGCGGGCTGGGGACTGCTTTTTTTGCTGTTGCTGCTGGTTTTCCCGTCCATGGGAAGCAATATGCCCCTGCTCTACGCCCGGATGGCGCTTGGCGTGCTGGTTTCTCTCTATACTGCCGTGGCTATCCGAAAACCGGATACCGCGAGTCTGGCAGCAATCGTGTTCCTGTGTGTGGTGATCTCCTTTCCGGACATTGAGGATCCGCTGAGGCAGGCCAGCCTTCGCATCTTTGATGTGTTTATCGGCACTCTGGTTGCCATCGGTGTGAACGTGTTCCGTCTTCCGCGGGAAAAGAAACGAGACCAGGTCTTCTTTGTCCGGACGAAAGATCTCGTTCCGGACCGCTTCACTCCGCTTCCGGCCGCAGCCATGTTCCGGTTGAATTATCTGTATGATGACGGTGCACGGATCTGCCTGATGACGGAACATGCCCCGGCGTTCTTTATGCTGCAGATGAACGCGACGAAGCTGAATACCCCGCTGATTGTGATGGACGGCGCCGCGATTTACGATGCAGACAGGAATGTCTTCCTGAAGATAGAAACTTTGAATCCGGAAGATACCGACCGTATCCTGGCACGACTGCGGCAGTTGAACATCGGCTGCTTTATTTACACGGTTCATGCCGACAAAACCTGTATTTTTCATGTCGGAGAGATCCGTGATCCGGAGAAAACGGTTTATGAACGGATGAAGCGTTCCCCTTACCGGGATTATCTGGATGGCGAGATCTTTGAACCGGAGGAAGTCGTTTATATCAAAGTGATTGATACGGATGTCAGCATTCGCGAAACGGAATACCATCTGCGCGGAAGCATCCCGAAAGGACGGCTGCGGTCGGTGATCCGCCCGCAGGCGGGCGCACCCGGGATCAGCGGGCTTTATATCTATGCCCATACGGCAACAATGGAACAGGCCGAAAAAAGACTGATGCAGATGCTGAAGGAAGAGAACGAAGCGCTCGTGCCGGTAGACATCCGGCTGCGCACACCCTACCGAACAGAAACGGATGCCATGCAGCTGCTGCATACGATAGGCAACTGTTATGAACCGGTGCGGCTGCTGCCCCGCAGAAGACAGCACAGGAAATCTGCGGAATAATCACTTGGCAGCTTATCGAAAAGAAAGCAATTACTCACAGACAAAACACGGGCGCGAATAAGCATCACTGCCGATCCGCGTCCGTGTTTCATTTTGAAGACTGATGCCTTCAGTGGCTGAGTCGCATGTGCTTACAGTCCGCAGCTTTCACCGGCGTGCTCGTCGGTCTCTTTGAACTGTTCAGGGTCGTAGGCAATGCCGTTTTTGTCGTAATAATCCTTGACTGCGGCGCGGACGGCCTGTTCAGCCAGAACGCTGCAGTGGATCTTGTGGGTGGGCAAACCGTCCAGCGCTTCGACCACAGCCTTGTTGGAAAGTTCCAGAGCTTCCTCAATGGGCTTGCCCTTGATGAGTTCCGTGGCCATGGAGCTTGTGGCGATTGCACTGCCGCAGCCGAACGTGTTAAATTTGACGTCGGTGATGATGTCGTCCTTCACCTTGATATACATGCGCATAATGTCGCCGCATTTGGCGTTTCCGACTTCACCGATTCCGTCGGCGTCGTCAATCTGACCCACGTTGCGGGGGTTCCGGAAATGGTCCATTACTTTCTCACTGTAGAGTGCCATATTTGATTCCTCCAACTATCATTACAGTTTTTCACTGACATCTGTCAGATCAGATGCTTCAGTTCGCCTTTTTCCAGCTCATCCCACACGGGGCTGATGCTGCGCAGATACTCAACCACTTTCGGGACGACCTCAATGATGTGGTCGATCTCTTCCATGGTGTTGTATTCTCCGATGGACAGACGCAGGCTGCCGTGGGCAATCTCATGTGGAATGCCGAGAGACAGCAGAACATGGCTGGGATCCAGCGAGCCCGACGTGCATGCGCTGCCGGAAGAGGCACAGATGCCCTGGTCATCCAGCATCAGCAGAAGGCTCTCACCTTCAATGCCCTCAAAGCACATGTTTACCGTGCCGGGAACGTGGTGCTCGAGGCTGCCGTTGATTTTGCTGTGCGGGATTTTGCTGAGCTCGGCAAAGAGCTTGTCACGCATGGGGATGATTTTCGCAGTGTTTTCCTCCATGTGGTCGCAGCTCTCCTTGAGTGCGGCCGCCATGGCAACAATCCCGGCGACGTTCTCAGTGCCCGCGCGTTTGCCGCGCTCCTGCGCGCCGCCCTCAATGATGTTGGTCAGCACGGTACCCTTTTTGGCGTACAGGACGCCGACGCCCTTCGGAGCATGGAACTTGTGGCCGGACATGGACAGCATGTCGATGTTCATGGCCTTGACGTCAATCGGCATATGACCGGCTGCCTGGACAGCGTCCGTGTGGAAGAGAACCTTCCGTTCGCGGCAGAGAGCGCCGATCTCCTCAATAGGCTGTACGGTGCCGATTTCGTTGTTGGCAAACATAATGGTGACGAGGCAGGTGTCATCCCGCAGGGCATTCTTGACGTCCTCTATCCGGATGACGCCGTCGCTGTGCGGGTCAAGCAGAGTAACCTCGAAGCCCTCCTTCTCCAGCTTTGCCAGGGTGTGGAGAACTGCATGGTGCTCAAACTGTGTGGAGATCAGGTGTTTTTTACCCTTTCTCGCACCCAGGCGGGCAGCTGAGACAATGGCCTGGTTGTCAGCCTCACTGCCGCCGGAGGTGAAGTAGATTTCCTTAGGATCAGCATTGAGATATTTTGCTACGGTTTCGCGGGAAGCCTGCAGGGCTTCGGTGGCTTTCTGACCGAAAGCATAGAGACTCGAGGGATTGCCGTAATAGTCCGTCAGATACGGCAGCATGGCGTCCAGCGCAGCCTTGCTGACGCTGGTGGTTGCTGCATTGTCCGCATAAACAAACATGAAGATCTTCCTTTCTGTATCCGGTATCGAAACGGTTTGTTTTATTCCTATTATTCTGATGGGAATTATATCATAAGCCTTGCTTTTGTCAAGGGTTGTGTTCAGGATTCTTCCGCAGCAGGAAGGGCATCCGCCCACTTTTTTCCGGTCAGCAGGTCGCTCAGCGTTACGGAGGAGAGATAGTTGTTTGTAATGGCATCCAGTTCTTTCCACATGGGAATGGTCATGCAGCCGGTAGCCTGTGCACAGTGAACCGTGCCGTCCTGAATGCAGGAGACCGGAGCGAGGTTGTCTTCAATGCTGTTCAGTATCTCCAGAACAGAGTAGCCCTCCGGTGCGCGGGTCAGACGGTAGCCGCCCTCTTTACCGCGGGTGCTTTCCACAAGGTTTGCCTTTTTCAGGTGGGAAATGATCATCTCCAGATATTTCAGGGAGATATCCTGCCGCTCTGCGGCTGTCTTCAGCGATACAAATCCGTCATCCGGGTGCTGTGCCAGATCCAGCATGACGCGCAGTGCGTAACGGCCTTTGGTTGTAATGTTCATAGGCGCACTCCTTGCTTCCTGAAGTGAAAACAATATACCATAAAAACAGTAGGAATTAAAGAGGGAATCATTATATTCTTTTTTACAGCAACGGAAAAAACCGAAACAAACAGCCTCTGCCGGTCGGCAGAGGCTGTAAGAATTGATTTCAGGTTTACTGTTCGGCAGGCTCGAAGTCTTCCTTTGTGTGTTTGCAGATGGGGCAGGTGTAATCTGCAGGCAGTTCACCGTCACAGGGTTCAAAGTGGCCGCAGATGGTGCAGATGTAACCCTTCTGCTTCTCTTTGATGACCGGTACCACATGTTCAAACTCTTCCTTGCCGTGTTTGCAGAGCGGGCATACGAAGTCATCGGGCATGTCGGGACCTTCATGGACATAACCGCACACACGGCAGACCCAGCATTCTTTCTGTTCGGGAGCGGGATTCTTCTTGGGCTTGATATGGGCATGGTAGTAGGCATAGGTGCAGGACGGAGCCTTGGAGAGCACTTTTGCCTCAACCACATTGGCAATGTACAGAACCTGAGTGTCCAGATCTTCCATACCGATGACCTCGCAGGAGAGGACGGCGTTGGTGTACTCCGGAACGTAGCGGATGCCGTTTGCCGTACGATCGGTCCAGGAGACATCGGCAAACTTATCCACATCACGGCCGCTCTGGAAGCCGAAGCGCTGGAAGAGCGCATAGGGAGCGTCCTCGGTGATGATGGAAATGTTGAATTTGCCGGCCTTGCCGACCATGTCGCAGGTGTAATTCTTTTTGATGCAGGAGATGGTGATCTTCTTCGGGTCACCGGCGGCAACCTGTCCGGCGGTGTTGATGATGCATCCGTAATCCTTGCCGTCGACACGGGTGGTGAGGACTTCAACGCCGTAGGAGAACTTGTGGAAGACGCCGTTGTCGACCGGCAGGATGGTTCCTTCCGGGGCGGCTGCGGGAGCTTCTGCGGAAGCGGCAGCAGGGGCGGCGGCAACCGGTTTCGGGCCGATTTCTTCGGCAATCGCATCAGCCAGGGTATCCAGCGCATCTGTCTGGCCGGCGGCCAGGGCGGACTTCAGGGTGATATTGTCGGCAATGAATTCGATGTTCTTCATCGGGGAGATCAGCTCGCGCATGACTTTTCCGCTGGTGGGCGCCCAGCTGCCGTTCTCGATGATGGCGACCTTGCGCTTTTGCAGGTTGTGGGCGGCAAGGTCGTGCAGAAGGTTCTCCATTGTCACGAAGACTCCGGCATTGTAGGTTGTGGCGGCAAAAACCAGGTGGCTGCAGCGGAAAGCGTCGGAGACAATGTAGCTTGCGTGCGTGACGGAAGTGTCGTACATCCGCACCTTGACACCGCGCTCGACCAGCTTGGTTGCCAGAATGTTGGCGGCGTTCTCGGTGTGGCCGTAAACCGAAGCATAGGCCAGCATAACGCTCTGCTCTTCCGGCGTATAGCTGCTCCAGAGCAGGTACTTCTCCAGAAAGTCGCCAAAGTGGCTGCGCCATACAAAACCATGCAGCGGGCAGACGGTGGCAATGTCCAGTGCGGCTGCCTTCTTCAGAACTGCCTGAACCTGCGGGCCGTATTTGCCGACGATGTTCGTGTAGTAACGGCGGGCTTCATCGATGTTTTCGACAAAGAAGTCAGCCTCATCGTTGAACAGCCGCCCGTTCAGCGCGCCAAAGGTGCCGAAGGCATCTGCGGTGAACAGGGTCTTGTCCGTCAGGTCATAGGTCATCATCACTTCAGGCCAGTGCACCATCGGGGCCATGACAAAGGTCAGCTGATGGCGCCCGACGGAAACGATATCGCCTTCCTTTACCAGATCAACTTTGTCCGAAAAGTCAGTGAGGAAGAACTGTCCCAGCATGGTTTTGACTTTCGCGTTGCAAAGAATGCGTGCTTCGGGATAGCGCAGCAGC
>JAEEGL015486108.1_pt1 | contig 10565 bp, 11 predicted proteins | sample 9134231 | NCBI WGS metagenome assembly JAEEGL01 (sample SAMN16246548, study PRJNA631951) | gut metagenome | biome: gut microbiome; feature: rumen; material: fiber-attached | host: Bos | place: Iran: Karaj | collected 2018-10
CAAATCATTCAACAGCATCAAGAGCCAACTGATAACACTGATTTCCATCGGCACCATGCTCATCTTCGGCCTCCACCGAATAATGATTGGCATCATCGATTTCGGGATAGAGACTTTTCTCCATCGTCCAAACATCATTTACAATTGGTACGAATGCCTTATCATAGCATTCGTGATAGAAATCGTGCTATTGCCCATCATCATCTACAGGAGTAAATGACCTATTCTTTTCGGCAAAGGCTCTCAAAAAGCTCCTTCCATTTCGGCATAATAACATCTGCCCGATAGCGTTGTGACGATTTGATGGCTTCCTGTCCCATTCGTACACGAAGTTCCTTATCCTTAATCAATTGACAAACCCGATCAGCAAACGCCTGAACATCACGATTCTTGATTAAGAAGCCATCCACCCCATCCGTAATAATATCAGCCGGTCCATAAGGGCAATCGAAAGAAACAACAGGTAGTCCGCAACTCATTGCTTCAGAAAGCACTAAGCCAAATGGTTCGAAAGACGAAGTTAATAATAATATGGAACTATTACGATACTTCTCCATAATATCAGCAACAGGCTTAAAAACGCGAACACCAGGGGCACGAAGTTCTCCATCTGTATAGACATCAAGAGTCCAATCTTGATGTCTCGAAAAAACTAATGACCAGATTTTTAATAAGCTTTTAAAATCCTTTTGTTTAGTAAACCTGCCAACAAAAATAATTCTTTTCTCAACACATTCACTATAGTTATATGACTCATTTACATGTACGACATTGGGTATCACGAATACATTTTTATTATACAATTGCCAATCTTTTGCATCTCCCGCTGTCAGTGCAACTACAGCATCAGCCTTTTTGACTTGAAGCTTGTAATCCATGATATGAAGTCTTCTAAGCAAGCCATACTTTTCATAATAATCAGCCTTGCATAGTGTATGAGATTCTACTATCAAAGGAATTCTTCCCCTAACCTCATTCAACACTCCAACAAAATCCAACTTAGCACAAACAATAATATCACCATTAATCTGAAGCAATGTCTTCTGGATTTTATCTTTCAGTTGGACGAATAATCGCCTATGTACAAGGTAGCGTTTAATTCCACTATACTCATACTGTTTATGTAACATAACACCCACATCTATATGATTAATCCTAGGATTCAATGAAAATGGGATTGTATGCTCTCCATGAAAAACTGTCATAAGAATGACATCATAACCATAGCATTTTGACAGATAGTTCATCTTATCTGCCAGAACTCTCTCCAGTCCCCCCCATACCGCAAAGGCATCCGTTACATAAATTAGTCTCATCCCCTTTTTACCAAATTATCGTCACTATCCTCATAATGGTCTTTTTTATAGAAAATACGAGACAAGCCTTTTCCCTGGATCTTGACATGCTCAACAAAACTCTGCCACAAAGATTGGGAGCCAAGAGTTCCATACCCTGTAACAGGGCGAGCTTTACGATTATAAAGGAAAGCAATCTTACCAAATGGTTTTAAAGACAAAGCCAAGGAACCATCTTCGCCACGACGAATATCTGTACGAATCGTAACTTGACGGGCATAATCGACATTAAATGCGAATACCATTCCACGAACACAAAGTTCTGGACGCTTGAAATGTTGAACGAACAAGAACATATCGCGAATCATTTCAAAAAAGAACAAACCAAATCGAGAATGGTTTTCATCAGGGTAGAAACTCCAAAAGGCACTGATGCAAGACACATTTGGTTTCAATAGTTCTTTCATCATCAAATCCACATAATTCTTAGGATAGATAGTATCGGCATCAATACAAAAATAAAACTTCCCTCGAGCATGATTTAAACCACATTTTCTCGCATAACCAGGACTCTGTCTCATTTCATTATAGTATTGGACTCCGAGCAATTTATATATATCCTCGGTCTTATCAGCTGAATTATTATTCACTCCAATGATTTCTACTGGATATGACAGTTGCATATCAGCTAAAGACCAAAGGCAAGATGTTAACCTACATTCTTCATTATATGCTATCACCACAATGCTAATCAAAGGATTATCACTTTGTATATCTGACAATCGAAAACGGATGTCTTCAACTACTACTTGAGGAATCTCACATAATTTTTTCCCGTAAATTGCCATGTATTTATCGTACCAAGCCATACCACAATTAAAATAGTTACTACTGTCTTGTCTTTATATTACCATTTTATAGTGCAAAAATATAAAAAAAAAAACATATTCAAAGAATTCCTTTAAAAAAAACACATTTTTTCATATTTATCATTCATTTTTGTTAATAACAGAAAATGACACAAGTATTTCTATGATGATATTCATAGGAGGTAGGATATACTGAATATCGCCCTATTCTACCCCTTCATCCTCAGGTCCCAACACCATATCACCATCTTAATCTGTAAAAAAACCTTAAAATTTGGAGATTTCACAGAAATATACTATATTTGCAGAAAAAATAGGAAAGAATGAAGAAGAACCGGATAATACGAATAAATAGCAATGTACCCGTTTATAACGTGGAGGATAACATCCATCCATGTATAGAGAGTATTTTACGAAGTATTCTTCGATTTTCCACAAAAAAAATATATTAAGGAACAATCTATGCAACAAATTTGACAATGAAAAAAAACAAGAGAATTAACATCAGCATTACCATCCCTGTATATAAGGTTGAAGCCTATATTGAACGATGCATAAAATCTGTGGCCACCCCAGGAAGGCATCGGATCTGCATACAATTTGGAATGCATTCTGGTAGATGACTGTACCCCCGACAAAAGTATGGAAATTGCGAAGGGAGCCATTAAGCCATACGAGAGCATCCATTTTATCTGTCTTAGAAATGAGATGAACAAGGGACGTTCAGTAGCCTGTAATATTGGCTTAGAATACGCCACTGGCGAATATATCACGTTTATAGACAGTGATGATTATATACTCCCCAATTGTCTCAAAACATTTGCAGATGAAATTATTATAAACCCGGCAATTGACATGGTGGTTGGAAGCACAATCATCAAAAACAAAACCGATATCAAAAAAAGAGAATTATTGGAAGGTAAAGAGTCTATCATTCATGGATTCCTTACAATGAAATATCTCATCACATCATGGAACAAACTTGTAAGAAAAGAATGCATAACCGATAATAAACTATTATTCATCGAAAACATCTACCTTCAAGATCAGCCAGGACAACAAGCGTACGACAGATGGCTTCACCAAAGGGAAAGAGAAGTTGACAGCCAATGGACTGAAGAAGAGCATTATCAAGACTTACTTGCCCAACGGGCACAGGCTCCCGCAAAATCCCTCAACTTCACATTGCAGTCCTGATTAGAAACATTATAGGCCTTACCATATTCTCCATGTAGCAAGATGAAAAGCATCGCCCTCACCACATCAGCAACATAGGTATAAGAAAAGTATTGTTCACCTTTGCTCTTCAACACAATATCCTCACCATTTAGTGCCTTCAGGATAAATTGGGAAGAAGCCTTGGTGTCAGACATCAACATGGTAGGCCCAAACACACGACTTAGTCGAGCAATCTTTACCTTTACTCCACGTTCTGCCATGTATGACTGACATAATGCTTCACACAATCGTTTTGACTCAGGGTAACATGCACGGGCATTTTTCAGATTTAACAGACCTGTATAGTCCTCTGTGAAGACATCCTCATCTCTCGCATTGCCGTAAATCTCCACTGACGAAGGGTAAAGAACCGTTGCCCCGCATTCCAAAGCTTTGTCCAAAGCATGTTCTGCACCATTCACATTGATTTTTATTGTCTCAATAGGATACAGAGAATAGGCTAATGGATGTGTATTTGAAGCTAATGGAATGATATAATCCACCTTTAAATATTCTGGTAAGGGACGACGCACATCCTGCTCTATAAAATGAAAATGGTCATCCAGCTCATACTCTCCCAAACGAGATTTTGCCTTAACCCAACTGCGACCAACTGCATATATCTGGATATCTGCCCCCTTAGAATTGAGGAGCATCAAGACATCTATAAAAAAAACACCGATCAATCCTGTTGCCCCTGTCAACAATATTGACTTGCCATATAATTTAAAAATATCAGGTATATCTGAAGCACGTCCCAAATCCTCCTGATACAGACAATGCGATTTATGCAATTTAATATCCAACATATATAATTATTTATACTCTGGAATTACATTTCCATTACCATCTCCAAAATCCAATATCTTAGCCCCATGACTAATTCTTTTTTCTTCTGGTGGCAATGACATATAATCACCATAAAGATTCGTAAGCATCTCATCGTAATTTTTTTGTATGCAAATTTGCATATCCTCGAAAGGAACACGTATAACAGGGAACATATCCTGTTCCTTGGAAATAGAATTGAACACCTCATGCCTAACTCCAATAAAAGTTGTCACATAAGAGCCATGATTCAGTTTACGAATAATCTTGTCAAATTTAGAAAATAACCTTAATTCCGGATTTGGAACAATGTTCATCAGCATATGCGCCACTTCATTCCTAAGACTCTTGAACTTATCCAATAAACAATCATCACGTTTTATACGCATACCCACTTTTGAATACCAATACATACGTTGCAAACGGAATATTTTTTTATACATTTGCTTTGCAACATTAGGACTTTCAATACGGTTATAAAGAAACACACATATCCAAATAGGTCTTAATGAAGACTCATTCTTTCTAGGTTTGTCATATTTGGCATTTCTCTCATTCTGACAAATTGTCCCTTTCTTATACACTCTACAGATTAATGTCCTATGATATGGTGCATCATCCTCTGGGGTGACAAATAAAACATTATCCCCCCATTCTTCTTTGGGGACACTCTTAAGTTTCTCGTAATCATCATACATGATGCCGACATCAATATCGTCATCCCAAGGAATGAACCCCTTATGTCTAATTGCACCAATTGCCGTACCCATAACGGCAAAATAAGTAATACCATATTTTGCACAGACTTTATCAAAAGTCTTAAGCATACCCAATTCTGCTTCTTGTAATCTTTTCAACAGATTAGCATCCCATTTATACATTATCATTACTATATAAAATTATTTCAGCCACGTATCTTTATCAATTTTCAAATATCCTTTGAATAATTCAAGATCATCTTTTGTCGTCAATTTAATATTTTTATCTGATCCGGCGGCAAAATAAAGAGTTTCCCCCAATTCTACCATCATCGTATTGGTATAGGCCGAACCATAAATACCAACTTCTTTTTCAAAAGCTTCATGGTATGCCCAATCCAATTTTTTGAACTTATATGCTTGAGGAGTAGAAACTCTGCGTAATGTCTCACGAGGAATATATTCCTTTGTTGTCTTATCATCCTCCGGATTCACAATAAAAATCTGTTCATTATAAGGTAATGAAGTTACAGCATTACCATACTGTTTGGCTTTTTGGATGACATCAGTCAACACTGTTGCATCAACTAATGGACGTATTCCATCATGAATAATAATCACATCATCATCACTTGCCACTTCTTCTAATTTGTACACTCCATTACGAATACTCTCCTGGCCAGTATTGCCACCCGAAACGACCCACTTCAGTTTTGAAATATTAAACTGGTGTGCGTATGCCCAAAGAACTTCATGCCATCCGTCAAGGCAAACGACTTCAATTGCATCCACCATTGGATGACGCTGAAACCCCTCTAAGGTATAGATGAGTACAGGTTTATCATACACATTGATAAACTGTTTGGGAATATCCTGACCCATACGATTGCCAGAACCTCCAGCAATAATTATTGCAATATTCATAGTTTTAATCGATTTATTACGGTCATCATTTTTGAATATCATCTTTCCACCAAGCATCGAATGTATGGTGTGTAACCCTATGCTCTACTGGTGGCAACTGCATATAATCGCCATAAATACTTCTGAGGTATGCATCGTAACCTATAGGAGCCCGATACAGGCGCCCCTCAAATTCACGAAAGACTTCACTGTCGAACACTGTTTTGTCTACTTGTTCACCAATTCCCAATGGATTGGCTATTAGTCCTGCTGATGGTAAACTGCCAAAAGCATACTTACGAGCTTCATTGTCCATCCAACGTGCAATTTGATGAGCAGTAAATGGTAGCAGCAATAATTTACCAAAAGTATTAACAATTATTTTGGATAGCGTTCTTTTATAATAATTTGCCCTCTTTGTATTAAGTACTTTATGAAGAAACATAATTTTTTTAATCTGGGCAGAATCCTTAACGCCATCTATGGGCAAGATATCAATATATACGCCAAAATGTACACCTTTGTAATGGAGTTCTTTTAACATGGTTCGATCATCATACACCTTAGCAAAAGCGTAATTATAATCAGGATGGGTAGATAAGCTCTTCACCCTATATTCACTATCCGGCTGATTGAATGTCATGCAAAATCGGTCGTAATCTGGTCGAGGCATGGCTATGTCAATATCATCATCCCATGGTATGTAACCCTTATGACGAATAGCACCCAAAAGCGTTCCACCGCACAAAAAATATCTTATACCATTAGCTTCACAAAAGTCTGCAGTCTTTTGTAGCAAATCCAACTGAATGGATCTCAGTTCATCAGAAGTTATTTTTCTCATATTAATTCTTTTCTGCAAATATACAAATAAAAAAACAAAATACAAAGAATATTTTAAAAAACTGCATCCAAAACACGTTGCATCTGATTTTCCCATTTTAAGTGTTCAACTGTTTTGCGTATATATTCTGGTTTCATCGTGAATTTATTTACAAAATCAATAATTTTTTGGATATCAATCGGCGATTCGTCAGCTGGAGCCTTCAATACATATGATTGATGATCAAAGTCACTGTCTTGTTCACTATAGATAAAAGGAATTCCACGTGTAGCATATTCACGATTCTTTAAGGTCTTTATAACAGTGATGCCACTACGATGACGTGCAAGTGAACCTATTGCGAAACAAGACACATTAAAGACTTTATCCAATTCTTCACCAAATAGCTGACCATGAAAAATAATATAATCCTGTATCTTATACTTATCAATAATTACTTGCAATCCTGGGTGGAAATGATTATCCTTATACCTTTGATGTGGATGGACACCTCCGACTATATGAAAAAAAACCTGACGAGGATTCTGTGTATTTTTGTAATACTCACCGATTCCCGCTATCAGACGATCATATCCATGCCAAATATGAACTTCAGCAACACCAATCAAATGGATGGAGCCGTCAGTAGGAAACTGATAATTATGCAAAGGGATGCTATCAAAATCCACACCGTTGCTTATATTTATTGTACGTTGACCAAAGATCTCTGTCGCATCAGAGAAAGTAACCATAGCGTCCATATAACGATAAAGACTACAGCGGAAAAATTTATCAAGGATTAAACGTAACGGCTGTTTCCATATATGGGGACTAAACTCTGAATCATAAGGATATGTCGGGATCTCTGTTACAGCACGAATACCAGCACCTTTGACCTTCTTGAATAGACTGACAAGCCAGGGGCTAGCATTCATAAAACTCCGAGCATAGATAAACTCTATATTCTCATGAATACAATAGTTATATATACATTCATAGTTTATACGCTGACGAAGAGCTGCCAAACGTCCCACACCATAGTCCTTCAGTATAGTGCCATCTATATATCTGCACCTATGCCCATTTTCCGCAAAGCCATAGTAGCAGAGTCTGACATCATGCCCATTTTCACGCAAGCCTTTAACTTGATAGTGGATTTTTTTAGAGATTCCACTATGCTCAGAGAAGCCATGATAGACTAAGAACAGTATCCGCATATTTATATTACTTTTTTCATTTTTCCCAACAATCTAACAAAAAACAAGGATAAAGAAGAAGGTATACGACTTAATCCCCATAAGAACATATTCTGTAAACGTTTGTGGCGGAATAGAAGAATCTGCCAGAAATTCACAGGAAACCAGAGAATTTTCTGCATCTCATGATTTGAAATTACAGGAACAATTCGCTGATAATACTTCAAAATATAACAAACCAAATAGAAGCTATTCATCTCAAGATTATAACAATAATATGGAAGGAAAGGTCTCCCAACAAACATTGCAATTTTACCCTTAAGATAATCTAATACTGAAACATTCTCAATGATTTCTGTTTTTTTCAGCATATCTCTATTTTGATAATGAGAGAGAGAGCCCGTACGACATAAATAATGATACGTAATCTTAGACAGAAGAACTGCCTTACTAACCCGAGGAACCATTTCGTATGTAAATGCCAGATCTTCCCAAAAAGCAGAATTCAAAAAACGCAAATTGCTTTTACGAAGGAAATCAAGTCTCATCAAGCAATTACATACTGAAATTTGGAAAGAACTATAATTACGGAATGCATAGAGAGCCATTTCATCATCAGACAGGAAACATACGTCTGGCAATATATATGATTGAGATGGAGATCCCTTAACATAATCAATCATATCTAAAGAGCCATATACTACATCTGCCTGATTCGTTGTTGCCTTTTCAAACAAGCAACAGATAGTGTCAGGCTCTATTAAATCATCAGAATCAAGAAAATAGAGATATTGACCTTGAGCTTCATCCAAGATTCTATTCCGAGTCATACCAACTCCCATATTACCTTTATTATAAAGAATACGAATATTCCTTCCTCGTGGATGCTCTCTTTGAAAACGCTCAACGATTTCAATCGAGCCATCATTACCACAATCATCCACAACTAGATATTCGATGCTTTCAAATGTCTGATTGAGGGCTGAAGCTATTGTATTCTCAATGAAGTCAATAGCTTTATAAACAGGTATTCCTATGGTAACATCATAATTCATCTTATAGAGCTTCGAATAATAGTTTCCACTGCTCAGCTATCTGTTCAATTTTGAAGCGCTGTACATTTTCAACCGCATTATTTGCCATTTTCTGACGTTCTTCTGGATGTTGTATCATCCAAATTATTGCTTCTGCCAGTTTTTCTACATTACCATTCTCTACTAATAATCCATCAATATGATTCTGAATAATATCCTTAGGTCCACATGGACAATCAAATGAGATGACAGGTAAGCCATTGGCCATAGCCTCAACAAGAACCATGCCAAATCCTTCAAAACGAGAACTCATTACAAGAAATGAGCTCGACATATACTCTTCTTGTATCCGATCTGTAGGTCCCAATAGTTTACAACGAGTCCTATCTATGTTTAACTCATCAATTAAAGAATCATATGGCGAGCGGTCTCCCTCTCCTACAATAGTCAGTATCCAATCGGAAGTGGATTTTTCAACAAGTGCCCACGACCGCAAAAGAAGATCGAATCCCTTTGTATAGACGTATCTGCCAACGGCAATTACACGCTTTTCAGTGGAAGTGCTATAGGTAGAGGATGAAAAAGTCAGAGGATCGGGAATGACTACTACATTATTCAATTCTGGCCAATCACGATGATCTTCGTCTGTTAAAACAACAAATCAATCAAGTTGTTTCAAATTAGAAACTAAATTATTCATCCATAATTTTGAGAAAAGATTCTTAAGTACATTTGTTTCACCCGGCTCAAAATTTCGATAATTAGACCGATTAACATGTAATTCACCGATTTTTTTACTACCATCTATTATTGATGTTAGAAAATTAATTTCACGTCTCAGTAAACTGATAGTAATATCAGGGCGAATACGCAACAATTCTTGCTTAAGCAGTTTTTTATATAAGCGCTGCTTTTTTAGATAAACGAATATTTTCTTAAAAAAAGAGCAAGTCCATAGTTCTTCAAAACCAATATCCAAATTGACTACCTTTACCTTATCAGAAAGTGGATAGAATAGCGGTTTATCTTTTCCTTCAGTTAAGATAATAGTAATATCATAACCATAATGATCTGCAAAATAATTGGCTTTTAATATCAAAACACGTTCAACACCGCCTGCCATATATAACGCAGGTGTACAATAAACTATTTTATATTGTTTGAAAGACATATGCTAAATTATTTCTTTGGCAAAAATACAAAAAAAAAACGAAAATTGCAAATAATTCAGTAGTTTTTGCTTTCTTTGTGGCAAAAATATTCTACAATGATTAAAATTAGTACCAAACACTAATAACACCGGCATTAGAAATGCGTCAACAATTGGAAAGTTTTTTCTCTAAACAGGATTTGGATAATTTCCTAACAGTAATTGTTGAACTACTTAAATATCAGAAATCTCCAATTATTAAGAATTTCACAAGACACACATTAAGCAAGTTTTTTATACTTGACATATTCCACCCTAAAAGACTATTTTTCTGTATATGAGAAAACTCCAAAATCTGGTCACCTTAAAGTTATCGGATTAAAATAAACTCTCATCTTTTGACTTAAATGAACATATTTAATAGAAATATTGCATAAAATTTGGAATAATCCAAAAATATTTGTACTTTTGTCAACGATAATTTGGCTGATTATACATGTATGAAGAGAATTTGTTTTATAACAGATAGTATTTTTAAGTCGGGCGGCATG
>JAEEGL015813469.1_pt1 | contig 10565 bp, 12 predicted proteins | sample 9134231 | NCBI WGS metagenome assembly JAEEGL01 (sample SAMN16246548, study PRJNA631951) | gut metagenome | biome: gut microbiome; feature: rumen; material: fiber-attached | host: Bos | place: Iran: Karaj | collected 2018-10
CCTATTCTATCCTCTATATCTTGTTTTTCATATATTGGTAAAATTGATTTTAAAACCTTATCTTGTTCAAATCTTAATGGGATTGCTCTCATTTCCATTGCTTCAAGATAATTTTTAACTTGCATTTTTTTCATATCAAGTTCTTCTTGAGTATTAGCTGTAATCATAACATGCATTTGAAAATCATATATTTTTGATTGACTTGCTGCAAGTTCACTAATAAACATTTCTAGAGACTCATAATCTTGACGTATTCTCTCTTGAATAGTCTTATCATGTTCATCTTGATATCTTTGTTTTAAATCTGCAAGTTCCTTATTAAGCATTGAACTCATACTACTGAAAGGAAGTGGTATGTGCTTAATAACAACTTTAATTCCTGACATACTAGTTAAACTACTTAAGTAACCAGGATATATAAACTTCGGATAAGATATTATAGTTAATATTGTTGCGTATTTATCACTAATAATAAATTGATTTGATTTAAATTCTAAGCCCTTAGGCGCTATTTGACTTCTAACATCCATTATGCTAACACCGTCCCAAATGTAGTGGTTTGTCCACCATTTAAGAAATTATCAAGAATCATTCTTAAATCATCATTATTAGTTTGGAATGCTGTAAGACCAGCACTTGCAAAATTATTAATCAAATTACGTATTCTCTTTTGAATTAAATCAGAATCTTTATGTTTAAATAATAAGAAATACTCTGTATCAACAACATTATTATTCATAAACATATTAGCTTTATTAATATCTTCCATTATTAGTTTTCTTTTCTTTGTATCCATTGTTTGATTATATAAAAGTTGTAATTGTGATAGATAAACATTGATATCTACAGGTCTATCTGCAACAACAATCCAAAATTCATAATCAATTGCATTGTATACATTTTTTAAATTAAGTATTATAGCTTCTTGCATACTTTGATCAAGTATAAAGATATTTCTAGGCATTATTTTTACACCAGTAACTTTTTCATTATTATCTAGTACAATTACACCATTAGATATATCTTTTACAGGTATATCAGTATACTTACTTTTTACTTGCTTCGCCATTACTAAAACACCAACCCTTCCATATATATTTTTGTCTTGTAGTATAGAATTCCCATGCATTCCTTATTACCGTTCTTACATTGTGATAATTAGGAACTGGAAAAACTAGAAAAGCAGCTATAAAACCGGGCATTAACGATAATATAGCTACTAAAAAGCTATTGACAGGTAGGACCATCATTAAAAGTATTGATATTCCTATCCCCACACCAGCTAATACAAGATCACTAACTGTGAAAAGTCCAAATTTAAGTGCACTTTTCTTTGAATTTGCTGGAATTAAATATGATTTATCCATATAGTATCACACCCTTTTTATTCCTATTTGCCACTAGTAACATCTCTGTTAGCTTTACGAGCTTTTTGTTCTTCATAAAGTTTAGCTTTTTTATCATTCTTCTCAGTTTTTTCTGTGTTGTATCCTCTTTTATCTCTCTCGTACTCACTATTTTGTCTTTCATAATAGCCAATAGATTCTTTAGCAGCTCCAAGCGCTGCATGCAATGCTTCACCACTAAATGTTGAATCCATTTCTGAATAATCTTTACCATAATCCGTAACAACTTGTTCCATTGTTTTAGTTTGATTTTCAAGAGTACCATCGTGCTTAGCATTACCACTACTATCAACACCAAATATTTTTCCAGCAGATATAGCAGTAGGTCCTCCAGGAACTGCCTCGAATTGACCTGTTGCACTATTATAAGCTGTTTCTTGAATACTAGCATCACCGCCACGATTAGCACTGATATATCCTTTCATTGCTACATCATTCAAGAAATTTTTGCTATCATTTACTGCTGCTGCTATTTCTGTTTCTATTGCATCAAGTACTGTTCTACTAGCCCCACTTCTTGTTTGTTCATCTAGACGTGCTTTAAGACTTTCAATATGAGCTTGTTTTTTTTGATACATCGTACTTAACACGCCTGCTTCACCGTTTTCAATTTTTGTAACAGCTCTTTTTTCCATTGCTGATACTGCATCTGCATATAGTTTTAACTCATCAGCTTTTTTCTTATTAGGAGCCATTAAATTATCAAGATTAGCTATTTTATTATCAATAGCTTTTATTTCTTCATCAACTTGATGTATTTTTGTTTCTGTTGCTTCAGATGTTCCAGGAATAGTCATACCAGTTAAATCACCAATGTTTTCTAAACGACGTCCTACCCATGTAGAACCATTAGCCATCGCATCACGCATTTTTCTATTAGCTGATACTTGGCTCTTCCATCCTTTTGTGAATCCTTCATTATGAATTCCTCCACCTAAAAGGCCTTTAACTGGCTCTATACCTGTTCCTAAAGTCCCGGTTACAGCTCCAAAACCAGCATGTAGTGTTCGATATAAGCGACCTTTACCATTCTCAACATCTTTTTTCCAATTATTTTTTATATTTCTACCCACTAATGGAAGTTGACTAATACCACCTAGTGCACCAACGGTAGCACCAGATACTGCACCAGTGATTCTCTTACCACCAAGTGCTTGTTCTTCAAATTTCTTAATTGGATTTAATTGGAATCCACCATCTAGTTTTACTCCTAGACTTTCTAATATCTTAGTAAAGTCTTTAGCAAACATTAATGCTCCAATTATTATAAATATTTTTACTAAACCATTTGTAATGTAAGATCCATCTATAACATCTACCATTTTTCCATATCCTATGTTGCTGATAATATAGATTGCGAAATATATTACAAGTAATTTAATAAATAAGCTTAAATATGTTTTTAAACACATTTGATACCATTTTTTAAACATACCATCTTTTCCACTCTTCGGATCTATATAAGATAAGATTGGAATAGGTGCGATTAATTGTAAGAACGCTAATTTAATACTACGAAGTGCTACATCCATACAAATTGTAATCATAAATAGTAAAATTACTATTCCTACTGCGGTACTTATAAAGAATGTATAATCAAACATAAATTTTTCGTCATCTTCTTTATCAAAAGTAGATATTAATTCTTTTCTAAACATCAAGTTAAAATTACCACTCTTAATACCTGCTGCATATGTTAGTAAATCTTCTTTAGATAGCTTACTATCATCATCATCAACAACGTGTCCACATAATGCTTCTGAATATTTATTTCCGTTACAATCAATTTTTCCTTCATCATATTCTACAAGATCTGTAAATCCAAAACATGATTCATTTAATACTATTTCATCATCAACTACATCATATAGTTTTGTACAATCAAATAGTGTTAAGTTAGGTGTTATAAATGGAGTTATAGCTATATAAGCCATACTATCTCCTGCACTACTTAATGCATTATTTGTATTTGCTGCATCGTCACCAAATATTAAAGTTGCTAATGAATTATCTTCAAGTATTAACTTTTGAAATTGAAATCCATAACTGAATAAATAAGGTGTTAAAACTAGTAAAGCTAAAGATATAACTATATTTGTTACTAATTTTGATACACCCTTAGATTTATCAGAGAAATCATCAGGATTTACTACATACATAATCAAAGAGAAAGTAACTTTAAAGATCATGAAAACAGCAAGAAGTTTATAAATTCTGCTTGCCATGTCAGTTATTGATGCTTGTGACAATGGAGAAGTCCTTGCTATTGTAATTAATAGATCATATATTTTTGGTATTAAGTTATATACAACGTTATCTAGAAAGAAAAATATCAATCTAAATATCTTAGAAATCATTGTCCCGAATGATAATATATACATCTTTTTTACTCCTCTCGCTTTTTAATTTTTTAGATACTTATTCATAGTATATTATAACAAAAAAAAAGCAATTAATCAACGATTAATCACTTAATATTTATAATTTAATTATGCACCAGGTCTACAACTATTTACATCGTTTTCTGTACCATTTATAAAGCAATTCATACAGTTAACAATAGTAGTTCCATCTTCAGATCTACCTGCAGCAAATTTAACTACTAATTGTACAATTAATGTTACAAAGAATACAATTATAGCTGCAATAAGTCTTTTAACAAAAGTTTGTTGACCTTTCTTAATTTCATCTTCTTTTGAAGCAACTACTGCTTTTCCTAAATCAAGCATACCAAAGATAATTAATAAAATAGGAATAGCAACTTTAATAATAACAACAGCAGTATGAACTACATATGGAAAATATCCTGAGAAAGTTGTTCCTAGGTTACCACAAGTGTATTCGCCAGTTGTTTTTACTATATCTAATATATTCATAAATTTATCCTCCATTCACTATAATAAGTATATATTAACTTACTTTTTTTGTCAATATTATTTGATTACATATGGCTTAGCTTTTGTACCACTACCGGTAGCAGTTACCATATCTCCATCAATAAACATAACAAAATTATAACCTTCATATATATTTGTATTTTCTGCAATAGGTGTACCATTTGACATATAGTATACTTGATAATTATTATCTGATACTATATCTTTCGTCCAAGTATATACACCAATACGACCTAAATAATTATAATTTCTACAAGATTTTGAATATAAATCTACACAATTTGGATCCAAACTTGCATTCATGAAATCTTCTAATCCTAATAGTGTTATATATTGATCAGATACAACTTCTTTACAAGTTTCACCCATAAATCTATCATCTAGTTTCTTAGAATGTACACATACATCATCAGTTACTAAATGTGATTTAATTCTTTTGAATTTACTACTTGTTTGAATATAATTATTAAAGTTTTCAACCATGTAACTATCTTTGTATATATTTACTCCTGTATTTGATTGAGTATTTATATTATACTTTGAATCCCAATAAAGTTGTAAACTCTCACTTTCAACTTTATATATTTTAATTATATTTTTATTAGTAATACCTATAATACGATATTCTTCATTACCCATTTTAAGATAATTATTAACATTTAAACCTCTGTATATATAACCATCTTTAGTTTCATATAAACCTTCACCTTCAGTAACTAAATCATTTTTTAAAGTTTCAGTTAAAGTACTGGTTTTATATGAATCACAAGTTAAAACAGCTCTATAATTTAATTTTTTATCTTTTCTTACACCTACATACCCTGTACAAGTATTATCACCTATAGCTTTAGATGGAGATTCAATATATGATTGTTCTATTAATGCGTCTAGAGGCGCAACAACATATTCTCCAGATTCACTAGGTAATAAATCTTTTTCACTCAAATATTTTTTAGCAGCAGTTTCCATTTTAAATTCATACTTTGTATAATTATTTTTTCCTCTGCTACAACCTTGAGCCATAACTAAAATAACAATTAGTAATAATGGTATAAGTATTAGGCAACCAATAAATATCAAAAATTTTCTATCTAGTTTTCTCAATGACTCTATCATTTTATCCTACCTGTCTCCGCATTTATTGTTTATAAAGCAATTAGCGCAATCCATTATATTATCAGAAGATGTGTCTGCAAAACTTATAACTAATTGAACTATTGTAAATACAAAGAATACTATTACAGCGGCAATTAAACGTTTGAAAAACATTTGTTGACCTTTTTTAATTTCATCTTCTTTGTTAGCAGTAACTGCTTTTAATAAGTCCATCATACCAAGTACTACTAATAATATAGGAACAGCTATTTTTAATATAACAATAATTAAATGAACTGTATGTGGTATTTGAGAATCAATTACTATAGCTTTTGATCCAGAAATCATTTTTAAATCATTTCCCTCAAATTTACACTCAAGTGCCATTGCAGTTGGTGCATACATCATAATTCCTAACATTAATAAATAAAATACTTTCTTTAAATTTTTCTTCATTTTCTTTTCCTCCTTCTTTATATTATCTCTTTACTACTTTAAAGTAATAAGTTGATGGCGTTTTAGCTGCCCCTGTTGTAGCTTTATATTCTACTGGATCAGGGCAAGCATAAATATATTCTGGTTTGTACTCACTAGAAAACTCTGAGAAGTACATGTTTTTATCATAATATTTTATGTCACCAGCAAGATTATATTTTATCGTATAATTTCCTAAAGTGCAATCCCAAGAATAATCATTTGCTTTATTTTTACTCACTACCTCAAAAGTAGTTTTATCACGTGCAATTACATATCCATCACTAGTAGGACATTCATTTGCATTTTGTGGTACAAAAGCACTATCATAACTTGTTACACCTTTTAAATCTGGTGATAAAGCATAAGAACCATTTTGTGAATGATATCTAAACTCTTGTCCATTTAATACACATGTCCATTCTACGTAATTAGCTTGAACTTCTTTTCTTTGCTCATTGATTTTATCAATTTTCATTTGAGTTTCAGACTTACATTCATTGTTTAAAAAGCAATTCATACATGCAACTATGTTTGATGAGTTTTTACTATCTAAGAAAGTAACAAGCATCTTAACAATCGCAAATATAAAGAACACTATTGCTCCAACAACTAATCGTTTAACAAATAGCTTACGTCCTTTAATTATCTCATCTTCATTGTTTGCTGTAATTCCATTAAACATATCTATAGTACCCATAATTACAAGTAATACAGGTACAGCTATTTGAATTATAAGGAATATCTCACTTGATAACCTAGGTATTTTACTAGGTATATCAGTTAGATTACCGCAAGCAATAGTATCTAAAAATTGTATCATTTAAACACCTCACTTGTTATTTTTTTCTAACATATAATATTCTTGTATTCATATCCGGAGATTCTACTTTAACATAGTATTCACTGCTAGATGGGCATTCACCTAATGTAGAAGGTACAAATGCATTAACAGATTTACTAATATAAGCATTTCTATATTCTTCACCAACTAAGTAAAGATTTCCATCTGCATCATAAGTAAGCGTATAATTATCTAATTTACAAGACCATCTATTTTGGTCAGTTACAGTTTGATTACATTTTCCTCTTATGAAACAATTCATACAACTAATTAAACTATTATCATTTTTTGCAACTGCACTAATTAAAATCTTAACGATTGCAAACACAAAGAATAATAATACAGCAGCAATTAATCTCTTAAAAAACAAATTTCTTGCTTTATTCATTTCATCTTCTTTACTTGCAGAAAGAGATTTTAATAAATCCATCATTCCTAATATGACTAGTACTATTGGTACAGCAATTTGAATAATTGTTATTATAATACTAACAGATTTAGGAAAAACTTCTGGAATGTTTGTAAAACTACCACACGATACTTTTGAGGCATTTGGGTCGTAGTTGTTATAAACTTCATCAATAGCATATGCTTTATTTATACAAATGTCAAGCAATAACACGCCAAAAGCAAGCAAAAATGCGAACTTAAATTTCTTATTAAACATAAAACCTCCCTATCTAGTAAAACCTAGTTTTTTTAGTAATTCTTCTAATGGTGGCCAATCTTTATCTCTTTCATTTAAAGGAGCTAAATTAAAGAATACTTTTAATCTAGATTCATATTCAAAATTAGCAACTTCACTATTTGAAAGTAGACTTTGATTTAATACTATCTTTTTATCTTTTAAACCTTGTAGTGCAGTAGCATTTAACGCCATAAGTTTTTGTAACTTAATTATTGAAGGTTCAATTAAATATAACACTTCTTTACATAATCCTTCAGCTACAACACTATTATTTATATCAACTAGAATTACATCTTTGTTACTATATTTATTAATCATTGTTCCAACTTCACTTGTTATAGTTGAAATCATATCATTATCGTGAAAATAAATAAAATCACTTTTATCGACTTCTATAGCAACCACACTATATTTTTTACTAAGTGCTTTCTTCATCATATATACTAAACTACTTGCACCACTTTGTCTAGTAACATTTTTAAGACCTATTACTCTATTAACAAAAACTTCAGGTTGTGGTGCGCTTGTAGCTGGTGCTATTGAATTAGCAATTTGCTGCACAACACCTTGTGCTGGTTGTGGTGCAGAACTTACTCCACCACCAATTCTGTGAAATTGGGCAACATCTCTATAACTATTTGGAGAATTATATAAATATTGAATTCCTTCTACATTTTTAGTGAAATTATAAATACCCATTGACACTAAATCTGATAGGAATCCAGGATTACTAGTTTGATCAGTACCATCTAATAGTAATATAACTTTTTCCATATCAAGAGACATAGATAATTTTTGTAAGTTTGTAATATTTGTATAATTCTTAATAGCTGTTATATCTAAAATCATTCTTTGATAAAAGAAATTTTGAAAAGTTGATATTATTTCATCAGCTTCAAACTCACCGTTCATTTCTTTTATTACATCTATACCTAAATTCTCAAGTAGTGCTTGATTTTTATTTGAAATTATAACGTTCATAGAATTCCCCTTTCTTCTAATTATAACTGTAATCTATACCCATTATCTTAGTTTGACCATATACCGGGAAAACAAAATTTGTTCCTACTATTGGTAAACTAAAATTAATAAATGTTGCAACCACATAATATTTTCCACTTCTACTAGTACTAACTTCATAAACACAATAACCATATTTACTTTTAGCAGAATTATTTAAATTAGTTGCACCAGATATGCCTAACTCTTTTAAATGATTTTTAACTCTTGTTGAATTACAAAAATCTTGTGCTGTTATAGTATAACCCATTTTTGATAAATTTGCACTAATTTCTTGTATTGAAGAATCATTATATCCTTCAAAAGTCTCTATAGCAGAAATAATTTTATTTTTAGCGCTATATGCTTTAGTATACGACATAATGCTAACAAAAAGCAACATTATAACGCCAACAACAATTATAACTATATATAATAGCATACTACTACCTACTGCTTCTTTCATTAATATCGCCTATCCCTTTTTAATTTTTCTTAAACGCTTCTTCAAAATCTAATATTCTATCAGTATTTGCAAATATTGGTATATCTAACATATCGCCAACAACTGGTATATTAATCATCATATTTATTCTTATCTTGTAATAATAGTAATCTGTAACGCCTTGATCCACACATCTATAAACGCAATAACCTACATTTTTATTTGGCTTTGCTTTATCTGGATCTACATATGTACAAGTTGCCTTATTGTTCGCAATAAATGCACTTTCTGTATCCATCTTAGCATCACAACTTATAGAATGACTACCATAACCTAAATTTGATAACTTACGTAGTATTTCAGTTTTTGCTTTTTTATTATAACCTTCATATTTCTGAATTGTTTCTACAAGTATATTACTAGCTTTATTAGTTTTATAATAAATTACAGCCGCGCTTAAAAAGGCAAATACTATAACTATGAAAGTAATTACTATATTTATAGTAACAGAATAACCAACGCTTTCCCTCATATTATCACCCTTTTATACACAATAAAAACACTTATTATAATAACTATAACAATTATATCAATTAAGACTTGCTTTTGTCAATTAATTCAACCAATAAATACACTCATTTACGTAAAGAAAAAAAGCCTTACGGCTTATTTGTTTTCTATTGAGGACAAGTAACTACAGTACCACAGCTATATGCGTTTGCATTAGAACATTTTGAAACAGTACAAGTCGCACTAGAACCATTTGGTGCAGTATAAGTACATGTATTTCCAGATAATGTTCCACCTACTTCTGAACATGCTGCTTTCTTAGCAGTGCTTCCCATCATTCTTGTAACTAGTATTGTACCAACTGAAAGTACGATTGCTATTAAAACTATTGTAATTACTGTCATATTAGCTTCTCCAGCTGCTTCTTTCATTTACATTCCTCCTTTATTTACTATAATTAGTATATCACACTATCAAAATATAATTCAATAGTTTTTTGTTTTTTTACATTGTATGTGTAAACTATAGTCCCATTAACACTGTCATTGATAAGAACAATACAAGGATTACTCCACCACCAGTAGCAAATAGCATAACCATAGTTTTTCTTTCGATTTTTTCAAGTCTTGCTTGATATTTTTGTTCACGTGCTTTATTTTGTAGCACTGAAACTGTTCTTGAGAACATCATTATTTGTTCATGTTTATCTTTATTTGATCCTAAACTTAAACGATATAAAAGTCTCATCATTCTCATTGAATCTCTAACAGGATATTCATTTGCAAAATCTATATAAGGTTGTATTGAAGAATCACCTGCATCTATTTTAGCAACTAATTTTCTAAGTCCTGGTCTAAATATTTCAGGAGCTGTATCAATACTTCTTGATAATGCAACAGGAACTGTATAATGTTGCGCTAAGATTTCCAAACTCTTTAAGTAATATGGCAACATTGTATCCATGTTATGTAATCTGTTTTTGTAATAAGTTTTTAATGTTGAATATCTACTCTTAAACATCACAAAACCTAAAACAAATACACCCATAGCAAATAGATAACTTAAATAACCTGTAATATATAGCATAAATAAACCAAGTATTATAGTCAATGCACCATCACGTAATCTCAATTCAAATAATTTATTAACATCCAAATCATTTGCTTGATATCTAACATGAAGTAAGAATTCATAATCCTTTTCCATC
>JAEEGL016567944.1_pt1 | contig 10565 bp, 9 predicted proteins | sample 9134231 | NCBI WGS metagenome assembly JAEEGL01 (sample SAMN16246548, study PRJNA631951) | gut metagenome | biome: gut microbiome; feature: rumen; material: fiber-attached | host: Bos | place: Iran: Karaj | collected 2018-10
ATACGGGCGGCGATAAGGCCCACCAGATTCGACAGCGGCATGCTCTGCACCGTGACGACGCCCGGACCGGTGACGACGGTGTTGAAGAGGCTTTCACCGCCGAAGAGGACATTCTTGACGCCTTTGATCTGCTGAATGTCCATGCTGACTGTCTCTTCCATCATGGCGAGGTGGCCCGTGGAGATCAGCATCTGCTCGCCAGCCTTGAGTTCGTACTCGAGGACCGAGCCGTCCAGCTCAAGAAAAACCGTGCCGGAGCCGGAAAGTTTTTGCATGATAAAGCCTTCGCCGCCGAACAGGGCCGTGCCGACTTTCTTCTGGAAAAAGACCTCCATGTCGACACCTGTGGTGCAGGCAAGGAAGGCGCGCTTTTGGATGATGATGGGCTTGTCCGGGGTGATCTCGACCGCCAGAATGTTCCCGACATAGGACGAGGAAAACGCAATCAGGCCTTGGCCGCCTCGCGCGGTGAAGAAGTTTTGAAAGCCGCTCTCGCCGGAGATTGCGCGGCCGAAAAACCCACCGAGGCCGCCTTTGGATTTCGTCTCCATCTCCATGTTGGGACTCATCCAGCTCATCGCTCCCGCTTCGCAGACAATGGATTCTCCGTCTTCGAGGGCGCAGATCACCACCGGCATATTGTCTCCCTGAATTTTGTACTTCATGTTGTCTTCTCCTTTCTGTTTTGTTCGGATGATAAAATTATAGAAAACCGAGCGTTCGCTATGCGTGAATGAATGGCCGTATTTCGAGCTGTTTTTGCGCGAGTTCACAAAAATTTAACAATATGCGGGCAACTATCTGCGGCTCCATTCACACATAGGGAACGCCTTGTGTGGTAAACTGCAGGAGACAGATACAACAAAGGAGAAAAGAAGGGGAAACATGATGAGCAGCCTGCGTGCATCCAATTTCAGACGCATCCATGTCGGGCTGCTGCTCGACCTCGTGCTGCTCTTTCTGATGCCCGCCGTGATTGCTTTGTTTCTCGTGATGGTGATCCGGCAGCTGGGCAGTGCGGGCATTGACCCGGAAACGGTATCTGTAGTCGACCTGCTGACAGATCCCAGCCTCGCCGTGCGGTCAATGTATGCCGTTCTCACCCTGCAGTACTGCCTGTCGGCGCTGTGCGCTCTGCTGACCGTCAGCGGTCTGGGTGAGCTGGAATCCGGCTCGCGTAATCTGTTGTGGGCAAAGCGTTGGTTTGTGCTGCTGATGGTGGCAGACGCGGTCGCCATGTTTGCTCACATGACAGACCTGATGATGCCGGGCGACAGCATTGTGACGCTCACCTCGATCCTTGATTTTGCAGCCCTGCTGCTGCAGCTCGGCTTTCACGCCCTTGCCGTGCGCGCCCTGCTGTGCGGATACGGTGAGGTCCTGGAGAGCATCGGCGCGCCGGCACAGTCACACCGTGCGCTGGCGCTCTCACGCCGCTTTTTTTCGGCGGTTCTGCTGCTTGTTCTGCTTTTCGCCGCGGCGTTCCTCCTGACGGCTCTCCGCCTGGTGGAACAGACGAGAACAGTTGTGCTCGCAGCTGCGGCAGCATCGCTGATATTCTATGTGGTATGCCGCGTTCAGGTCGTATGCACCGCACGCTCTGTGACAGGCCTGATTGCCGCCCTTTCCGAATAGGTGAAAAGATGGAAAATCGTGTGATCTGCAACATCATTCTGGACAGCTGCGGGCTGCTGATCCTGCTGATGCTTCTGCTGCCGCTGATCGGCGGCCGATATGGCAGAAAGCTCAACGGCCGGAAACAGAACCTGCTGTTCTATGCGGCACTGATGCATCTGTTTGTGCTGTCCCTGCGCCTCGTGGGTCATGTCACCGCGTTTGCCCGGCTCGGGGCATCCTCGGCACAATTGTTCTATGACGCCGCCCTTGTGCCTGCGCTGTTCTCATCCTCGCTGATGATCCTGTGCATTCTCTGTGACGGGAACAACATCATTCGCGTCTCTAAGGGCGACCAGATTCCCTTCATGCAGATCGTCTGCACCGTTTTGCCGCCGGTCATCGCTTTTTGCCTGAGAATCGCGTTTCCTCAGTTCGGCTTTTCCGGGCTCGCCTGGTCAGTTGCCCTGCAGCTCAACCAGATCATCATTCAGATGGAGCGCGGGAAGCAGATGGAAGCAGCCGAACAGCGGCTCAGCCGGGATCAGGCGCTGCTGATGACGGTACAGATGCAGCCGCATTTCATTTTCAACATGCTGTCCTCCATCGAGGCGCTGTGCCAGACCGACGCGGCCGCAGCCGCGGAGAGCATTGAAAACCTCTCGGGCTATCTTCGCAGCAACATGGATGCGCTGTCCTCGGAGGAACCGATTCCCTTTGATGACGAACTGCGACACATCCGGCAGTATATCGCTCTCGAACTTGCCGACCCGGCGAGGCAGTTTTCCTTTGACTATGAGCTCGAGGTACGGGATTTTCTGCTCCCCGCGCTCACGGTTCAGCCCATCGTTGAGAACGCCGTCAAGCACGGCGCGCTGACGCATCGGGACGGCACGGGACGCGTGACACTCGCAACGGAAGAGGCAGGGGAATACATTCGCATTCGTGTCGAGGACAACGGCTTGATTCCTGACGGCCTGACGGACGAGCAGCGCGAGCGGCGCGGCATCGGCATCGAAAGCACACGCAGGCGTCTGGCCGAGCTCTGCGGCGGCAGTCTGGAATATGCCGTAGCAGAGAACGGCACGAAGGCGACGATCCTGATCCCCAGGAAGGGAGGCTGAAGCATGCATACCCTCACCGTTGACGACCGCGAGCTGGTCGTGACGCAGATGAACAGCATTCTGAGCCGGCTGGACCCTGACGGCGTGCATCTGGGCGCGACCACGGGCACCGAGGCTCTTCGCCTTGCCGGAGAGTCGCCGCTGGACGTGGCGTTTCTGGACGTGGAAATGCCCGGTGATCTTGACGGTCTCTCACTCGGCCGACGGCTCAGGGCACGCTATCCGAGACTGAACATCGTTTTCATCACCGGGCATCAGGAGTATGCCATGAATGCGTTTGAACTGGACGCCAGCGGTTATCTGCTGAAGCCGCTGATACAGGAGGCGGTGGCGCACCAGCTCTCCGTGCTGCGTTTTCAAATTGACGGACAGCAGGCGGGGAAGATCCGCATCCGCTGTTTCGGACCGTTCGAGGCGTACTGCGGCGGAGTCCCGCTGGATTTTTCCTATTCCAAGAGCAAGGAGCTGCTGGCCTGTCTGGTCGACCATTACGGCGCGCTCTGCTCGAATGATACCCTGATCGGCACGCTGTGGCCGGATGAGCCAGCGGATCAGCATACCAAGGCGCGCCTGCGTAAATGCGTCAAGGATCTGAAGGACGTGTTTGCCGCGGCGGGCGCGGCGGATGTCATCCGGCATCAGGAGCGGATTGGTCTTGGCCTGGACGTTTCCCGTCTGGACTGCGACTATTACCGCTACCTGCAGGGCGATCCCATGGCAGTGCATCAGTTCAGCGGGAAATACATGACCCAGTATGCTTTTGCTGAGGAAACACGCGCCTCGCTGCAGTACGAGCAGACATCGGCACGCGGAGAGTAAAACCATACGGCCGCCGCAGGCCGAAAAAGAGCTGTAGCGTTTTTTCATTTCGCTACAGCTCCTTCTTTTTTTACTGATAGTTGCTGTCGCTCAGATCACCATCGCCACATCCGAGGCCGTTTCCATCCGCATGTCGCGGAAGTAGCGGTCCGCTTTCAGCGCCTCGAACTCCGGGCCGAAGCGGGCATAGAACTCCTCCGGGCTGGCGTTCCGGCAGTCCGGCTCGCTGCTCATCTTATCAAAGGCGAGACCGTAGACGGATTTCTTGCTGTCCGGCGGGAAGCCCTTTTCCGCCTCCAGATAGCTCTGCAGGGCGCGGATCGGTGCCCTGGTGGTCTTCTCATAGACATACAGGTTGACGGCCTCGCTCTCTGTACAGTGGCAGCGGCTGCGGAGCATCTGCACGATCAGGTTCTCGTTGACCTGACATTCATAGAGCACCTGGGTGACGGTGACCCGCAGGACCACCTCGGCCAGAGGGATGATTTTGTTACCTTGCAGCATGTTCAGGACCACCTTTCTTCTTGAGTGTAACCGCATTGTAACAAAATTGCTGTCCGAAAGTCCGGACAGCAAAGGTATTTTTGTTAGGGGTTCCTTATAAATTGCTTAGAAAACAATATATAAATGCAAATAGTGTAGTTTTGAAAGGGTGTTCATATGAAGCAGATTTCGAATAAGAAATATGAAATGTATCAGCAATACGAGAAGGATAAACTGTATGGAAGGATACTTAGTCCAAACGGGCTCCGCGTTATCTGCGCTGGTCTGGATAATGACCCAATGAAAATCGGCATCCATATGCTGGAGATGGTCGAGAAGTTTCGAAGGGAAGGCCTTTACGATGTTATAGTCGATGACGAAGAAGAGGAGGAGACAGTGGACGGTTCTCTATCTTGACAGAGTACATTTGCTCAGTAGTGTGCCCGTGCGCAAAACGGACCGCGGAGGGGGAGTGGTAATGAAAGAACTCGATTTTGATATTCTGGAACAATCGCTTGAATACCAGAGAGATGTCAATTATACTGCAAACGGAGGAAGTTCTGAAACGATTTGTTCAGGGACCTCAGAGATGCAGAAAAAACTGTTTGATACTCTCTATAGATGGAGGATCAGAAAATGAAAAAATGCCTGCCTTTGCTTCTTTCGTTTGTCATGCTGTTTTCCGCGGCCGCCTTTGCGGAAAGCGCAGAAAACACGGAAAAACCGGAAGAGACAGCTGCTGCGGAAAGCACAGCAAAAACATCCGCAGTCGTGAGCACGGAAATGACTGCTGAGTCGAACCCTATGGTGGACCTTGTCTTTCAGGAGGGCATGGCGCTGCTGCAGGATGGGAAATATCAGGAGGCCTACGATGATCTGCTGGCTGCCGCCGACGCCGGAAGCTCTGACGCGATGGAGGCTCTTGCCCGCGGTGTCATTCTGGATAAGACACTGACGGAAGCTGCGTACGGGGATGACGAACACCTGCTGGCCCTGAGCAGGGAATTTGCCGACAAAGGGGACCCATGGGGCATGTGGACAGCCGCTTTTCTCTGTATGAACGGAATGGGCACCGGCATCCGCTACGAAGAGGCCTATCGCCTTTTTGAGCGCGCGGCTGATGCTGACAATGAGGAAGTTCGGGGCCTTGCCCTTTACGAACTGGGCTATATGCTGGCGAACGGTTATTATGAGCGAGACAGCGGCAAGGCGCTGGAGTGCTACCGGGCGGCTGCCGACCTCGGCAACGCCTATGCCATGGGCAACCTTGGCCTGAGCTATGCCAAGGGGACGCTGACGGAGCAAAACCATGATGCCGCCCTCAGCTGGTTTGCCAAAGCGCTTCAGACCGAGGACAAAAACGCCAAGATCTGGGTAATCTCGCGGGTGAATCAAATCGGCAACGACCTGCTCTTCCCGAGCAACGGTTCGGAACCAGACTATGAGACAGCGAAGGCTTATTACACGCTGTCCGCCGATCAGGAGGATCCGGACGGTTTATTCTATATCGGCGTCATGCACGGCCAGGGGTGGGGTTGCGACCGCAGCTCGGTCAAGGCCATCACCTACTTCAGTAGGGCCCTGGACCAGGGGAGTGCTCCCGCCGCCTACAACCTCGCGGTGCTGTATACCTATGGGGACAAGGAAATCCGCCAGGATCTTGACAAAGGCTTTGATTATTTCTGCCGGGCGGCTGATCTGGGCTATGCGGGAACCGCGGATCTCATGAACGACACCGCTGTCAAGATCCTGAACGGTGACGGATTCCCAAAGGACCCGCTCCTTGCTCTGGCCTGGTATGAAAAGGCGGCGGATGCCGGCAGTACCTATGCCTGCAACAACCTGGCATATCTTTGCGCATACCATCCCGTCAAGGAAATAGAGCAGGACCTGCAACAGGCCCTGACCTATTATAAAAAAGCTGCGGAACTCGGGGATGACAAGGCGCCCGCAAACCTGTACACCACGGCGATGAACCTCCTGGAGGGCAAGCAGGGCCTGAAGCGTGACCCCCAGGCCGCAATGCTCTGGTTTAAGGAGGCCGCTTACAGAGGCAACGTGCCGTCTATGGTCATGCTGGGCAGGCTGTATTCGGATAAGGTGTATCAGAAGGATTTCGCGCCTGACATGGGGACGGCACTCCGCTGGTTTGAGAAGGCCGCAGATGCCGGGGACTATGAATCCATGAAGAAACTGGGCGAGCTCTACATCATCCCGGAAAGCGGATACACGAACTATGAAAAGGCACTGCGGCGCTGCAGCGAGGCGGCCGATCTCTGTGACCCGGAGAACGCCAAGGAACTGGCCCTGCTTGCTGCGCGCATCAACAACATCGGCGTGGCCTGCTCCGATTTCGAGAGCGAGTATTACAATCCCAATCTGGCATTTGGAGCTTACAACAAAGCATTTGAGCTCGGAGATAATTCCGCGCTCATCAACCTGGCCAAGGCCTACGCCACAGGGCTCGGGACAAACGTGAAGTCCATCATGGCGAACAATCTCCTCGATGCAGCAAATTACACCGGCAATCGGGATAACTTTTTTGCTGACAACACATGGATCAAAGCCAAGGCCTGAAACAGCAGCTGCATGCGAAAATAACGTCAAAGCGTCAATAAACGAAGAATACAGGTGATAAATAAGAAAAAACGTTGACAGATCATCAGAAGATGGTACAATTATATGAAACCCTTTCGCAAACCGATGCTGAAAATCAATGAATTGAAAGGAGAAGAAAAAATGAAAGAAGTACGTAAATATCTCGCTTTTTTCATGATCGTCTGCATGATGGCGAGCTTCGTCCCCGCTGCTTTCGCAGATGATGTGCCAGAGTCGGGGTCTGAGTTCGTCGTCGAGATTACCGACACTGGAAACGGGGTAGAGGGAGTGGCCACGGTAGATGGCACAGTTCTTGAGCCTCAAAAAGCTGATGGCTCGATTATTGGTATTGACCTCACCGCACATGATCCTGGATATACCACAGTCAGCGTGTATACTACTGGTGAAACTGAAAATTCTGTAAATTACGAAGGTGAGGATGTAAGTACAACAACGGTCACAGTCAACGGGGATGTAAATGGTGAAGTCTATGTATCTGGTGATGATGCCAACATTGACGGCAGAGATGATGTAACCGCGCTGACTGTAAATGGAGACATTACATCAGAGGACACCGGCATTATCGCTGAAACATACTACGACACATCGGAGAACGGCACAGCGGCGTCAATTGTGACAACAACCGGCAGTGTTTCAAGCACAGAAGATGATGGGGTTTACGCGTATACTAAGGGGGAAAACAACGGTGTCGCTGAAACTTCTATTACCGTTGGGGGCTCTGTTACCGGTAAGTATGATGGAATCTATATTGATTCTGAAGCTTATGATGAGGCTTCCGCGCAGACAAACGTTACAGTCGGAGAGAATGTTACCGCAAAAGCAGACGGCGGTTACGCTCAGGGTATTGGTTACGCTCAGGGTATTATCATATCGGCCTATACGGATCTGTCCGGTGAAGAAACTGATGCCAAGCCTACAAACACCGTAAATGTCGAAGTAGGGGGCGGCGTATTCGCCGAGGGCGTGGGTGCTATGGGTATTCAAGTCTACGGCTTTGATGAACCTTTTACCGGCACTGCTACCGTAACTGTCAACGAAGACGTTAAAGCGACTGCAACAAAAGGCGATGCCTTTGGACTGAATGTAAATGCAGCGGGAGAAGGAAGCGCGGTAACTCTCGATGTCGGCGGTGTTGCTGCTTCCTCCACCGGAGAGAAAGTTAATGTTGCTGGTGTTGATGTGCATGCTGGAGGCAAGGCCAGCGTCACTGTCACTGTTGGTGAGGACGGCATCAGCGCAAAAGGTGGAAACACATACACTAATACCGGCGCATACTTGCGTGTTGAGGGTGATTCGACCGCCAGTCTATCGGTTGCCGGCGATGTGACGGCGGATGGAGAAGGCATTGTCCTTCTCGGTTATGCCGACCCTGAGGACGAGGAGGACGTCCCCGGCCACATCGATGTATTCGTCGAGGGTACCGTCTCCGGCGGGGAAAACAGTATTTTGCTGCCCAGCTCTCTGGTCAGCTCTGCGCTTGAGAGCTCAAATGTAGACCTTGCAGTATGGAAAGCGGAACTGAACAAAGACGGCCACGTTGTCGGAACCATGGATTTTGATAGACAAAAAGCATTCCTCAAGAAAGCATTGGATGCTGGATATATGACCCAGGAGGTGTATGAACAGCACCTTGCGGAATTGAAAGAAGTGGAAGAAACGAGCTCGCAGAATGCCGCCGCTATTGAAGAGAGCATCAAATACCTGATCCGCGTGGAGAAAAACGGCAACGGAGCGTACAAAGAGTACAAAGGTCTGGACTTCACCAATGCGGAAATGGTGAATGACTATTATGCCGCGACCGAGGCCACCGAAGTAACCCTGAAGTCAATGAATGGCTATAAGGTTATCAGCGTTGTGGATTCTGAGAACGGAGCCAACACATATGTCACAAAGGATGCTAACGGTGTTTACCACATCCTGATCCCCAAGGGAGGCGGTGTCTGGCTCAACGTAAAGGTTGAGAAGATCGAAGCTTCTTCCGGTCCTGACTATGTCCCTGTCATTGTGCTGGGCAAGGTCACTTCCAGGGACGGCAGTGTGCTGACGCTCTTCAACGACAAGAGCTATACGCTTGCCTATGCGGACGGCACGAAAGAGAGAGGAAGCTGGAAGTTTGCCGGCGACCAGCTCGTGTTCACCAATCCCGACAAGGTTGAGATCGCCCCGGAAGTGGACGGCGATGGCAACGCCACCTACACCTTCAAAGAGGGGAGCGAGTTTGTCTTCACGGCTGTGATGCTGACTGCGCTCCGCAGCGGCGCCACATTCTGATGTTTGGAACAGAGCACTATTCCTGAAGCATATAAAAAGGGCTGCAGCAAAACAGCCCGTAAAATCCAGGAAGCCGAGACTGCCCAAAAGGGTCGCCTCGGCTTCTTGTCTGCGGTAAAACAAGTCCGTTGTGAATGTCAAAGCCAAAATCATCTATGACAGCAAGCAGGGGGATATCATCAATCAGTACATTGTTTTCTGCCGTGTTTTTGATGAACAGATCAAGCTGTACGGCAGAACGAAAAAAGCAGTTGACGAAACGATACGGATATGCAAGGACAGAGATGTGTTGAAGGACTATCTTGCCAAGGAGGAGGTAACAGATATCATGTTCGGATATTTTGATTATGAAAAAGAGCTGGAACACCTTCGCCAGGAAGAACGCGCAGAGGGCCGGGCAGAAGGCGCTCTGCGGACGCTTGCCAACCTGGTCAAAAAAGGCCGTATGACTCCTGCAGAAGCTGCGGAAGAAGCTAACATGACCGTTGCCGAGTTTGAAAAGCAGGCCGCTCTGCTCTACGCATGATTTTGCAAGGTTTACCTCAGCATATGCCGCGCGGAGGTTGGAGTATATGACCATGATGATTCACGATATGGAAGTCCGCGAACAGGGCCGTGCAGAGGGACGCAAGGAAGAGAGGACAGAACTCCTATCTGCTCTGGTCAAAGATGGATTCCTTCCCGCATCGGAAGCAGCCAGAAGGCTGAATATGACAGAGAGGGAATTTCTGAAGCTTAACGGACAGTATCTTGCACATTAAAAGACTGAGGCAGGCCAAAGATGGTCTGCCTTCTTTTTTCTGATACTTGCTGTCGCTCAAATCATCATTGCAACATCCGCGGCGGTTTCCATTGCAGTTCACAGCTCAGCTATGAAGAAAAGAAATGCATTCGCATGGATTCACCGATGGAGATCGATTATTAGTGGCTCAAAGCCTCACTCGGAAACAGGTGGGGCTTTTCATTGTTGCTGATCTGTTCCTTGTTCCACAAATCGTAAAGGCGAATCTATTGACGTTCTGGCAAGGCAGAATTATACTATTTGTAATTAAATGGTAAGTATTTGGCTTTCCTCAGATGTCAAAGGAGCTGGGCACAATGGAAAGGGCAATGATGCGACGAAAACGGCAGCGCAATCACAGAAGGATCGTATCTGTGATTGCCGCTCTTTTTCTTGTGTTTCAGTTGACGGTGATGCCTTGGCCTGAGGCATATGCGGCTCAGGACTTGGATATCTCCTCAACAGATTCGGAGATCAACGATTTGCCGGAAAAAGAAGCGGAGGAAGAGCCGGAAGAAAAACCGGAGGAACAACCAGAGGAAGAGAAAGAAGAACCTGACCCGGAGCCGGAACTCGCCGAAGAAGCGGATGAAGAGAATCCCGAAGAGGAGAAGGAAACTGCTGCTGATGAAGATGAACTGGAAGAAGAGGAAACTGAGGAAGAAGAATCTGAGGAAGAAGAATCTGAAGATATCTCCGAGCAGGAGGAAGTCTTGGAGAACGACGATGAGCCTGGTTCGGATGATCCGGATGACCCTGAAGAGGAGGACGGGGATGAAGCAGGGGATGAGGAGGATGATAACGATGCTGCCGATGAAAGAGGTGTCTTTGAACTGACGGACGAGACAGACGAC
>JAEEGL016758636.1_pt1 | contig 10565 bp, 12 predicted proteins | sample 9134231 | NCBI WGS metagenome assembly JAEEGL01 (sample SAMN16246548, study PRJNA631951) | gut metagenome | biome: gut microbiome; feature: rumen; material: fiber-attached | host: Bos | place: Iran: Karaj | collected 2018-10
ATCCTGTTCAATAACGCTTGCGTTATTACTGCGCATTTTTTACTCTTTACTTGAGTTTATTCCTCGTAAAAGAAATCTCAAGGGTCGTTACTTTTTTCTTGCATTGTTCAATTTTCAAGATGCTGTTCGCTTTCCGTTTCTTTCGGACAGCTTTAATATTATATCACATCATTTCGTTTTTGTCAAGCACTTTTTCAAGTTTTTTCAAAAAACTTTTTGATGTTCACCGTTCCGTTTCCAGAACAGCTTTAATATTATATCACTTATCGCTCCGTTTGTCAAGTGGTTTTCAGAATTTTTCTTTCCCAAGTTTTTTCTGTCCCTCTCGCCTCTCGTGCGACAGCTTTATTATTATATCACCTATCCTTTACTTTGTCAACTAAAAGAAAAATGTAGATTCGCGAGTTTTTTTGTTCATTTTGCTACAGTATCAGAAACCGAACCGCAAACGCCGCTCCCATGAGCGCGAGAGCCCCGCAGCCGATAGTAGCTGTTCGCAGCTCCTTAGTCTGTCTGAAAACGTCAGGAGCATTCCTCTTATATGTGAGAAGCAGGCTTGTTCCCGGCTTTATTTCTGCGCTGTATGCGGCTTTGTCCTCGCTTACGCGCTCCGCACCGCCGGCTGTATACCTCATTTTATGCACGTATCTGCCTTTTTTGTCCTGACGGGACGAAACGACCTCCCCGAGGGTTTCCGCTCCGCCGAGCAGGAAAATCAGTCCGCGAATAAAGAGCACAAGAGCCACGAGTCCTACCGCTGAGCCGACCGAGCCAATTATGATATCTTCCATTTTATCACCTCGGTCTTATTTTAACATTCCAACGGCTTTATGTCAACAAAAAAGGCAGTCCCAACCGGCTGCCTTTTGCTTATAAACCCAGTATTTGTTTTTTCTTTGCTTCAAATTCACTCTCTGTAATAAGTCCGTCATCATACATTTTTTTATATTTCAGAATAATATCTGCTTCATTTTCTGCTTTTCTTGCATATACATCCTGAGTTATTTTTTCTTCTTCAATTATCACTTTTTCATTCAGTTTAAATCCACATACACATTCATTTTCAAGTGGACCGTGTAAACGTGTACAGCACGGACATTCCCATCCGTCATGTTCATTAAAAAATCTTTGATTTTCTTCTTCTACTTCCCTTCTGTCCATAATTGGGTCGTCTTTTGGTCTTCTTATTACAACTATTACTATTCCTATAACTCCAAGCAAAAAACCCCACAAGAATCCACCGCTGTAACCTTTTCCTTTGTTAATATGCCTTGTTAATAAGCCGCAAATAATCGGGTAAAATAAAGATGCTACAAGGCTAACAAACATTACAACATCAGGATCATACCCCATTATGCTCACCTCCTTTTCGTCAAATATTATTGTACCATAGTATTTAACATCTGTCAAGTATTATTTTACAATTGTATTGTAAAAATTGACCAAAGAGGTGCGATATCATGTTTTACGAACGTGTTAAAGAACTGCGAAATTCACTTGGGATAAATCAGGTCGAATTTGGTAAACGTATAAACGTCTCAAAGCAATGCATCAGCAACTGGGAAAGCGGCTATATTCAGCCCTCAATAGATATGCTCCGCCGCATTGCCGAGACCTTTTCGGTCAGCGCGGACTATCTTCTCGGGCTCAGCGACAAGCCTACTCTCGATGTTGAGGGGCTAACAAATGAACAGATACTTCATCTTCGCGCTATCATCGACGATATACGCGGATAGCAAAACGGACACCCTTCGGTGTCCGTTCTTAATTATGCCATTAATTTTACCATTACTGCCTTCTGAGCGTGGAGACGATTCTCTGCTTCCTCGAAAATTTCCTTTGCGTGAGCCTCGAAAACCTTCTCGGTTATCTCCTCCTCGCGGTGAGCGGGCAGGCAGTGGAGCACCATTGCATCGGCCTTTGCGAGAGTCATGAGCTCGTCGTTTATCTGGTATCCGGCGAAAGCCTTCTTACGCTTTTCAGCTTCGCCCTCCTGACCCATGGAAGCCCATACGTCGGTAATAAGTACATCTGCGTCCTTAGCGGCAGTCTTGGGGCAGTTCACCATTTCAAACTTGTCGCCGTAGCCTGCTGCAAAGTCGAGTATCTCCTTCGGAGGCTGATAGTCGTCGGGACAAGCGATAGAAACGCTCATGCCGCACTTCAGACAGCCTACGATAAGTGAGTTTGCCATATTGTTTCCGTCGCCGATAAAGCACATTTTAAGTCCTGCGAGACTGCCCTTGAACTCACGGATAGTCATGAGGTCGGCAAGCACCTGACAGGGGTGGCAGAAGTCTGTAAGTCCGTTGATTATCGGGATATCGCCGTATTTTGCGAGGTCCTCGACCTCCTGCTGCTCGAATGTACGTATCATTATACCGCTGAGGTAGCGGGAGAGAACTCTTGCTGTATCCTGTACAGGCTCGCCGCGGCCTATCTGGAGGTCGTTAGACGAGAGGAAGAGCGGGTATCCGCCGAGCTGATACATACCTGTCTCGAATGAAACTCTTGTACGTGTCGAAGCCTTCTGGAATATCATTCCGAGGGTCTTTCCCTTGAGGTGCGGATGCGGGATATTGTGCTTGAGCTCATACTTGAGCTGGTCAGCAAGGTCGAGTATCTCAGTTATTTCTTCTGTGCTCAGGTCGAGCATTTTGAGTAAGTGTTTCATATCTAATTCCTTTCGGTTATTTTCCCTGATTCATTTCGCCGAATGTTATATCGACCGCCACGGCGAAAAGCGGTATAAAGTCGTCAAATATCTTATCCTCTATATGCAATTCGTACTGTAATTCACCTGAAACAGTGAGATGAACGCTCAGTTTTCCCACGTCTGTCTCGTCTCTGAATATAGTAAATTCCTTATGGTCCTTACTTGCGAGGAGAAAATTAACGGGCTGCTTTGCAGTATCCTTTCCTGTTACGCTTATAGACGGGTCGAGGAACAGTGATTTTACTGTTAAACGTATTATCGGGATATCATTATTGCTTATGATAAACGTTGGTTTTTTATCTGCTACTGTCTTTGTGAATGTATAAAGCTGATACTTGCTTGCGTCAAGGAGGAGATACTTACTTGATCCTAAGCCTTTTTTCTTGATAGTATACAGAAGTCTTGAATGCTTTTTATCTTCTACGACGTAATGATGACCTTTTACTGAGACCATTAGCTCCATTCTCATTCCTCCAGTATCTCCAAAAGCTTATCGAGGCCCGCATCTATCTCTTCATGTTCGATAGTCAGCGGCGGCAGCAGTCTGACCTTATCCTTTGCCGTAAGGACGAGAAGTCCTTTATCAAGAGAAGCTTTTGCGACATCAGCCGCTTTCTTAGTCTTTAGTGTGATCCCTATCATGAGTCCGAGACCGCTTACGCCTCCGACCTCACTGCATTTTTCGAGTCTATTTCTGAAATACTGAGCCTTTTCGCATACGCTTTCAAGGAAGCCTTCGCTTTCTATCCGTTCAATTACTGCAAGACCGCCTGCACAAGCTATCGGATTGCCTCCGAATGTAGAGCCGTGAGTACCGGGAGTAAACACATTGCTGAGCTTTTCGTTCACGAGACACGCTCCCATGGGAACTCCTCCCGCGATGCCCTTTGCAAGAGTTGTAACATCTGCTTTTTTGCCGAACCAGTCACCGGCGAGGAACTTACCTGTTCTTCCTACGCCTGTCTGAACTTCATCGGCGATAACGAGAACGTCCTTTGCCGCGCAGAGCTCATACACTGCGTCAACGAATTCCTTGTCAAGAGCATTTACTCCGCCCTCGCCCTGAACGTATTCGAGCATTACCGCGCAGACCGTATCATCGAGCTTTTCCTTCAGGTCGGCGATATCGTTGGCTTTAACGTTTACGAATCCCTCGAGGAAGGGGAAGAAGTAGTTATGGAAAACGTCCTGTCCCGTTGCCGAGAGCGTAGCCATTGTTCTGCCGTGGAAGGAATTTACAAGGGTGATGATAGTATGTCTGCCCTTGCCGTATTTATCGAAGCTGTACTTTCTTGCTATCTTTATTGCGCATTCGTTAGCCTCTGCGCCGCTGTTTCCGAAGAATACCCTGCTGTATCCGGAGATATCGCAGAGCTTATCGGCGAATTCAGCCTGTATAGCCGTGTAGTAGTAGTTGGAATTGTGCTGGAGCGTTCTGACCTGAGCACAAACGGCATCAGCCCATTTCTCGTCGCAGTAGCCGAGGCTGTTGGTACCTATACCGCTTCCGAAGTCGATATATTCCTTGCCGTCCTCGTCTTTACAGCGTCTGCCGCTTCCCTTTTCCATAACGAGAGGATATCTGCCGTACGACTGCATAACGTGTTTATTGAATTTCTCTATAGTTTTTTCACTGCTCATAGTCAGTCTCCTTCCGTCACACGATAATACAGGCTGTTACTTCGTTAAAAAAATCTCATAGTATGAGTGGATAGTGCGTCTATCTTTTCTTATATTATAGCGCCGAAGCCCCTGCAAAATCAATGTGAAGCTGTATGTTTTTACGTAAATTTTTCGTATACAAGTAAATTTTATTAATCAAGTGAACTGGGTGCCGATTCCTTCGTTGGAAAGTATCTCGATAAGGATAGAATGAGGCACTCTTCCGTCGATGATAACGGTCTTGTTTACGCCGCGTCTGACAGCCTCTACGCAGCAGTCTATCTTGGGTATCATGCCGCCGGAGATTATACCCTGCATCTTCAGATACGGTACTTCGCTGACATTTACAGCGGGGATAAGCGTTGACGGGTCGTCCTTGTCGCGGAGAAGACCTGCGATATCGGTCATGAGAATGAGGTTCTCGGCTCCGAGCTCTGCCGCGATGCGGGCAGCAGCTGTATCCGCATTGATATTATATGTATTGCCGTCCTTGTCTGTTGCAACGGTAGCGATAACGGGGATATTTCCGTTATCGAGCGCGTCGGTGATAGGCTTTGTATTGACCTCTGTTATCTCGCCAACCCAGCCGAGGTCCTGTCCGTCGTCGGTAGTCTTTTTCTCGGCAACGAGCATTTCGCCGTCGATTCCGCAGAGTCCTACCGCGCTGCCCTTGTGCTGAGCGAGAAGCTGTACGAGCTCCTTGTTGACCTTGCCAGAGAGGACCATTTTCACGACGTCAACAGTCGCCTCATCGGTGTAGCGGAGACCGTTTATGAACTTGCTCTCGATGTTGAGCTTCTTGAGCATATCGCTTATCTCAGGACCGCCGCCATGCACGAGCACTACCTTGATGCCAACGAGCGAAAGGAGGACGATATCAGTCATGACTGCGTCCTTGAGCTCCTTGTTGGTCATAGCGTTTCCGCCGTATTTTACAACAACTATCTTGTTGCTGTATTTCTGGATATAGGGCAGAGCGTCGATGAGTATCTGCGATTTATCCTGATTTGAAATTTTTTCCATTTCAATCTTCTCCTTTTATATTAGCATACAAAACCAATATTTGCAGGGGGCGATACCCACATCGCCCCGGCAAAAATGCCGGTAAGGCACGGACTGATGCAGGCATCAGCCCCTACATTTTTTATGAACGGTAATCGCCGTTTATCTTGACATAGTCATATGTGAGGTCGCAGCCCCAGCATACGGCAGTTCCCGAGCCCTCGCTGAGGGATATGATTATCTGTATCTCGTCCTCTGCAAGCACCTGCTTTGCGACTTCCTCGTCAAACTCCATGACGCAGCCCTGTCTGCCGAGAGCGATGCTTCCACCCTTTGATGACATATCTATATCGACCTTGCTTATGTCGAAATCAGCGTCGGAATAGCCTACTGCGCAGTAAATACGTCCTGCATTGGCGTCCTCGCCGAATATCATTGATTTGAGCAGGCTTGAGCAGATGACCGACTTGGCAACTGTCTCAGCTGTCTTTTCGTCAGCCGCACCTGTAACAGCGCACTCTATGAGCTTTGTAGCTCCTTCGCCGTCCTTAGCCATCATGCGGGCAAGGTTGAGCAAGATGTTGTAGAGCGCATTCGAGAATGCCTCGAAATCTGCGTCCTCAGCGGCAACAGTCGGATTTCCGGCAGTTCCGGAAGCCATAACGCATACCATATCATTTGTGGAGGTGTCGCCGTCAACGCTTGCACGGTTTAGAGTTACCTTTACGTTATCACTGAGAGCGCGCTGGAGCATCTCCGCAGAGATGTCGGCATCGGTAGTGATGAATGTGAGGGTAGTAGCCATGTTCGGATGTATCATGCCGCTTCCCTTGAGCATACCGCCCATGATGCAGGTCTTGCCGCCGAGCTCGAACTCAACTGCGACCTCCTTGGGCTGTGTATCGGTAGTCATTATAGCCTCGAGAGCGCTCTTGTTGCCGCCGTAGCTCAGACCTTCAACAAGGGGCTTGATACCGTTGGCAATGGGCTCGATAGGAAGGACCTGACCGATAACGCCGGTAGAAGCTACGATAACGTCATTCTCGCTGATGCCGAGAGCCTCAGCCGCGAGCTGAGCCATTTTTGTAGCCTTCTCGTAGCCGTCAGGATTGCAGGTGTTGGCGTTGACAGAGTTCACGATAACAGCTCTTGCCTTGCCGTCTGCGAGGTGCTCCTTTGTTACGAGGATAGGAGCTCCCTTGACCTTGTTTGTAGTGTAAACAGCCGCAGCTGTACATTCCTTATCTGCAACTATCATTGCGAGGTCGTTTTTCTTCTTAGCGGTCGGAAGAGCATTGTTAGCCGCCGCATTAGCCTCTGCCATGTCTCCGAGAGGCTTGTGGGCAAGTCCGCACTGAACGCCGTTTGCCTTGAATCCCTTGGCAGCGCAAACTCCGCCGTATACGAATTTAACATCGCCGATTTTTTTAAGTTCCATATCATTAACTCCTTTATCTGAGCTTGAAATCATATTTTATAGTCGAGGTGCCGTGCGACGGGTCTATAGCTACGATACCGTCGCCGAAATCACCGTATTCGCACTCTATCGTGAGAACGTTGTCGCTCTCGTTGAGAGAATATGCGTACAAATCTTTCTCGACGCATTTGTTCGAGAAATAAGTCTCGTCGATATTTCCGAGCTTTATCGCAACTCTTCCATAGAGTATATGCACGTCAATAAAGGTATTTTCCTTGCCGGCAGTGCCGTTCTTCTCTGTGTACTCGGTGAGGAGAGCGTTCCTGCCGCCGCTCATAACGAGCATATCCGCAGTTTTCGAGTGCCTTACGTCCTTAACTCCGCCGTACAGAGCAACTACGAGAGCAATAACAGCTCCCGCGGCGGCAAGCATACCGTGATAGCTGACCTTTCCGCCCTTGCTTTTCAGCAGGTCGCCCGTCCTGAGCGTGAACACTGCCGCAATGACAGCAAATGCGAGCGTATAGGGACTGAAAACATATCCGAAGAGGAACAGTCCGCCGTCTACCAGTATCAGGTACAGAAAGAATACAAGCGCCATAACTGCAATTGTAAGGCAGGCAAAATAAAGCACCGTCGAGAGCTTTGTGCCGCTCTTGGCTTTTCCGTTTTCAGCCATTATACCACCTCTGCTTTATCTCAGACAAGACCGGTAGTCTCGTCGATACCCATCATGATGTTGAGGCACTGAACAGCCGCGCCGCTCGCGCCCTTGCCGAGGTTATCGAGGCGTGAGCAGAGGAGTATCTGCTCGTCGCTTCCGAATACGAATATCTGCATTTTATTCTGTCCGCTGAGAGTGTTCGACGCGAGGAAGAAGCTCTTCTGCTCGTCCTCGGACATGAGAGGCATCACCTCGACCATTTTCGCGCCGGCATAATGCTTTGAGAACATCTCATGCACCTCTGCGGGAGTGTATTTCTTGGGGAGAGTTCTTGTCTGTATCGGCACGCTTACGACCATGCCGCTGAAATAATCGCATACCATAGGATTGAACATGGGCTTGTATGTAAGACCTGCCACAGCCTGCATTTCCGGCAGATGCTTATGCGCCTGCGAAAGAGCGTACTGACGGGGACTATTGAACTCGAAGGGCTTGTCCTCGCCCTCGTAAACGGCGATAGCCTTCTTGCCTGCTCCGCTGTAGCCGGAGGTCGCATATGCGAAAACGGGGTAATCAGCAGGGATAATGCCGCTGCTTACAAGAGGATATACTATCGAATTGAAGCCGCTTGCATAGCAGCCGGGAACAGCAACTCTGTTCGACTTCGCTATCTTCTCGCGGTGAGCGGGAGAAAGCTCCGGAAAGCCGTAAGCCCAGTCAGGATTTGTTCTGTGAGCCGTTGAAGCGTCGATGATACGAACATGGTCATTGTCCTTGTCGATGAAGGAAACAGCCTCACGCGAAGCAGCATCCGGCAGACAGAGGAAAACGTAGTCGGCGCTGTTTATAAGTCTTGCTCTTTCAGCGGGGTCTTTTCTGAGCTCCTCGCTTATCTTCACTATCTCGATGTCGTTTCTGCCCTCGAAACGCTCCTGTATCTTCAGTCCGGTAGTACCTTCCTGACCGTCTATATAAACCTTAACAGACATATTTTTTCCTCCTGTATTCTATGAGCCTTCAGCTCTTATTTCTCTTGTTGACCTTTCGCTCGTATTTTTCAGCCTTAGGGTCAAGACGCTCGGATTCGTCCTCCATGAGGGAATGCCACACGCTTATAACAAGCGTAACAACTACGATGCCCGCCATCCACGCGATATGTCCCCACGAGGGAACTGCGAGCCACAGTCCCATGACAATCTCGCCGACTATCCAGAGGATACCCATGAGAAGCGTGAGTCCGAACGTAAATATCATGTCCTTCTTCTTCATGCGAGCGAGCCGAGCTTCTTCTCGGCGAGAGCTATCTGCTTTGTGACCTCATCGGGCGAGGGGCCTCCCTCGGACTTTCTCTCGCGGACGCAGGTGTCAAGGCTTATCGCCTCGTAAACGTCCTCGTCGAAGAGGTCAGTCATAGCCTTGTAATCGTCAAGCGGCAGAGTCTCGAGCGTAACGCCCTTTTCAATGCACTGTGCAACGAGAGTTCCTGTAATCTTGTAAGCGTCGCGGAAAGGCATACCCTTCTTAACGAGGTAATCGGCACAGTCGGTAGCATTTATGAATCCGCGTGCTGCGGCATTTCTCATATTCTCCTTGATAACTCGCATTGTCGCAAGCATGGGAGTGAAGGTCTTGACGCAGAGCTTGACGTTGTCGAGAGCGTCGAAAATAGCTTCCTTGTCCTCCTGCATATCCTTGTTGTATGCGAGAGGCAGTCCCTTCATCATTGTGAGCAGAGTTACAAGGTCGCCGTTGACTCTTCCGGTCTTGCCGCGGATAAGCTCAGTAACGTCGGGATTCTTCTTCTGAGGCATGATAGACGAACCTGTAGCGAATGCGTCATCGAGCTCGATGAACTTGAACTCCCACGAGCACCAGAGGATTATCTCCTCGGAGAAGCGTGAAAGGTGAGTCATCAGAAGCGAGAACGCACAGCATATCTCAACGCAGTAGTCGCGGTCGGAAACGCCGTCAAGGCTGTTCGGCATGGGATTTTTAAAGCCGAGCAGGTCGGAGGTCTGCTGTCTGTTCGTGTGGTAGGTAGTTCCTGCGAGAGCTCCGCTTCCGAGCGGGCACTCGTTCATGCGCTCAGCCGCGTCGCCGAGTCTTTCGAGGTCGCGGAGAAGCATCCACACGTACGCCATAAGGTGATGTGCAAAAGTAATGGGCTGTGCTCTCTGGAGATGAGTATAGCCGGGCATTATGGTCTCGGTATGTTCCTTGGCGATAGTGATAATCGTCTTGATGAGGTCAACTACCATTGCGGAGACTTCCTTGAGCTCGTCGCGGAGGTAGAGACGCAGGTCAACTGCTACCTGATCGTTTCTCGAGCGGGAGGTGTGAAGTCTCTTTCCGACGTCACCGAGGCGCTTTGTGAGCTCCGCCTCAACGAACATATGGATATCCTCAGCGTTGGGGTCGAGCTCGAGCTTGCCGGAGTCGATATCGGCGAGTATCTCTTTGAGTCCGCCGATTATCTCGAGGCTGTCCTCCTTTGTGATTATGCCGCAGTCGCCAAGCATGGTAGCGTGGGCAATGCTGCCCTGTATATCGTGGCGGTACATACGTCCGTCAAAGGCAATGGAGGAATTGAAAGCGTTGACGCCAGCGTCTACCTGCTTTGAAAATCTTCCTGCCCACATCATATCTGCCATATTTATTCTCCTTAACGTTTGATGAAACCTTTTATCGGCGGGCGAACGGTATCCGCCCCTACACTGCGGAACGCCGAGGGCGGCGTTCCCTACAGTCAAATATTTATGTACTTGTTGCGGTAGTACAAGTCCTCCCGCACGGTAAAGCCCATATGCTCCCAGAACTGATTTCCGTTGTCGTTATGCGTGAAAACTACGAGCAAGACCTTGTTTATGCCCTCATTCCGGAGAGCCTCCGCAGCGCTTTCAACGAGCTTTCTGCCGATTCCCTGCTTACGGTACTCAGGAGCGATCGAAACATGGTGGAAGATACCTCTTCGTCCATCGTGACCTGCCAAAATAGTGCCGACTATCCTGCCGTTGTCCTCGGCAACGAAGCTTGTAGTCGGGTTACGCTTGATGTACTTGACAAAGCCCTCGGGACTGTCGTCAACGGGATTTGTGCCTTCATGA
>JAEEGL017016783.1_pt1 | contig 10565 bp, 10 predicted proteins | sample 9134231 | NCBI WGS metagenome assembly JAEEGL01 (sample SAMN16246548, study PRJNA631951) | gut metagenome | biome: gut microbiome; feature: rumen; material: fiber-attached | host: Bos | place: Iran: Karaj | collected 2018-10
GAGAAGAATGTTTCACCACACGTTTTGAGACACTCTTTTGCAACACATATGCTTAGTCATGGAGCAGATTTGAGAGTAATACAAGAATTATTAGGACATGAAGATATTTCTACTACTCAGATATATGCTCATTTAGTAAATGAAAAATTAAAACAAGATTATCAATATCATCCAAGGAATAGGAGAGGGAGATAGATTATGAATAATGGAATTCAAGGTTATAATGTTCAAGAAGAACAACCAAGAGATTTTGGAAAGATTAAAATAATAGTAATTACTGCTGTAATTATTGTTATTGGTTTACTTGCTGTTCTTTGGTTTAGAAGCTTTTATAAAAATAATATGGTTAAGTATAAAGACAAAGTAGGGGAGAGTTTAAAGGCCTACTACATTTCTGGAGATACTAAAGACCTTAAACAAATAACTGATTACTTTTCTGAATATTCTGATAATGTAAAAATAAAAGAAGATATTCAAAGTTATTGTTATGATGAAATAACTAAATGGCAAAATTATCTTGCAGAAAAATATGTTTGCGATATTACAAATTATAATTCTTGTGAATTACAATTAGCTGAATATAAAGAATTATTAAGTAAGATTGAAAGATTATATAGTTTCAAAGAAGTTCAAGGTTATAAGATTATTACTAATCAAGGACATGCTGATATTGTAGAAGAATTAAATAAAAAGATTGCTTATAATGAAGAAATCGTTTCTAATATTAAAGCTACTTCTCAAAAGAATGAAGATGAACTACGTTTGATTAAATGTGCTAAGACAGATGATTGTTCTAATTGTAGAAATGGATCTGCGTGTACTTGTGTATATATAGAAAACGGAGTTCGTGAAGAAGTTATCTGTAGAGGTAAAGTTGATAACTCTAAGAAATAATGATTAATAGAAAGAGTAGAAGTACTCTTTTCTTTTATTCCATTATTAGGTTAACATAATATATATTATACGAAGTTGGATCTATATAAATATGAGCCTGTATTACGGGTTCTTTTCTTCTTCCTCCTTTAGAATTATTTTTGCTACATTCTATCAATAATTATATATAAATTATGAAAATTGAATTTTTAAAAATTTTAAAATTATTTTTAAATTAATTTATGATCTATCATTAGCTTACTTTAGTGCTACATTTGGAATCGGCATCGAGAAGTGAAAAGATGAACAACATATCACTTCGTGGAATGTACCTTATATGGCGAACAGGCATCGAAAACCTGATAGATGGTATGATGGTATATTTATCATCTCGTTGCCACAACCTCCTAAAATAAAGCGGAAACGAGATCTATAAAGATGGACAATATATCACCTCGATTCCAATTTAGAAATTAATTTTGTAACAAGTCCCCTATCAAAATTTAATTTTGGAAGTAGGGAGTTGATTTTTTTAAAAATAATTCAAATAATATAATTTTGCTATTTTTAAAATCGGCATCGACATATAAAAAGATGATATATTTATCATCTCGTGGAATATAGCATTTTAAGGCGTTTTAAGCACATATGTTATATATATGATAATTTATACCTTCCTCCCCTATTTTGTGTGTTAGTAGGGGAATAAACAATAAAAAAAGAAAGATTAAATCTTTCTTGATTCTATCTCAGCAATTTTCTCTAGAACTTCAGCTGCATTAGCTTCTGTCATAGTAGTATAACCAAGTTCTTTTAATGCTTGAATCTTAGTTGTATTTAATTGTTGTGTACGAGATAATTTTTCTTCGTTCTTTTGTTCAATTTCTCTAACGAATCTTCTGTGTGATTCAGCAAGTCTTGATCTAGATGCTCCACCATTGTTATATAAGTTTAATGCTGAATATAAGATTCCTTCAAAGATGAATTGTTTGTCTTCTTGGAATTTGAAGTCTTCTGGATTAGTGAATCCAGTAGTCTTACTCATGTAACCGAAGATATATTTTATTTCTGGTACATTATCTAATGATTGTAATAAGTGATATAAGTAAAGAATTGCATAATAGTTTTCTTTATTATTTTCATCACTTAACTTCTCTTTCAATAGGTAAGTGATGTCACTTAATAAGATTTGAGATTCTTTATTTAATCCTTTTAGATCAAATCCATTTTCAAGTTCTGTAGAACTCTTAACTCCTTGATTTAATCTTCCTTCAACATTCATTAAATAATCTGTATTTATTTTAATATTATCTAAATCTTCAGCTTCTGTAATATCTAATAATTTAAATAATAATAGTTTCTTTTCTTTAGGCCTTTTATTTATGTCATTTAATTCTAAATAATTGTATACCATTTGTCTTGAAACTCCTAAGTATTTTGCTAATCTAACTTTAGAAATTCCTAGTTCTTGAAATAGTTCATTTAAGTCTTTCATGTTACCAATTCCCTTCACATTTTATGTGTATATCTAAATTATAAGGCTATACAAAATGAGTGTCAAGCAAATATCAATTAAAAGTAGAATTTTTATTACCTTTTAGAAGCAGGAATTGCTCTTTCTTTACCCCACTCTCTAATCGCAGTAATTTTCTCTGGATTAGTCTTCATTAATGACATTACGTTTTGAAGACTTGATTTAATTAAATCTTCGCTTAATCTTATTTCTTGATTTGCTATTAATTTATAAGCAATTGATCTAATAGTAGCTTCAATATCTGCAGATGAGAAACCTTCAGTTATTGTAACTAGTTGATTTAATAGATCGTCACCTAATTCTACCCTATTATATTTTTTGAAATAAATAGATAGTAGAGTTTTTCTTTCTTTTTCATTTGGTAGGTCAACGAAGAATATTTCATCAAAACGACCTTTTCTGATTAATTCAGGAGGTAGTTGTGATACATCGTTAGCACTGGCAATTACGAATACTGGTTTTTTGTTTTCTTGTAACCAGAATAAGAATTGACCAATCATTTTAGATGTAACTGATGATGCTGCGTTGTCTTTTAATCCTTTTTCAATTTCATCAATCCATAGTACACATGGTGATACATATTCAGCAGTGTCTAAGGCTTCTTTTAATTGTCTTTCTGATTGACCAACATATTCACCTTGAACTGTAGCTAAATCTAATCTATATAATGGAATATTAAGGATATTTGATGCTGCTTTAGAGCATAAACTCTTACCACAACCAGGAACTCCTGTTAGAAGGATTCCTTTAGGAGATGAAATACCTCTTTTATGTAGTTCATCTTTTAGAGTTGGATCCATTAATGATTTCTTTTCGTTTAACCATTCTATTAAGTTATCTAGACCAGCTACTTCTAAGTCTTCTGGTACTTCGATTGCTTCTAGACCAGCTATTTCATTGAATAGTTGTTGTTTAGAATATTTTAATTCTTTTAAATCAGTTTTTAGAATTTTACCATTTACTATTAAGGAAGCGATAATATTTTTTACTTCCATTTCACTTAAGCCTTGCATGTATTGAGCAGCTTTTTTATAATCATCATCTGTCCAATCTATTTCAATTTGATTTTTATAAGGTTTAATTGTTTCGATAATAGTTTGTTCTAATTCTTCTTCTGTTGGATAAGCTAATTCAACAGTGATACCTAATCTTGAAATATTAGGCCATATTATATCGTTTGAAATAACAATAATAGTACCTGATTTAGTTTCAGTTTGTTCAATTACATTTTGTAGGTATCTAGATACTGTATTACTATCATTAATATCTGCAATATCAGTTAATATAAAGTTTAAGTTTTCTTCATGTTTAATACGATCAGAAATGTAATCTAGAGCACTCATAATAGTTTTCTCTTCACTAATTGTTATATTGCTCTTTAGATCAACGATTCCTTCACTCATTTTATAAGCATTAAAAACTAAACCATTTTCTTCAGATATTTCTTTTAACATTCTTAAAACACGATTTTTTTCTAATGATCTTACAACTATAAAAGGTATTCTAGCTTTTAAATATCTTTTTAAATATTCTTTCGTTTCATTATAATTCATTATTGGTCACTCCATTTTATTCTATTATTTCTTATGATCATTTGTAGGATTCCTTTATCATCTATTTTGATAGATTCGTTTTCTAAAATATCATAAGTTTTATTAGCATCTTCTTTTAATTTGGCTAATAAAGCTGATTGTTCATCTGGTTTTATTTGAGGTATCTTAATTAGTCTTTCAAGAAAAGTGATACTCTTTTTAAACTCTATCATACAGATATCCATATAATTATCATCATGATACATGAAATCTAGATTCTTTATAATATTATTTATTGCTTTTACTAATTTATCTTCAATTAATAATTTTATTTTTGGAAATAAATTAGTATGAATATTATCATTATATGGCGTATTTTCTAGAGTTTTTAAAATATTAAGATCATCTTTGTTAGTTAATAGTTCTATATTATTTAACCATTCTTCGTAAGTCATATTACTTTCCCCTATTTATTTCTAGTGGTGGTTCAATTGACCATTCTGGTAATTTTTCTATTATCTTTGTGGGATTTTCTTTAATATTTAATTTAACATTATTTTTTATTTCTTTTTTAGGTTCTTCTTCAATAGGTTTTATTTGTTCATTATTATTCATAATTACACTCCTATATTAATATTTCTTTCATTATTTGTTTTAATGAAATTAATTGTATTTAAATTCTCTATATATGTTTTTAATACATTATAGTATTTTTGATTTTCTTGTAATTCATTGTGATAATCAATAGCTTCTGCTAAGATTCTTTCTAAGATGTTCATGTTTTCTTCTTTTAGTTTAGCTTTAGATTTATTTCTTAGACTTGATCTTCTAGCTAATTTAATAAAGAAGAAGACATTTATTATTAATAATAATACTATTAATATAGTAGAAAGAAGACTGTTATTGATTGTTAGGAAGATTCCTACAATACCAAGTATATTCGCTATTATTAAGATTATTAATAAATCTTTATCTGTTTCATCAAATAAACTTTCTACATATAGATTTAAATCTTTTAATACTTCTTGTGTATTCTTACCATCGTAGGTAGTTGTAGTAAAGTCATTTAATTTGATTTGATATTCAGTATCTACAATCTTTTTATTATTGGCTTCAATAGCTTTTAAGATATTGTTTTTACATAATGATATAGCAATCTTTTGTGTTTCACTACTTACATCGTATGAATCTTTGTAAATGATAAGATTTGATAATAAAGATAATAGATTTATTTCTTCTGAGAAGATTTCTTCTTGTTTTTTATAAATTCTATTAGCTTGTTCTACATCACCGTTACATTCAATTATTAAGTTGTTACGGAAGTTATCTTTTTCATAAATCTTTTCTTGGTTCTCAAAATCATATATTAAGCTTTCGATGATATTATCGATATTCTTAATAGATTCTGCTTTACTATTAATTGTTTTAAATTTATTTAATAAACCTTTATATGAACTTGATAATCTATAATTATCTTTTAGTTTAAATACTTCTGGTGAGTATTTAGCTAAATGAGGATAGATAAAGTTTTCTGTTTCAAATTCATTTAGGTAAGATTCCCATTTATTGTTTTCTGCTTCTTGTAGAGTTGGTTCAGTATTTAATTCTTCTATCCATTTAGATATTTTGTTAAGTACGACATTTTTTTCTTCGTCACCAAATTGACCTGTTGTAACTAAATCAAGGATTGTTACAAAGTCTTTATTCATTTTAACTGGATTTTGAAGACTTAAATATTTTTCTAACCATCTTATAGAAGTGTCAGTTCTTCCTAGTTTAAGATTAATTAAACAAAAGAAGATACTTGTTTTTTCTGTATTTTTTCTAAGGGCATTATTTAATTCATTATTAGCTCCTTGGTGATCATCTTGAAGCCAGTATGTTAAAGCAGCAATAGCATTAGCTAACCAGTAGTTAGGATTATTTAATAAGATATCTTCTCTTAATTTAATTATGCTATTCATACTAATATTAGAATTGAATATAGCATCTAATAAGGAAGAAGTTTGTCTTCTTAAATTATCATAGTAGCCGAATTTCTTCTCTATTTGTGCGTTATTGTACATGATGTTTTGTCTTGCATTAGTAATGATAGTTGTTTCACGGATTTCACTTACTAAGTTTTTAACTTCGTTATTTAAGCCACTTACTTTACTTTCAACTTCATTAACGTGAGAGTTAACATCACTAACGTTTTCAATTACGCCGCCAAGTTCTTTGGCTACACTTCCTAGGTTTTCTTCAATAGCATTTAAATTAGCTGCACTTATTGTTAATGCTTCCATAGTATCACCTATTATTAATTATAACATATTTAGTTATTTACTAAAATGGTAAAATATGTTAAATTATTAATGATTTATGTGAGGTGAAAACATGTCTAAGAAAAAAGAAGTAAGAGTTTCTGAAGAAGAATTAGAAATGGATAACAAAAAAGTTAAGAAAAGCAAATATGAGAATTCTTTTCAAAAGAAAAAAGCAGTATTAAAAGTTGCTGGATGGTTTATGGCAGCTGTAATGCTTATAGGTTCTCTAATTGGTATCTTCGGAATGCTAATTTATTATAGATAATAAAAAAATAGATTATATACTAATCTATTTTTATTTTGTCTTTTTATCTTTTAAAGCATCTCTGATTTCTTCTAGTAATAGTACTTCAGCACTCTTAGCTGGTACTTCTTCAGCAGCTGTTTTTTCTTCTTCTTTTTTCTTACCAATAGACATTAATTTATTTACTGACTTAAGTATGATAAATAAAATTAAGGCCATGATTAAGAAGTTGATTACTGCAGTTAAGAAATCACCCCATAAAAGGTATTGTCCTTCTTCTCCAGTTGGAGTCCAAGGTAGATGAATTCTACCACCGATTTCTGCTCCACCAATTGAATTGATTAATGGATTAATGAAATCTGTAGTTAATGCTGTAACGATTGAAGCGAATGCACCACCGATGATAACACCGACAGCCATATCCATAACGTTTCCACGCATTACGAATTCTTTGAATTCACCGAAGAATCCTTTTCCTTTCTTTGCCATATTCTATCCTCCTTTATTTTACGTAATTTTCATCATTTCTTTTGATTTCTTCGAAGGCATCATCAATGTGAATATATGCGTCATAGAAAGCATATTTGACGTCCGTATCGATTTCGTCGCTATTTATTATACCATTAAACTCATCTAGTGCAACCTTTAAATCACTGATGTATCTTTCTTCTAACATGTAGTCAACTACTTGAGAAAGTAGTTTTTTATTTGCAAATAGGAATTCAAATGCTACATAAGGATTTCCCATAGCTGCGTAAGCAACTGCTTCGATCATTTCATAAGCTGATAATTCTAATGTATCGATATTTTTACGATATCTAACTAATTCTTCGTCCATTATAATGAAATTCTTATTTCTTAATCCAAATGAAGCCATACAATACTTAACCATGATTTGACCAAGATCATCATCTTGCATAATCATGGCTTTTTTACGAGCGTTGTTTGAACTTGATATGTATATGTATTTATTCTTTTCGTGTTCTCTTCCTTCAAATACTGTTTCATCATCAAATAAGACATATTTAATTGCTAAAGCAGCATTTGTATAACCTTGAGAACTTTTTGTTGCGTAGAATATATCATCAAAATCGTTTATACGACATGTTTTTAAGTCCCTCATATTCTTCACCTAGTATAAGTATAGCACATTTTATACAAAGAAAAAAGGTAGCTATTTGCTACCTAACTATTTAGTTTATTTTCTATTTCTTTTAATAGAACATCATCTAAACCTGGAACATTTTCTAGTAATTTAGTAGTTAAAACATAATAAGATAATTTTTCTAATGTTTTATTATTTTCTACTGGTTCTAGATAAATATCTCCATCTTCATTTATTTCTTCAACGAAAGCAACGTCTTCTGTATCGAATTCTTCTTGGTCTTCATTGTAAGCAATCAATAAATGAAATTTACTACCAAAGTCTTCAATAGTTCCTAGGATGAAGTATTTGCTATCATCATCTAATGTTATTAAATCGTTTTCATTTATTTTATCTATCACAATGTCATACCTCCAATTTCTGTATCAAAGTCGTTTTCTTCTGTTTCAGAAATGGCTTCTAGTATTGCATCTACTAGTTGTCCTTTTTTCTCTTCTTTAATATCGAATTTTTCTTTTTTCTCTCTTTCGATGTCTTCTGTTGTATGTGTTGCATCAGCTTCTAGTCTTTGAGCATTTTCAAATTCTCTCTTAGCTAGACGATATTCTTCTAATACGCTTTCAAAGATTCTTTCTAATTCTTCTGGTGTTGGATCTGCTGGAAGTGGCGGAGTTGTTGGATCAACTGTTGGTTCTTCATCTTCAGGTCCTCTTGTATCTGGATGATCATATTTTTGTTTCTTTCTTATCTTTTTGAACTTACGTATTGCGTAGATCATACCACCTAAACCTACAGCACCACATAATAGTAATGATTGAGCTGTCTTTAATGACGCTCCGGTTAATCCACTTGTACCACTTAGTATGCTTATAGCGTTACCTGGGAAGGCGATTAGTGATGAAATTAAACCACTTGCTACTACCCATTTAAGAATTAACGCTACAACTACCAAGATTGCAATTACTACTACTGCTCTCTTTAGTAAGGCACCTATATTTTTAACTCTATCTTCAGTGAATGATTTATCAAAGGCATTAATACCAAATCCTATCTTAGAACAGAATTTCTTAATAGCATTAACTACACCTTTATTTTCTAAACCATCTTCTCTAGATTTAACTCTACGGCCACTGAATGGTTTTCCTTTTATTTTATCTCTTTCAGTGTAATGCATTCCTTTAGATGCCATATAAGGTATATAAGCTTTTCTGTAGTAGCTCTTTTCTCCTGGGTCTGTAAGACTTAGTTTACCATCTGCGTCTTTAGTTAAGCATTCATGAATATATGGTTTTCTTACTCTTTCTGTTAGAGGATCTTTAATTGGAACCATATGTGGATCTTCTCTTGTATAATGATCCTTTAAGTATTCTTCATATTCTTCTACTGATTGTGATGGCTCACGATCTTTTGGAAGAACAATTGGAGCTATTGGTATTTCACCAAATAGTTTAACTTCTTTATATAAATCTTTAATTAACTTTTTAGCTTCTGCTAGTTTTTCAGTTTCAATTATGAAACCAAAGCAATCAGTTGTTTTACCGTCTCTTTTCTTATCTTCTAAGTCAGTTATTGTTAGTAACGCAACTAATCTTTCAATTTTAGTTTTAACATCTTCTGGAGCAGAATCTTTTAATTTGTTTAATCTACCAATAATATATTCGTTATTGTCTACTCTAGTTATTTTTGTTTCTTGTTTTAAGTATTCTTTATATACAGATGTGTAATATGATTGGCCAATACCTGTTGCTTCATGTGGATATGGATCTCTTTGTACTAGTAATGGGTCTCTCTTTGGTAAATAGTCTTTATCTAGACCATATACTGTATAGAATGCTAGTAAATATTCTTCATATTCTTTAACACTCATTACACTTTCATCGAATTCTTTTGGTCTTGGAACCATATTATCTGATTCTAATATTGTAGTAGATTTGCTTACTAAAGCAGTGAATCTACTTAAGTCTTCTGTTGGAACTGTTAAATGATAGTATTTTAATTCACCATCATCCATTAAACTTAATACCATTTGTGTAGTATTTTCATCAGTTAATGTTTTACCTTCAGCATTAAGTATTGTAACAATTTCATTTATTGTAGCTACTTCATCATCGCTTGATGGAAGCATCATTTTTTTCATTTTAATTGTTCTAATGAACTCTTCTTGTTCTAATGGTTCATTAACATTGAAATCATCAAATGTTCTATCTTCTGATTTCTTAATTGCTTTAATTAAATCTGGAGATAATAATTTGCTTTCAAATTTTAATTCTGGAATTCTTGGAGATGTAATAGATATTTTATTTGGATCATATGTTATTTCAATTCCATATTTAGCTGCAATATCTTTATAATTACCAATATCTGCTACTAATTCACTTATTTCTCTATTTAGATTTAATGCTCTATTATGTCTCATGAAGTGAATACTAGTTAGATTACCTTCTTTAGCAGCTTTTTCTAATTCTTCAATATCTTCTTTACGATCAGCTAATCTTGTTTTTAAATCGATAACATCATCAACGAATTCATTCCATTTGAATTCAGTATTCTCTGGTCTTAAGATTTCATATAATGTTTCATTATTGTTATAAGAAGTTTTATCTAAAGAGTTGATTACTTCAGTCTTTAAACTAATCTTATCTTCATCAGAAATATAATCACATTCTGGTTCTTTAGGTAAATCGCCTTCATAGTTTCTGAATTTAGTTAATTTCATTATCTTAAGTTCAATTAACTTTTCTTGCCATTTCTTAATTTGCTTTTTATATTCTTCTGATACTTTTTTGATATCAATTACTTTACCATTGTAATACATATAATTTTGGCAATCGTCAGTTACTTCAGAAAGTGTTTTAAGTTGATCAGCTGTTATTGCGAACTTTGGAATATCTGAACCAATTTCTTTTTTTATTATATTACGTTCTATCATTGCATCTAAGATTTCTCTTTGTTCTAATTCTCTTTTGATTCC
>JAEEGL011470535.1_pt1 | contig 10564 bp, 7 predicted proteins | sample 9134231 | NCBI WGS metagenome assembly JAEEGL01 (sample SAMN16246548, study PRJNA631951) | gut metagenome | biome: gut microbiome; feature: rumen; material: fiber-attached | host: Bos | place: Iran: Karaj | collected 2018-10
CCCTGTTCGCTCGCCACTACTAAGAGAATCGAGTTTTCTTTCTTTTCCTTCTGGTACTAAGATGTTTCAGTTCCCAGAGTTGCTGATCGTTTAACTATGAATTCATTAAACGTCGTTACTGAATTACCAGTAACAGGTTCCCCCATTCGGAAATCTCCGGATCAAAGTCACTTACAACTCCCCGAAGCATATCGTTGTTCGTCACGTCCTTCATCAGCTTCTAGTGCCAAGGCATTCACCATGCGCCCTTAGCAATTTAACCACCATTTGTTAAGATATTAAATATCCTATTTGATGAGATCTTAATATGTAGTCATAAAAAAATAACTACATTACATCGTTATATTCTCGCTCGTTTGAGAAATATAACACACATTATCTAGTTTTCAAAGAACTATTTCTGAGAAATCAAAATGATCTCTCAAAACCAAGCAAAACTTTGTCATTAAGTCAGATACAGGAATTTTATACTCCTTAGAAAGGAGGTGATCCATCCCCACGTTCCCGTAGGGATACCTTGTTACGACTTCACCCCAGTCGCTGATCCTACCTTCGATGGCCCCCTCCGATTACTCGGTTAGGCTACCAGCTTCGGGTATTACCAACTCCCATGGCGTGACGGGCGGTGTGTACAACACCCGGGAACGTATTCACCCCGACATTCTGATTCGGGATTACTAGCGATTCCAGCTTCGTGGAGTCGAGTTGCAGACTCCAGTCCGAACTGAGACCGACTTTAAAGATTTGCTCCACCTCGCGGTATTGCGTCTTATTATATCGGCCATTGTAGCACGCCTGTAGCCCTGGACGTAAGAGGCATGATGATTTGACGTCATCCCCACCTTCCTCCGGTTTGTTACCGGCAGTATCTCTAAGGTTCTCAACTGAATGTTAGCAATTAGAGACAGGGGTTGCGCTCGTTATCGGACTTAACCGAACATCTCACGACACGAGCTGACGACAACCATGCACCACCTGTCACCGATGTCCGAAGAAAAGAGGCGTTGCCCTCTCTGTCATCGGGATGTCAAGATCTGGTAAGGTTCTTCGCGTTGCTTCGAATTAAACCACATGCTCCACCGCTTGTGCGGGTCCCCGTCAATTCCTTTGAGTTTCATTCTTGCGAACGTACTCCCCAGGTGGATTACTTATTGCGTTTGCTGCGGCACCGAAAGGCTTTGCCTCCCGACACCTAGTAATCATCGTTTACGGCGTGGACTACCAGGGTATCTAATCCTGTTTGCTACCCACGCTTTCGAGCCTCAACGTCAGTTACAGTCCAGTAAGCCGCCTTCGCCGCTGGTGTTCCTCCTAATATCTGAGCATTTCACCGCTACACTAGGAATTCCACTTACCTCTCCTGCACTCTAGCATGACAGTTTCCAATGCAGTTTACGAGTTGAGCCCGCACCTTTCACATCAGACTTGCCATGCCGTCTACGCTCCCTTTACACCCAGTAAATCCGGATAACGCTTGCCCCCTACGTATTACCGCGGCTGCTGGCACGTAGTTAGCCGGGGCTTCTTAGTCAGGTACCGTCATTTTCTTCCCTGCTGATAGAGCTTTACATACCGAAATACTTCTTCACTCACGCGGCGTCGCTGCATCAGGGTTTCCCCCATTGTGCAATATTCCCCACTGCTGCCTCCCGTAGGAGTTTGGGCCGTGTCTCAGTCCCAATGTGGCCGGTCACCCTCTCAGGCCGGCTACTGATCGTCGCCTTGGTGGGCCGTTACCCCCCCAACTAGCTAATCAGACGCGGACTCATCCTCGTGCGGAAGCATATTCAGAGGCCTCCTTTCCTCCACAGACGATGCCGTCCATGGAGCGTATCCGGTATTAGCAGCCGTTTCCAGCTGTTGTCCCAGTCACCAGGGCAGATTATCCACGCGTTACTCACCCGTCCGCCACTAACACTTCATCCTTCCATCCGAAAACTTCCAAATGAAGGTCCGTTCGACTTGCATGTGTTAAGCACGCCGCCAGCGTTCGTCCTGAGCCAGGATCAAACTCTCCAAAGAATATCTCTCTGCGTCTCCGCAGCCTTTTTCTTTTTCAAGTCGATTTTGGCTCTCTTTTACTTTCAGAGATTACTCAATAATCAACAGGACATACGTTTTTTTGGCTTATTCGTTTTCCACTGTTCAGTTCTCAAAGACCCGACTGCCCGCCTTTCGGCGAACTCCTTCATTCTAGCACTCCCGCTTCCCCTTGTCAAGGACTTTCTTTCCCCTTTTTCCGGGGGAGCATTATCTATATTACCCGTTCTTTTCCGCTTTGTCAAGGCCTTTTTTCCCTCTTCTTCCGCGCAAAAAACGGCCGCCCGCCCCAGGCGAGCTTGTTCAGTATATCCAATCTCTCCCCCATTGTCAAGAACTTTTTCTTCCCCTTTTTTCCCCTTCGGCGGCAGCAATTCTCTTTGCCACCATATCTTGTATCGACAACGGATTTTCCCGCAAAGAACCACGAGATATCCTGCCGAAAAACTTTTTCGGCCCGACTTCCTTCTATATAATATAGCTGTGCGCAGAGGCCGTTTCAGCCTTCCCGCGGGCAGGCGATCTTCACCACCTTTTCTATCATATGATGCAGCGCCTCTGCCTGCTCCGTTTCCGCCGCCTTGTAGTAGACTTCCTTCCCTTCCCGCCGCTTGACGATCAGACCGCTGGCCTTCAGCAGCTTCAGGTGATGGGAGACCGCCGGGCTGCTGATCTCCAGCATGGCGGAAAGATTCAGCACGCACTCCTCGCAGTGGCAGAGCAGCCAGAAGAGCCGCACGCGGCTGCTGTCGCCCAAAAGCTTGAAGGTATCGGCGATGGCGCTGAACTCCTCCTGCTTCGGCATGTGATCGAACTCATGCTCCATCTTTTGTCCGTGCGCATGCGGCAACGTTTTCTTTTCCTGTTTTTCCATCCGAATCCCCTCCTTTCTCCTTATCTCTCTTTTTCCGCCCACTCAGAGTTTCTGCACAAAAAGGGCGCGGATGGCGTTCAGCACCGCCAGGATCATCACGCCCACATCGGCAAAGATGGCCAGCCACATGTTGGCGATGCCCAGCGCGCCCAGGAGCAGGCAGATGAATTTGACGCCGAGGGCAAAAACGATGTTCTGCCGCACGATGCCCATGCATTTGCGGGCGATGCGGATGGCCTTGCCCACCTTGGCCGGGTCGTCGTCCATCAGCACCACGTCCGCTGCTTCGATGGCCGCGTCACTGCCCATCGCCCCCATGGCGACACCCACGTCCGCCCGGGAGAGCACCGGCGCATCGTTGACGCCATCGCCCACAAAGAGCAGCTGTTCCCGCCGCCCTTTTTCCGCCAACAGATCTTCCACCCGCCGCAGCTTATCCTCCGGCAGCAGCTCGCCGCAGGCCAGCTCGATGCCGAGCTCCGATGCCACCTGCTCCGTCACCGCCCGGCTGTCGCCGCTGAAGAGACAAAGCTTGTGCACACCGGCCCGCCGCAGGGCAGAGACGGCTGCTTTGGCGCCCGGCTTCAGGGCGTCGGCGATGATGATCTGCCCGGCATATCTTCCGTCCACCGCCACATGCACCACCGTACCGGGACGCGGGCTTTCCGGGCAGGCCAGCCCCAGGCTCTGCATCAGCCGCGCGTTGCCGACAGCGACCGGCCGGCCGTCCACCCGGGCCAGGACGCCTTTGCCGCTTTCTTCCCGGATCTCGCCCACCCGGCCGGGAGCGATCGGCTTGCCGTAGGCCTTTTGCAGGCTCTTGCTGATCGGATGAGAAGAGGCGCTCTCGGCCAGCGCTGCAAATTCCAGCAGCTCTTCCGCCGGCATGCTGTTCCCGCCGATCTCCGCCACTTCGAAGACGCCCTGCGTCAGCGTGCCCGTCTTGTCGAAGACCACGACGCCGGCGCGGGAGAGCGCTTCCAGAAAATTGGAGCCCTTGACCAGCACGCCTGCCTTGCCGGCCCCACCGATGCCGGCGAAAAAGCTCAGCGGGATGCTGATGACCAGCGCGCAGGGACAGCTGATGACCAGGAAGGTGAGGGCGCGATAGACCCATTCCTGCCACTCGCCCGGCAGGCCAAGGGCAAATATCCGCAAAAGGGGCGGCAAAAGCGCCAGCGCCAGCGCGGCGCCGCAGACGACGGGCGTGTACCAGCGAGCAAAGCGGGAGATGAAAGCCTCGGAGCGGGACTTTCTGGAGCTGGCGTTTTCCACCAGATCCAGGATGCGGGAGACGGTGGATTCGCCGAAGGCTTTCGTCGTCCGTATCTTCAGGAGCCCCGTCAGATTGATGCAGCCGCTGAAGACCTCGTCTCCGCAGGCCACATCACGCGGCAGGCTCTCGCCGGTGAGGGCGCTGCAGTCCAGGCTGGAGCTCCCTTCCACGATCACGCCGTCGATGGGCAGCCGCTCCCCGGGCCGGACCACGATCTGCGTGCCGATCTCCAGCTCCTCCGGGTCCACCTGTTGCAGTCCCTCCGCCGTTTCGATGTTGGCATAGTCCGGGCGGATGTCCATCAAGGCGCCGATGTTGCGGCGGCTCTTGCCCACGGCGTAGCTCTGGAAGAGCTCCCCGACCTGATAAAAGAGCATGACGGCGACGGCCTCCACGTAGTCCCCGCCCCGGATATAGCCGAGGATCAGGGCGCCGACGGTAGCCACCGCCATCAGGAAGTTTTCGTCAAAGAGCTGCCGGTTCAGTATCCCCCTGCCGGCCTTGCGCAAAATGTCGCAGCCGACCAGCAGATAAGGGATCAGATAAAGCAGCAGGCGCGGCAGGCCCTGCAGGGGCAAAAGCTGCAGGACGAGCACGAGCAGCGCCGTGGCAAGGATGCGGATCAGCATCTTTTTCTGTTTTTTCGTCATCACAAAAGGCTCCTTCCGGCCGGGCTTTCCTCCTGCCGGCTCAGAAATAGATCTCGCAGTCGCTTTCCACCCGCCGGCAGTTGCGCAGCACTTCCTGCATCACCGCGGCGACGTCCGCGCCCTCCTGGAACTCGACGGTCATTTTCTGGGTCATAAAGTTGACGGTGGCCTCTTTGACGCCGGCCGTTTGCCTGGTCACCTGTTCCATCTTGTTGGCGCAGTTGGCGCAGTCCACTTCGATCTTGTAGCTCTTTTTCATCTCTTGCCTCCCCTTTCCGTCTTTCCTTCCGCTTTTCGATTAAACATTTGTTTAATCGTTTATCCAAAGGATAACATGCTTGCGGGGGAAATGCAAGAGCCAACAGAAAAAATCATTTTATCCCGCGCCCACACACAAACACACAAACACACAAAATAAGAAACGCGATACCCAAAAACCGGGTATCGCGTTTTTTGTTTTGTGTTTTTTGTTTTGTGTTTTTTGATTTGTGTTTCGTTTTTCGCGGCGTTCTATTTTCCCTTTCCGCCCGCGCTTTCCGCCATCGCCTTGTAGCCGGCATAGCGGGCCAGCGCCTGTTCCTCCGCCTGTGCGAACATGGCGTCCGCCGCTTCCGGGTTGATGATGCGCAGGGAGTTGTAGCGCACTTCGCCCAGAAGGAATTCGCGGAAACCGCCTTCCGGTTCGCCGGAATCCAGCTGGAAGGGGTTGTGGCCTTCCAGACGGCGGCGGGGGTCAAAGCGGAAGAGCTGCCAATAGCCGCACTTCACGGCCAGATCCATTTCCGTCATCGCCCGGTTCATGCCCTTCTTCAGCCCGTGGTTCACGCAGGGGCTGTAAGCGATGATCAGCGAGGGTCCCGGATAAGCTTCCGCTTCCCGGATGGCCTTCAGCGTCTGCGTCATGTCGGCGCCCATGGCGATCTGCGCCACATAGACGTAACCGTAGGAGATGGCCATCATGCCCAGGTCCTTCTTCTGCTGCGGCTTGCCGGCGGCGGCGAATTTGGCCACCGCGCCCGTAGGCGTGGCCTTGGAGGCCTGCCCGCCGGTGTTGGAATAAACTTCCGTATCGAAGACCAGGATGTTCACGTCGTCACCGCTGGCCAGCACATGGTCGAGACCGCCGTAGCCGATGTCGTAGGCCCAGCCGTCACCGCCCAGGATCCAGAAGGATTTCTTGATCAGGAAATCGCGTTTTTCATACATTTCCACCAGGCGCGGGTCCTTGGAAGCAGCCAGGAGCGGCAGGAGCTGCGCCGCGGCTTCCTTGCTGCCTTCGGCGGAATAGAAATTGCCAGACCAGGCGATGAGCGCATCGCGGGTCTCCGCCGGCAGCTTTTCGTCTTCCGCCGCGTCTTTGGCCAGGTCCAGCAGACGGCGGCTGAGCTGATCGACGCCGGAATTCATGCCCAGGCCGAACTCGGCGTTGTCTTCAAAGAGGCTGTTGCACCAGGCCGGGCCCTTGCCTTCCGCGTCTTTGCAGAAGGGGATGGCCGGCACCGCCGCCCCCCAGATGGAGGAGCAGCCGGTGGCGTTGGCGATCATCATGCGATTGCCGAAGAGCTGCGTCACCAGGCGCGTGTAAGCCGTTTCCGAGCAGCCGGCGCAGGAGCCGGAGAACTCCAGATACGGCGGATAGAACTGACTGTTTTTCACGTTGTTGGGCTTGACCAGATCCTGCTTGCTGGGAACCTGCATCGCGTATTCCCAGTTGCCTTCTTCCGCCGGGCGAACACGGTCAAAGTCCTGCATTTCCAGGGCTTTTTCCTTCGCCGGGCAGACTTCCACGCAAACGCCGCAGCCCAGGCAGTCCAGCGGCGAAAGCTGCATGCGGTAGCGCAGGCCGGAGAATGCGCGGCCCTGCGCGGCCAGCGTCTTGAATTCCGCCGGCGCCGCGGCGGCTTCTTCCTTGGAAAGGAGGATGGGCCGGATGGCGGCATGCGGGCAGACGAAGGAGCAGCGGTTGCACTGGATGCAGTTGTCCGGCAGCCAGGCCGGGATATAAGAGGCAACGCCGCGTTTTTCAAAGCGGCTGCCGCCCAGATCGAAGGTGCCGTCTTCCACACCGGAGAAGGTGGAGACAGGCAGCTCGTTGCCTTCCTGACGGTTCATGGGCCGGATGAAGCGTTCGACGAATTCCGGATGTTCGGCGGGCTCCGCTTTCTGCGGCGCATCTTCCGCTTCCGCCCATTCCGCCGGCACGCGCACCTTCACCAGCGCCTTGAAGCCGGCGTCAACGGCCATTTCGTTCATCAGCACGATCTTTTCGCCTTTGGCACCGTAGGTGCGGCGGATGGCGTCTTTCAAGGCCAACGCGGCGTCCGCCAGCGGCATGATGCGGGAGAGCTTGAAGAAAGCCGCCTGCATGATCATGTTCGTGCGGTTGCCCAGGCCAAGCTCACGGGCGATGGCGGCCGCGTTGATGATGTAGAATTTGATCTTGTTCTTGGCGATATAACGGCGCATGGAGGCCGGCAGATATTCGTCCAGTTCCGCCGGGATCCAGCTGCAGTTGAGCAGGAAGGTACCGCCGGATTTCAGGCCCCGCAGCACGTCGTAGCAGGAAACGTAAGCCTTGTTGCTGCAGGAGATGAAGTCCGCGGTGTGGATGAGGTAAGGCGCCTTGATCGGCTCCTTGCCGAAGCGGAGATGGCTCACCGTCAGGCCGCCGGACTTCTTGGAATCGTAATCGAAATAGGCCTGCGCGTAATATTCGGGGTTGCGGCCGATGATGTCGACGGCCTGCTTGTTGGCGCCGACGGTGCCGTCGGAGCCCAGGCCCCAGAATTTGCACTGGATGGTGCCGCGCGGCAGGATGTCCAGCTCTTCCTCACGCGGCAGCGAGAGCGAAGTGACGTCGTCCGTGATGGAGAGCGTGAAGCGTTCCTTCGGCTCGCCGGCAGCCATATTGCGGAAGACGGCCAGGATGTCCGAAGGCAGGGTGTCCTTGGAGCCGAGACCGTAGCGGCCGCCCAGCACCACAGGGCGGCGGCGCAGCGGATAAAGCGCAGCGCAAACGTCCTGCAGCAGCGGTTCGCCCACCGCGCCCGGCGTTTTCACGCGGTCCAGCACCGTCAGGCGGCGGCAGCCGGAAGGCAGCACGGAGAGGAAATGCTCCGCAGAGAAGGGACGGTAAAGGCGAACCTTGATCAGGCCGACGCGTTCACCGCGGGCCAGCAGGCGTTCCACCACCTTTTCCGCCGTGTCGCAGACGGAACCCATGGCCACGATCACGCGCGTGGCGCGCGGATGGCCAACGTAATCGAAGGGATGATAGGCGCGGCCGGTGATCTTGCTGATCTCGGCCATGTATTTTTCCACCACTTCCGGCACGCGGGCATAGAAGGGGTTCGCCGCTTCGCGCACCTGGAAGAAGATATCGGGATTCTGGTTCGTGCCGCGGGCCACCGGATGTTCCGGATTGAGGGCCCGGGCCCGGAAAGCGGCCACCGCATCGCGGTCCAGCAGGCGGTCCAGGTCTTCGTATTCGATGACTTCGATCTTCTGCTGCTCGTGCGAGGTGCGGAAACCGTCGAAGAAGTGCAGGAAGGGCACCCGGGAAGAGATGGCCGCCAGATGTGCCACCCCGGCCAGGTCCATCACTTCCTGGACACTGGAAGAAGCGAGCATGGCGAAGCCTGTGCCTGTGCAGGCCATGACGTCGCTGTGGTCGCCGAAAATGGAGAGCGCGTGCGTGGCCAGGGCGCGTGCGGAAACGTGCAGCACCCCCGGCAGCAGCTCGCCGGCCATTTTATACATGTTGGGAATCATCAAAAGCAGTCCCTGTGAAGCGGTGTAGCTGGTCGAAAGCGCACCTGCCGCCAGAGAACCGTGCATGGAGCCTGCCGCGCCTGCTTCCGACTGCATCTCCACGACTTTCACGGTCTGTCCGAACAGGTTCTTTTTGCCCTGAGAGCTCCATTCGTCCACATGCTCCGCCATGGGAGAGGACGGTGTGATGGGATAGATGGAAGCGACTTCTGTGAAAGCGTAGGAGACATAGGCCGCGGCTTTGTTGCCATCCATGGTCATCAGCCTTTTTGACATTGCTATTACCCCCGCAAAGATTTATTTTGTCCGGATCGCGCAAAAAACCCGGGCGTGTCCCGCTGCGGCGGACAAAGACAGGCAAAAAGAGCGCGGCGTTTTTCCGCTGCGGCCGGGGAGCCAGTCCCCGCCCGCCACACGGACGCCGCCCTCGGGCTCTGCCTGCTCTGGTCATCGACCACGCAAGACTTCCCTGGCAAGGCGTAAAGCCAGACACACTTTTATTCTACCCCTTGGCGGAGCGTTCCGCAATACCCAAATTCACAGCAGGACAAAAAATTTCAGCGCCGCCATGCCGGCCAGGCCCGGCAGGCCGAAAAGACCGGAAAGCAGCAGGGTGCCGCCGTTCAAAGGCGGCAATGCCGCTGCCTGCGGGAAAAAGGCCGCTCCCAAAAGCAAAAGCCCGGCCGAAAGCGCCCCGTTGAGCAGAAAACCCAAAAGACAGCGCCCCGGCCGCCGCAGCAGGCCGTAGAGCCCGATGAGCAGCAGCGCCAAAAGCAGCAGCAAAAGCAATGTCTCCTGCCAAGTTCCTTCCATATATCAATACACCCCTCTTTTGCGGCGCCAGGCACGGTCGCCGATGCTGTGGCAAAGGCAGGCACAGAGCCCCGGCTGCTCCGGGAGGGCGCGGGCCCAGGCATAGACCTGAGCAAAGCTGCACTCCGCCGCCCGCAGACGGTAAAGCGCCCCTTCCGCCTCCAGCCCCTCCGCGGCCGCCAAAAAACTCTGCCGCGCCAGCCAGAGCTCCCGCCGCGCCGCCGCCATGCTCTCCAGCATCCGTTCCCATTCCGCCGGCTCCCGTTTCCGCATCCTGCCGCCGCCTTTCCTTTTTGGCAGATATTTATGCGAAAAGCGCCGCAAAGATGCCGCCGCGGCCGGCGCGGCGCGGGGCGGCGGAGAAGGAATTTCCCCCCGGCAAATCGAATAAAGGAAAGATCGAAGACCAAGGGAGGAACGCCGCGTGAGCTACACGGCCCTATACCGCAAATATCGGCCAGGTCGCTTTCAGGAGATCGCCGGGCAGCCGCACGTCAGCCGCACGCTGGCCGGGGCGGTGGCCTCCGGCCGCATCTCGCACGCCTATCTTTTCTGCGGGCCGCGCGGCACCGGCAAGACCAGCGCCGCCAAGATACTCGCCCGCGCCGTCAACTGCCTGGCGCCGGAGGAGGGCGAGCCCTGCGGCAAATGCGCCGCCTGCCGCCGCGATCCGGAGGAAAGGGCGCTGGACATCCTGGAGATCGACGCCGCCAGCAATCGCGGCATCGACGAGATCCGCGAGCTGCGCGAGCGCGTGCGCTACGCGCCGGCCCAGGAACGCTATAAAGTCTACATCATCGACGAAGTGCATATGCTGACGGGAGAAGCCTTCAATGCCCTGCTGAAGACGCTGGAAGAGCCGCCGGCGCACGTCGTCTTCATTCTGGCCACCACGGAGCCGCACAAGATCCCGGCCACCGTGCTTTCCCGCTGCCAGCGCTACGATTTCCGGGCCATCGAAAAGGCGGAGATCATCGGCCGCCTGCAAGAGATCGCCGGGGCGGAAGGGATGCAGCTCTCTGAAGCCGCCTCTGCCCTGCTGGCCCGGCGGGCGGAGGGCAGCCTGCGCGACGCCGTCGGCCTGCTGGACCAATGCCGCGCCTTCGGCGGCGAAACGATCGACGAAAAGACCGTGGAGCA
>JAEEGL012106415.1_pt1 | contig 10564 bp, 5 predicted proteins | sample 9134231 | NCBI WGS metagenome assembly JAEEGL01 (sample SAMN16246548, study PRJNA631951) | gut metagenome | biome: gut microbiome; feature: rumen; material: fiber-attached | host: Bos | place: Iran: Karaj | collected 2018-10
ATGCAGCTCCCAAGCAGCTATACTACATCCAGATGACAGTTGAGGAGGTTTGTTCAGCCATCATTGTAAATGGCTTCCAGAAATCTGGAAGAAATGCTTCAAACCTCATTGAGCTTACAGTAGTAGCGCAGGAAAACGAAGATTTGTCACTACACATCAGGGATAACGCAACTTCTTTTAATCCTTTTGGAATGAGTAAGAAATCTCTTTTCGAAATAGAGAATAAAGACAGCGACTTCAACGCTCTTGGAATGGATATTATAAAGAAAAAAGCTAAATCTTTTTACTATAGAAGGTATCAGGGATTCAATACAATGGTGGTGAAGATATGAAAAAGAAAACCAATAAGACCAGAAGATTATCCATTAGTTCAAAAATAGCATTAGGTATTGCCGTTACGCTCCTTGGCCTTGTGGCTATCCTGGAGTTTATTACCTATGCTGCTTTTAACAAATCAATGGACCAGGAGTACCAAAACAATGCCATGAGCCTTGCGAAGGCAGTCAGTCTGACTCTTGATAAACCCTCAACCATCGCGCTTATAAATGAGGTAATGAACATTTATAATTCGGTAGAGAATAAAGTGGGTACTCAGAATGCGGGCAGCAATGAATACAACGAATATATTGCGAACTTCAAGTCTATTGAACAGAGTCCTAATTATTATCGCTTCTCAGAGCATTTAAACGACATAAGACAGTGTTATCTTGCTGAGTCACTGTATGTCATCTGCATCGACACAGTTAACAAAAAATCTGTTTATATCGTTGATGGTTCTTCAGATCCTTGTCATCCTGGTGATTTTGATCCGTTATTTGAGATGAATTACGGAATCCTTGATAATCCAGGGGCTGGTTTCCCACCCTACACAACCATTACCCCAGAGTATGGATGGCTGGTTTCAGCCGGCGCTCCTTTTTATGATGAAGAAGGAAATGTTGTAGCATATATCTTCGTTGACTTAAACGAAAGTGCAGTAAAAAAGGTTATAAACAAATTTATTCTTGCCTTCATAGTTCTGGGCCTTGTAATTGCTGTGTTTGTTTGTCTGATCTACCTTGCAGTTGTTAAAAGAAATCTTATCAGGCCAATCAACAAACTCTCTGATGCTGCTCTTTCTTATAATGAAAATGCCGAAGGCGAAGTATTTGCGAATCTGAAAATAAGAACTGGAGACGAAATAGAGAATCTTGCTTCTGCCATGAAACGTATGGAGCAGGATATCAAGGAATATATTGCCAACATTACCAGTATCACAGCTGAAAGAGAAAGAATTGGCGCAGAGCTCAACGTAGCAACACAGATTCAGTCAGACATGCTGCCCAAGATCTTCCCTAAATTTGCTGATAAGAAGGAATATGAAGTCTTTGCATCCATGAACCCTGCAAAAGAAGTTGGTGGAGACTTCTATGATGTATTTGAGATAGATGAGACGCACCTCGGACTTGTTGTAGCAGATGTATCAGGAAAGGGTGTACCTGCTGCCCTGTTCATGGTAATTGCTAAAACTCTTATCAAGAATCGCGCAATGGTCGGTGGTTCACCATCTGAGGTTTTGGAATATGCCAATGATCAGCTCTGCGAAGGAAATGATGCAGGCTACTTCGTAACTGTCTGGCTTGCAATCGTTGATATTACCACAGGTAAGGGTGTCGCAGCCAATGCAGGCCACGAGCATCCAGCAATCCGCAGAGTCGGTGGTCAGTTCGAGCTTTCCATTTACAAGCACTCTATGGCTGTTGGTACCTTCGAAGGCCTCAAGTTCAAAGAGCATGAATTCAAGCTAGAACACGGCGATACTCTCTTCTGCTACACAGACGGTGTTACAGAGGCTACTGATGCTAATAATGAGCTCTTTGGCAACGACAGATTAATAGAAGCCCTGAACACAGCAGATGATAGCACCGTTGAAAACCTCTGCACTAGCGTCAAAAAATCTATCGACGACTTCGTTGGCGAGGCTCCACAGTTTGATGACATCACTATGTTGGGCTTCAAGTTCTTCTAAATAGTAGTATGGTCAATTAATTATAAAAAACAGAAATCCGCATTAGCTACGGATTTCTGTTTTTTTGTTCTCACCCATTATCTTATAATCATGTGAATTGCATAACAATGAATGCAATTTCTTTGAGCAGCTCTTATCTTCCTTGATTCATTAATCTGACTTCCGGCAAAATCAAGAACTTCTTTGACAGCACCTGATGTATCTCAAATACCCAGTAACTTAAGTGTTTCCTCCAAGACGCCAGATGGATACTCTGTTTATTCCACCCTCACGAGCTGCCTGTATCCAGAGCCTTAAGGTCTCCTGGTCTGCGTACCACACCTGATGGGTAAGACCGCTTTCATCCGTGTAGCTAAACCACATCGCACCGCTAGCTGCATCTCTTTGCGCCTCGGCGTTCTTCTGCGACATTATGCCAACGGCTTCTGCCTGTCCGATCTGCGCCACATTTCCGCCTGCTGCAAAATCAAAACCGCCTGTGGCAAGAGCAAGGTTCTTCCGGCCGGGAAGAGTGTTCATCTTGGCCGCCAGCTCTTTTATCCATGAAGGATTGGCCTTGGCGCCGGGCTCTGTTCCGTATCCGTGAAGGTTGTAGCACATCATCACGTACTCTGCGTTGGAAGGCCAGCTATAGTTCTGGAAAGGAGCCGATGGCTCGAAGACGACCCTAAGGGCAAGTCCCTCATTTGCAGCTGCCTGGGAAAGCTTTGTAACAAAACTGTTGAACAGCTGCCAGAGTGCATAGTCCTTTTTGATGGCCTCATAGTCGATCTCAACTCCAGTGCATCCAAGACTCTTTGTAAGTGCGATCACATCAGCTACATGCTGGTTTGCAAGATCATCATTACCGATAAGGGCATACAAAAGGTTTGTATCCTTGAGGGAAGACCCCTTATCAAGTAGTTTGTCATTTACAAATGTAAGATAAGTGTTCCTGTCCTTGAGAGTATCGTTTTTGCTTAGCTTATTGTACGTCTCGGTGGTATCCTCGGGAATGAAGGGCCTGTTATTGACATCATAGTAGGCAGCGAAAAAGCAGATGGTGTCCAGCTCATCGCCAATAGCCTTCAGCTCAGCATCAGCCGTGGCATAGTCCCAATAGGGATACCATACCGAAATATCTGAAGTGCCTGTAGTTTCTGTAGCTGTCTGTATCTCTTCTGTTTTCATAGTATCGCCGGCCTGACTTGTGGCGCGGTGTTCACTCTCTACTATTGTGATGGTCTCTTTCTGGCTGCCGATATCACTGGCCTGACTTTCGCATGCTGTAAACATCATCGCCAGAGTGCAGAAGAGCAAAACACTTAAAAGCATTTTTCTCAAAATCCCAAACCCCCGTCCTTATCAAATATACTTGATGAACCAGTCCAGTACCGCGTCGTACGCATCTTTGATCATCTGCAGGATCTTCTTGATTCCGGTGAGCCTGTAGGAGTACAGCATGCTTCCGGTATCCGCATCCTTGATCTCAAGCTTTTCAAATACCCCGTCATAGACATCATCAGCAATGTTTCTCTGTCTATAACCATATTCCGTCCAGGCACTCTGAAGGTAAATTCCTCCTTCGCCTGAAGGCGCAACGCTGCGATTCTCCCAAACCGGGTTACCATCTATTTTAACAGTAATACTGTCGTTTCTCAAATCCACATCCAGCTTTCTCTTGCCCAGATCGCTGATCTTTATCTGCGGTCTGTACTCATCCGCTCCCTGTTCAACAGAAGTTGCGGGAAGCTGTGATGCCTCATGGGACATCCTGGAATACTCCGCAGACTGCTTGGCGCTTACAGCATACCTTGACAGTGCAGCATACTCTCCGGCGAGAGAGTCTCTTTTGTCCTCATCAACGGATACCTTGGGAGTTCCGTCAAAGTCATACAGGTCGACTTCCTCAAGGACTTCTCCGTCCTGCAAAAGATAAAGGACATTATTCATAAGCCTTACTTCTACGCATTTCGTAAGGTCGTCATTTGCACGCAAAAGAACTGACTGACAGCCCAGCTTGTTTCCTGTGAGCACGGTGCTGAGCTCAACGTTTGATGCGCTGTTTCCGAGGAGCTTTAATCGTCCCGTATCCTCAGGAAGTGATGTCAGGGCGATTCTCTCCTTATCCTTCTGATATTCCACCGAACCCTTTTCCAGGTTCCATTTCTCTTTTTGCGTTGCATCTCCAACAACAAATTTGATACTGCCCTTGTCCTCTTCGGGCATATCATCCCAGATGCGCATGAGAAGGTGATTGGTGTACCAGTTCGCCTGGGGTTCCAGCCTGGTGAGATCATAAATGCTGCTTTCCCTGCTGTTCCTGGTGTAGCCCTCACGGTTAAAATTCATTGTGAATGTATTTGCAATGGCCTCTTCATTCACCTTGCTGACCTTGTCGTTTTCTCCGAACTTACCGGTATTTGAGTGAAGCAGGATATATGCTCCCGGAACCTTGCCAAAGCCTTCGGTGTAGGCATCACGCATAAGCTTATAATCACCGCTTATCCTCTCCTTCATCTGGCTTCCGGTCTCCACGGGCAGGTCATTAACATCTCTCAAAAAGTCCATGAGGTAGTGGTTATAGTCTCTGCCCAGATACTGGGACATGGCTGAATACTCTGCGCTGTTGAGCTCTCCGATAAACCTTCCGTATCTGTCAAAGACGTTTATGTAACTGAGTCTGTAGCCGTTACTTCCAATCTCCCAGAAGCTGTTGTTCTCCAGCTTTATAAGATCCTTGGGCATTAGGAAGAACGAATCAGTAGTCTCAAACTTCTCGGCATAGGTGAACATTGTGGCCTTGTAGTTGTACTCCTCCATTATCTTCTGAGCATAGATGGAAGTATCCTGACGGCCATCCTCGAACATCAGGAAAAGAGCTTTATCCGGTAGCGGAGTACCGTTCTTATAATAGTTCTCGATATCCTGCTGGGTTATGGTCACATAGCCGTTGTCCCTAAGGGCACTGAGCTGACTCTGTAATTTTTCTTCAGATATTCTTGATGGAGTGCCCTCTCTGTCTATACCAAAATAGGACAGCGCAATGAAGCCGTGGTCCTCTCCGGATACGACCTGTTTATCACTGCTTCCATAGGGCACATATTCTGAAAAGGTGAAAAGAGCCTTTGCGATCAGAACAAGCACCCATATTAAGACAGCCAGTTCAAGAATTGAACGGATCAGTTTTTTTACATCCTTTGATGATTCAAATTTGTACATAACTCTCTCCGCTTACTGCTTGTGATTCTTATGATGCCGCTGCTTCTTTTCCTCTTTCTCTTTTGCCGCGGCTACATCACTGGGCGTCATTCTGGTACCCCATGTGGACTTCCAGAAAGTAACCCAGGCAATCGGCATCTGCCATAGCAGTACCAGTTCATAGTACAGACAGAACAGCATGCCGTATATCCAGGTTGAGCTCCTTCGCAATAGGAGCTGCGCCATACTCATCAGCATTGACATTAGCAACAGTCCCAAAAGGAATGCCGTCGGGAAAATATGCTTGGTAATGGGAACGTATACAAGGTTGTACAGTACAACTACAGGAGCTGCTATAGGAACAATAAGGCCCATATAGAAGGTTACCGCTGCGAAAGGTTCTTTCTTCCACATGAAGTTTCCCGCTATCAGCGACTCTCTGAGCCAGGAGCGCTTCCACCTCATCTGCTGCTTAAGGAATACGCTGTGCTTGTTAGGTACAACGGTCGAGCACACTGCTGTATCCTGGTAGAAAGTCCTGTGATGACGAAGGATGAAGTTGGTCATGGCTCTGTCATCTCCAAAGGTCGCCTTCTGTCCCAGGAATCTCTGGTTCATCCACTGATCTTTTTTGTCCAGAATAATTGACTTCCTGTAGCAGGCCAGAGGACCTGACAAGCATGACACTGTATCAAACACTGCCTCTGCAGCCTTCATGACACGGAAAGCAATGTAGTATCTTACCGCCTGCATCTTGGTCAGGGCGTTGGTGTAAGTGTTGGCAACATCGGTCCTTCCGGAAACGCCATAGATCTTGGGATCCTTGAAGGGCTGTACTATGTTGATGATGGCAAAGGGATCAAGGAAGCTGTCTGAATCTACAAACACCACCAGATCGTGCTTGGCCATTTCAGCTCCGCGCACGAGAGCATCTCTTTTACCTGCATTCTTCTCCTGGACGTAATACGAAAGTCTGTCCTCAACTTCGTATCTCTCATAGGATTCCTCTTTGAGCTTGGCGATAGTCTCTTTTATCTTGTCAACAGAATGGTCTGTGGAGCAATCATCTATGACTATTACTTCCAGCTTATCCACAGGATACTCCTGGTTGACGCAGCTGATGATGGTTCTATCTATCCACTCCTCCTCGTTGAAGCAGGGCACCAGGATAGTTACCCCCGGTGTGTAGTCAGGATCGACCTTGACCGGTTTATAGAACACACCGAAGACATATCTGCTAAGGAGGAATACCGCAGTGATGATACTGTACAGATAAAGCATCTTGTTGAACTTAAAGTAAATGATGCTCTCTGCTCTCATCATCAGAATACATGCGATGGAGAATGCCAGCAGCAGTACCGCTGCGGTAAACATGTACCTGTCTTTGTTAGCGGCGGCATAGTTGTGAAGATGCTTGGTAAACGTTATGCCCAGAAGATATCTTCCATCATCAGTGGCAACACGTCTTACCACCTTGATCTTCTGAGTAACACGCATCTCATAGCCTTCAGGCATGCTTCCCGGCGTAACCCTGAAACTGGTCTTAAGCATTTCCACATCCTTAAGGGCGTTGTAGTCTTCCTCAGAAAGTGCCACCAGCATACCTGTATTGGAAATATCTACCGCTTTGCAGGTGACTTTTCTCTTTGGATCCTTCTTGGCATAAGTCTTCAGCTCAACATCAAAGCCGGTGATATATCTGATTCCAGATTCCTTCTCGGCGATGTAGTCCTCGTAGCTGTGGATATGGCTTTGCTCATAGCCTCGCCTCTCAGCGTCCCCTCTTTCTTTGGTCTTGTCAGGAACATGGCTAAGGATTCGTCTGTCCTTCTTCTCAACCAGAAGGACATCCTCTATATTCTTTTTGCTCTTTTTTGCATTTTCAAAAAGGCCCATAGCTGTCCTCTACTATCAGTGAAGATAATCATCAAGTCTTGCAAACGTGTAACCCTGAGCTTGCCATTCAGGTATCATGATGTCCAGCGCTTCCGAAGTGTAAGTTGCATTCGCTGACATGTGCATGATAATAACGGTTCCATCCGTTATCTTCTCCATTCCATACCAGTGCTTACGGCCATTTCGCAGCTGATTCAGAAGATCATCAAGTGAGTTGGCAGTATAGTCTGCCGTACTGAAATTACCGGATACGATATAGCTGAATCCAACATCATATATCTGATACATTGCCAGTCTGCTGACACCCAGAGTCGGAGGTCTGTATATAGTCGAAAGAGCCGGCTTGCCATCGACAACTACGTCTGAACAGTATCTGCTCATGGTCTTGTAGCTCTTTATGATATCTGCCCTGAGTTCTATAGCTTCCTCGTCAGTGATGGATTCAAACTGGTATGTTCCGTCCTCGTTCTTAGATTCATGCCATCCCACAAAGTGGTTGTCTGTATGGGATCCGAGCATGTGGCCCGATACAGCGATGGCTCTGAGAAGATTCGGGTTGTTCTTGATATTGTTTGTTCTTACAAAGAAGTTTGCTTTGACATTGTATTTATCGAGAACATATAAAAGCTCGTTAATGTCTTTTTCATCGCCCCAGTCATCGAAGGTCAGGAACAATACCTTGCCCTGTCCGGTTTTACCGGTGGTGTCAAAACTCAGAATATCCTTGTTAGTAAATCCCGGCAGATAAGTAACGTCAGGGTTACCTACATATCTCGCCGCCATGTAGCTGTTCTGCTGCTCAGCACTTGCCATGCTTCCCATGACGTTCTTGTCATCACTTATTATGTTAGATGCCTTTCTGGGCGAGTAGATATAGGATGAATGTGCCAGGGAACTTAAGGTCTTTACCTTATAGGATGTAGAGGGCTGCACATTTCCATAGGTGTCAGTATATGTAAGAGAGCGGATCTTGGAGGAAATGAACCTGCTGACGAGTTTGCCGCAAAGTGTGCCCTCGCTCTCATCCTCAAGATCTTTATCTGCGGTAAAGTAGTTCATGTTGAAGTACGCAATGCTTCCCCTATGAGCTGTGATCTTTGAGCTTAAGCCGCTAAAGAACTTGATGTCCGTCTCGTCGACATATTGCGACTGAACCATTGAAAACTCATAGCCTGCCATTGTACATCCACAGGCAGATACAGCCTCTTTTGTCTCGTCCTTAAGATCTCCGTAGGGCTGGAAGACCAGATTAAAATCGTAGTCATATCTCCACTTCGCATACTCCTGAGCTCCCAGTATGCTCTCAGCCGCCTTAACAAAGGGATCTTCATCATCCTTAACTCTGTCAATGTAAGCAAGGCCTACTTCATGACCCGCATCGATGATACTCCGTATCTGCTCTCTGCATTCATGCATCTCATCTGATGTAACAAAAAACGTTCCCTTGTAGCCCCACTTCTTCAGTATTGCCAATATGTCATTTACTACTACCTTGTTGCTTACTCCGTAGAAGGTCATACTCATGGCCTTTTCAGAGGTGTATATAAAGTCCTTCTTTTCAGAGAGCTTTCCGTTGTTCTCTTCCCTGAGCTTGGCGATAAGCTCTTTGTCTATTTCCTGGATCATGTCCAGGCCTTCTATCACACCCGTCACATCCACAACCTGCAGAGATGCCCTCTGAGCATCCCTGAGGAAATCCTTTACCTCCTGTAAGAAGTTCTGATCATCAGCATAAAAGCAGTTGATCTTACCTTTTTCAGCCTTCATGGGCTTCACCGGATCAACAACAGAAAGTCCGGCTGCTGCGCATGCTTTCAGCGCATTGTCATCCATCTTTCCTGATGGCATGTAATATTTTGGTTTTAGAGACAGAGTGGTCTGTAAGGATCTTACTCCAAGCGATATCTCATCGTAGTCTGTGTAGACATCCTTACCACTGAGATCCATAGCGCTCTTTCCTCTTGTGGCAAAAGAGAATCCGGCTTCCGCCAACATATTGGCACTGTCCCAGCATTTTTCTATATCATCGGCGGATACGAAGAATGTCGCTTTGGCTTCACTGTTTGTGAGAGCAGTCCTTAGCTCCTCAGCTGTTTCGACATTTTCCGGAAGTCCGGCAAAAGAGAGGCCAACAATATTCTCCATGGTCTCAATGCTCTCATATACATCCGCTTTTAAGTTGTTGTTATCAGCAAGGAGAAACTCCACATACTCCTTACTGCTCATAGCCTTGAATTTATCCAGGCCTGTTGATACATAGCTCTCTGAAGAGAGGGCCTGAAGGAGCCATGACAGGGTCGTGATCGTCTGGTCAACTTCTTCTGCGCCTTCCTGCGCATCAGTTGTAGCCTGCATATCAAGAGCAGGCTTTTTGAATTCCGTCTTTGGTTCAAGTTCTACTGCATCAATATATCCGGCAAGCTTGTATACTACTATCTTTCCGGGTGTGAGCTTAGTCACATACTCCTGTGCCTTTTCAATGTTTGCAAAGCTCTTGCCGTTTAAATAGCTTCCCGGGCTTGGAGTAACTATCGTTGTATATCCGCTGGCAGTTACAGCCCTGCAGATTGAATCAGTGTAATATGTGCTGTTCAGCATAAGCCTTGCAGGCGGAAGATCCATGAGAGTCGTGAATACTTTTCTGGAGGCAGTAAGATCGTAGGTCAGGTCTTCATCACTCATCTGCTCCATGTTGAGGCTTCCGTTAAGACCGTTCACGATGACTTCATGTCCCTTTTCACTAATGAGCTTTAGCATCTCATCGTCTTCAGCAGCATCCATCGCTGTCACAGCAAAGCCTGCTTTGAATTTATACTTATCAAGCAGCTCAAGAGCCTGCTCCACCAGCTGCCTGTCAGAAGTTCCCTGGATAATAAGAGCAATCTTTTTGTCTCCAAGAGTCTTATCGTCACGGATCATAGGCGCAGCTTCGCACCCCTTGTTGTATTTATCAAGAGCGCTTTCATACTCTTCAGATGCATCATAGGATATTCTGTTAAATGAATTGATATCTACCGTTTCTTCGGGAGCAGAAACAGAACCTGTAGGAGTGCAGGAAGAAGTGCCAAGCAGCACAAAAGATATGCTAAGAACACAGGCGAGTGTTCTAACAAGTTTGTTCTTCATAATCTTACCCTCAATAATGTCGTATTAAGTGTCACAGTAAGAGTTTGTATATCAAATATTATAGCACTTAAAAGCGATAATAACGGGGGATTTATGTAATATTTATGATGTTTATTTAAATATTAAAAAAGACGTTTCTCAGATTTCTCTAAGAAACGTCTTCATTAAATCTTATTCAGTACTGATTACTCAGCTACGTAAGGCATAAGTGCAAGATGTCTTGCTCTCTTTACAGCAGATGTAAGCTCTCTCTGGTGCTTAGCGCAGTTGCCTGTGATTCTTCTAGGAAGAATCTTGCCGCTCTCAGAAACGAACTTCTTAAGCTTAGCTGTATCCTTGTAATCGATAACATTA
>JAEEGL013124538.1_pt1 | contig 10564 bp, 7 predicted proteins | sample 9134231 | NCBI WGS metagenome assembly JAEEGL01 (sample SAMN16246548, study PRJNA631951) | gut metagenome | biome: gut microbiome; feature: rumen; material: fiber-attached | host: Bos | place: Iran: Karaj | collected 2018-10
ATAATGTTTCCATAAATATTGCAAAAGGAGATATTTATGGTTTCATCGGAAACAACGGAGCAGGCAAGACTTCTTTTATGAAGATGGTTTTGGGATTAACATTTCCGACCAGCGGAAGCATAAAATTGTTTGATGGAGCTGATATACAAGAAAGCAGAAGAAAAATTGGATCTTTAGTCGAAACTCCGTCGCTGTATGGAAGCATAACCGCAAGAGAAAACCTTAAAACATATTGTGTTGAATTCGGTTTTGACGATTCCTGCATTGACGAATTGTTAAAACTTGTTTCTCTGGATAATGTTGAAAAGTTACCCGTTAGGAAGTTTTCACTTGGTATGAAACAGAGACTGGGCATTGCAATTGCCATGCTGAATGAGCCTGAATTTATGATACTGGACGAGCCTGTTAACGGACTGGATCCTAAAGGAATCAAGGAAATAAGAGAACTTGTGTTGAAATTAAATCAGGAAAAAGGTGTAACGTTCCTTATTTCAAGCCATCTTCTTGATGAACTCGGAAAAATTGCCACAAGATACGGCATTATTTCTGGTGGTTATCTTAAAGAAGAGTTGACTGCCCAAACACTTGCTGATCACTGTTACGATTCTTATTCAATTAAGACAACAGACAACGAAAAAGCACTTGAATCTTTGCACAATGCTTATCCGGAAGTTGAAATCGAAATTAAGGATGACACAATCATCTTTAAGTCAATTGAATTCGGCGCAGCTGATCTATCCAAAGTTATTAGCGACAACGGCGCATACATCATAGAAATACGTGAATCCGGAATCAAACCTGAAGACTATTTCATAGAAAGGATGTGATTATATGTTGAATTTGTTAAAAGGCGAATTTAGAAAGATATTAAAAAGCAAGAGCATAATAATCATGTTCGTTATTTTGACCGTAACTTCTTTTTTAATTATTGCGGTTGAAAAACTTAGCGCTGAGCTTGTATTGTCTCTAGGCGGAGCTGCTTTAGGAGAAGAAACAGTTGAAATGCCATTAGATAGAATTATAAACAACTCTATTCCGCTCAGTTCTCTCACGACAGTTCTCATAGTCTTTTTATCACTGTGGAATGTAAGTGACTATTCATCAGGTTGTATCAGAAATATGTTGTCCAGAGGTGCTAGCAGAGAAAGCATATATTTTGCAAAATATATTGTCTCAATGGTAATTACAATTGTTGCAACATTGTTTATAACCATAATGAACCTTGCTTTCAACGCAATGTTCTTTAAAATTACCGGCGGCTTTAATCTTGAAGCATTTTCAATTTACATGATGGAAATTGTTATAACACTTGCTCAGGCAACAGCATTCTTCGGTGTAATCATGTTTTTCCAGAAAGTTGCACTCGGAATTATTATAAATCTTGTTGCCAGCAATGTATTTACAGCAATTTTTACAATTGTTGATCTTGTTAGAGATACCGTTACTAAAACTGAATCAAGTTTTGACTTTGTAGATTTAAGCTTGTCTACTGTATTGACGCGAGTAGCAACAGGTTCTTTTGATACAAGTATTATTCTGAAAATGAATTTGATCAGTTTGGGATATATAGTTGTCTTCTTGCTCATAGGATTTTTCGGCAGCAGAAAGAAAGAGTACTGATAACTCATTATGGAATACAGCATAGTATTATCTTTGCCCAATAAAAACATTGACGTTGCAAAGCTTAATGATCTCAGACAATCAGGCAGTTTTAATGTTGAAAACATTCTCATAAACTACAAAGTTTCAACAATTAAAGATATTACGCTTTATGAGTTTGACTTGAGCGGCGAAGGCAAGTGTTATATTTCTCTTTGCGGCAGAGGAAAAACTCAATATTATTCTTTTGACGGCATTGTCAAAGATGAGAGAATACTCAGACAAAGCCCACATGATCCATATAATTATCACTTCAAGATAGACGGAACTGCAGTTCCCATGGTTGCTTGTTGTAACGGCACTGAGACTGATGTGTTTGTTTCAGATGCTCCTGCGTTCTGTGACAATTATACAACTCAGCACTTTTTGCCGGAAAAAGAAGAAGTTTATCTTTCTTCAGGCGACCCCGGCGGTACACCGAATTATGTTGGAGATACGATGAATGAGTATTTTCACAATCTGAGTGAAAAGAATCACGTATACAAATTCATTTCTTTCAAGACAAAATCAGTTACTCTCAAATCAATCAGAAGAGATATGTTCAAAGCTGTTAATGAAGTGTGGGGAATGGGAGGAGAATCAGCTTATCACGCAGTATCCTTCAGTTCCAACTACATGCACTACAGAAGAAATGAAACAGGGACAAGTGATTATTGGATAGTTGCAGGAATTCAATATGGCAACACTCAATACAACAGAGACTCATTCTGGCAGTGCTGGATAATGCCTAATGAAATATCTGAACAGTGTTATTGGGCAAATTCCAAAGCCAGTGTACTGAAAGCAGAAAATGCCTTGTTCTTTGTAATATGGTCATATGAAGTTTACAAAAATGGCGGAAAAGTCAAAAAAGATATATGCGATGTCGCATATAAAAAAATAATTGACACTCTTAATTTATTCGGAGACGGCAGATATTGTCCTCCGGGTGAGCCTGATGGCTCGTACAGAAACTGGTTTGACATATGTTGTTATGAAAGAGACGATGCTGATGCTTATTCTCAAGGTCTTTGCGTCTGTGCACTGAATTGTGCAAAAGAACTCGGGTATGAAATTTATGACTGGAAAGAAAAAGCAATATCTTACTACATGAATCTGTACAATGGTGAGTTTGTTCAGATGAGTATGAAAAAGCCGTATCTAGCCTTGGATTACACAGTAGGCGAATTATTGAATTATGTCTTATTTAAAGAAAAATTCATTCCTGATGAATATGTTCGTAAAACATATTCACACATTATGTCAAGCAAGGCAAATACTCCATATGGAGTTAAGATTGTATCTGATGTTGATGGAAGCTATTTAACAATGGATTCATTCGGAGCATACGGATATGTGCATCCTGAAATGGCCAGAATGGAACTCGGAAGATATGCAAATGGCGGATCATACCACATATACGAAATGCTGTTTCACATTGCTGCATATATACATGGATGTGAAGGCGCAGTAGATAACATGATTCATAGATTGATGATAGATCTTGACTATGATGGTGCTACACACGAATATATGCACACTCTTAAAGGAAACGGCGTAAAAGCAAATCAGGGATGGAATGCCGTTATTTGCGCTATGTGGGACAGACTCCTCAGCCGAGGCGAAGGAGATATAAGATATTTCGTCGAAGCAGATAAAAAGCTTGACAGTATTGAGTGAGTGTTGAAAAAACTATTAATAATGTTATAATAGCGACGCAGCACAAAAGAAGGTGAAATAAATTGGATATAAGAATATGCGAAAATTATGAAGACATGAGCAGACAGGCAGCTGACATAGTCGGACAAGTAATTAAAGAAAAACCGAATTGCAGACTTGGACTTGCCACAGGCGGAAGTCCTGTCGGCATGTATAAGTGTCTTGTAGAAGATTGCAAAAATGGTAAATTGGATTTTTCACAAGTAGATACTGTAAATTTGGATGAATATATGGGACTGGAAGGCAGTCATCCGCAAAGTTACAGATATTTTATGGATGAGAATCTTTTCAACCACATAAATATAGATAAGAAAAATACTTATGTTGCTAACGGATTGGGCAATCCTGCAAAGAACATCAAGGAATTTCAGGAAAAAATAGATGAAAAGCCTATAGATTTGCAGGTACTCGGAATAGGTCCTGACGGACATATAGGATTTAATGAACCTGCAGATGCCCTTATGGCAAAGGCTCACATCACAAACCTTAACGAGAGCACGATTGAAGCAAATTACAAATATTTTGAAAGTAAAGATGATGTTCCCACAAAAGCCTATACAATGGGCATGGGCGACATATTAAAAGCTAAAAAAATACTCCTTATTATCAAGGGAAGACATAAGGCTAAAGTCGTTAAAGAATTATTGGACACAAACAAGATTACAACGAGCAACCCGTCAACTTTCCTTAAGCTACACAATAACGTAATAGTTTTAATGGAAAAGAACTTACTTGAAATAATTGAAAAGGAGACAAATATGGTCAGCACAGATATAGTTTTGCAAGACTATGATTTTGACAGTGAACCTGTTAAGACAGAACCATTCGGAAACGGCCATATTAACGATACCTTCAGAGTAACACTCAAGAACGGTAAGTATTGCCTGCTCCAGAGAATTAACAAGAGAGTATTTACAAAGCCTTATGAATTGATGGAAAACGTTTCAAGGGTTTGTGATTTTATTGCAAAGAGAACATTTGACAGAAGAAAATCTCTTCACCTAGTCAAGACAAAAGAAGGCAATCTCTATTATATCGACTCTGAAGGCGAGTTCTGGAGAATGTATGAATACATTACTGACAGCATTTGTCTTGACAAAGCTGAGACTCCTGATGACTTCTATCAGAGTGCCGTAGCATTCGGCGAGTTCCAGAATAAACTTGCAGATTTCGATGCAACCACTTTATATGAAGTAATTCCTAACTTCCACAACACTGTTTCTCGTTACAAAGATTTCCACAAGGCTATAGAAGAAGACAGAGTTGGAAGAGCTAAAGATTGCAAGAAAGAAATAGATTTCTATCTTGATCATGAAAAAATGGCAGGTGCAATCGTTGACAAGCTCAATTCGGGCGAAATACCGATGAGAGTTACACATAACGATACAAAACTCAACAATGTAATGCTTGATAAGAGAACAAGAACGGCTCTTTGTGTAATTGACTTAGACACAGTTATGCCGGGTTCAGTTTTGTATGACTATGGTGACTCAATCAGATTCGGCGCATCAAGCGCAGATGAAGATGAAAGAGATTTGTCTAAAGTTTATATGGATCTCAAATTGTTTGCTGCATATACAAAAGGTTTCTTATCTGCGTGCGGCGACAGTCTGACACAAAAAGAGATTGAAATGCTTCCAATCGGTGCTATTATGATGACACTTGAATGCGGCATGAGATTTTTGACAGACCATCTGAACGGAGACACATATTTCCGCATAAGCCGTGAAGGACACAATCTTGACAGGTCAAGAACACAGATGACACTTGTTAAAGATATGGAAAACAAGCTGGACGAAATGAACGCAATAGTAAAAAAATACGCGCAATAAAAAACGATGGCAACGGATTTTTCCGTTGCCACATTGATTATTTGGACATTTTTATTATTGAATTGATCTCGCCGTTTTCTTTGTTTTTCAAAACAACCATATATCCTTCATCATCTTCAAAATAATAGCTTTCAACAACCGAGCCTAATGGAAGTTGTTTTCTGAAATTTATTGTAAAGTCATCAGGTTCTTTTTCATAGCATTTTTCATTTGGAACAGCCATGTATCCGAGTTCTAGATATTTTACATTGTTTAAATGGCGATGCATGTCTGTCAAATTAATATCTATTACAAAATCTCTCGACTGAGTAAGGTTATCCGGGACAAACAATTTTGGTACGCCTGGAACCTCAAACGCTTTGTGATCGGGTTCAGAGTCATATGCTTTTACAAGTTCAGGCGTTACTCTAAGCAATGATTTTGTTTCAATGTCTATATGTGCCCAACCCGAAGAAGCAATTATGCATCTATTGCCTTCTTCATCAAGTATTTCAAAGTCTCTTACAGACATTATGCTCTGAATCAATCTTGACCATGTGCAAACTTTGAGTTTATCCGAATATTTAGGACGTTTAATTACTTTTACCAAATACCCTGTCAATATCCAAGCTGATTTTGAATAGAGCACATTTTCTCCTGCAAGATTTCCGTGAAAACAGGCGACATCTTCAAATATTCTTAGTATTGCATCGTTGCTCAATTCAAGCTTTGGATTGACTTGACTATAAGCAACAGTAATGTCTTGTGTGAATATCATGACTTACAATCTATTACATGCATGTGTATCCGCCGTCAACAGCAAGGTTGACACCGGTAACATAACTTGAATAAGGAGAAGCGAGGAATATAGCAGCTGAATCGAGTTCGCCCTCGTTTCCGTATCTCTCCTCAGGAATCATTGTTTTAGCATTAGCCTGGAAGAAATCTGAATTCAAAGTGTCTCTTGTGAGATCTGTATAGAAATATCCGGGACAAACAATTTCGGTACGCCTGGAACCTCAAACGCTTTGTGATCGGGTTCAGAGTCATATGCTTTTACAAGTTCAGGTGTTACTCTAAGCAATGATTTAGTTTCAATGTCTATATGTGCCCAGCCTGAAGAAGCAATTATGCATCTGTTGCCGTCTTCGTCAAGAATTTCAAAGTCTCTTACAGACATTATGCTCTGAATCAATCTTGACCATGTGCATACTTTGAGTTTATCCGAATATTTAGGACGTTTTATGACTTTTACTAAATACCCGGTCAATATCCAAGCTGATTTTGAATAGAGCACATTTTCTCCGGCAAGATTTCCGTGAAAACAGGCGACATCTTCAAATATTCTAAGTATAGCGTCGTTGCTCAATTCAAGTTTTGGATTGACTTGGCTATAAGCAACAGTAATGTCTTGTGTGAATATCATGACTTACAATCTATTACATGCATGTGTATCCGCCGTCAACAGCAAGGTTGACACCGGTAACATAACTTGAATAAGGAGAAGCGAGGAATATTGCAGCAGAATCGAGTTCGCCCTCATTTCCGTATCTCTCTTCAGGAATCATTGTTTTAGCGTTGGCCTGGAAGAAATCTGAATTCAAAGTGTCTCTTGTTAGATCTGTATAGAAATATCCCGGACAAATTGAGTTGACTGTAATATTATATTTTCCCCATTCAGCTGCAAGTGCTCTTGTAAGGTTTACAACTCCGCCTTTAGCTGCGTGATAAGGAGAACTACCTGCAATCTTATTGCCTACAAGACCATACATAGATGCTATGTTGATGATACGTCCGTATTTAGCATTAATCATTGCCTTTTTTGCAACCGCTCTTGCAACACGGAATGTTCCGAAAAGATCTATATCGATTTCATCTGAAAACTGTTCATCTGTAATGTCTTCAGCCGGAGCCACTGCGCCAGTTCCCGCATTGTTGATTAAAATATCTATTCTTCCGAATTTTGCAACAACTTCATCAACCATCGCATCAACATTCTTTGTGTCTGTGATGTCGCATTTTATTGCAAGTGTCGGAACGTTGTAAGTTTCTGAAATTTCTTTTGCTACAGCATCAATTCTTTCCTGTCTTCTTGCTACAGCTACAATTGTTGCGCCTTGATTTGCAAGTGCTTTGGCCATCTGGACTCCGAGACCTGCGGAACAACCTGTTACGATTGCAACTTGTCCTTTTAAATCAAAATAATTCTTCATGAAAAAACCTTTCCTTTTCTTTTTTACTGCCAAAATGATAACACAACACATTATTCTTTTCAATGTTAAAAGCACTTGTCGCTACTTTTTGGTTAATTGTTAACAAGTATTACAGTTTTTCATAAGCATTATTTGTAAAACAATTATCGGAAATCTTGCATTGATTAATAAACGAATAGAGGTATAATTTGTATGATAGATAGAATAGCAGGTGGAGAATATGCCGAAAATAAGAAACATTGAAAAAATGACAGACAACAAATATTTGAACATGTACAAGTATGAAGTTGAAAGTGAAAAGGGACATAAAGGAAACTATTATGTTGCCAGCAGAGCAGAAAAGGTTGAAGATTTGAAAATCAACAATAAAGAAAAAAAGACAGATGCCGTCATTATTTATGCTCTGTATGGAGAAAAACATGACAAAGTAGTACTAGAAAGACAATTCAGGTATCCTATAGGAAGATATATTTACGAATTTCCTGCCGGGCTTATAGACGAGGGCGAGACATATAAACAAACGGCAATAAGAGAAATGCATGAAGAAACAGGACTTAAACTCGACATAGTTGAGTGTTATCCAATGTTTGAAAACTCCAGGTATACATCTGTCGGAATGTCTGATGAATCCGTGTCAATTGTATATGGTTATGCAAGCGGAGAGACAAGTGAAGATTATCTGGAATCAATTGAAGACATCAAGGTTGTTATAGCAGACAGAAAAGAAGTTGAAAGAATACTCAAAAATGAAGAAGTGTCAATGAATTGTGCGTATCACTTGATGCATTTTCTTGTCGATGAAGATCCTTTTTCTTTCTTGAAACGTTGAGCGAACCGAATCCAGTTTTTTCTTGACAATAATATTATGATGTTGTAAACTATCTACGTATTAGAAATAGTCAATTGATATCGATATATTTCACATCACATAAAGGAGCTTTTAGTATGAAGAGAATTAAAACACTTAAAACACGTAATCTCTGCGCTAGCGCAAAGAACGGTGGATGCGGCGAATGCCAGACATCTTGCCAGTCAGCTTGCAAAACAAGTTGTGGTGTAGCAAATCAGAAGTGCGAAAAGGCCGGAAAATAATCTGAATTGATTTACAAAAAAGAGAGGCGCGAATATTTTCGCGCCTCTTGAAATAACTAAACATTTTTTGAAGGTATTATATGCATCATCAATATAAATTAAATGGATACAATATAGTTCTCGACACATGTTCAGGAGCCGTTCACGTAGTAGATGAAGTGGCATATGACTTAATCGAGTTATACCAGGATCACACAAAAGAAGAGATCATCAAAACATTGATGAAAAAGTATTCTGAATCCGAAGGTGTGACTGAAAAAGACATATCTGATTGTTACGACGATGTCACTGAACTTAAAGAAAATGGTCAATTGTTTACTCCTGACAATTATGAAGATTTGGCAGGAGTGTTTAAAGAGAGATCGGGAGACGTAGTAAAAGCACTATGTCTTCATGTTGCTCACACTTGTAATCTCAATTGTTCATATTGTTTTGCCAGTCAAGGAAAATACCATGGAGACAGAGCACTTATGTCTTTTGAAACCGGTAAAAGGGCACTGGATTTCTTAATAGAGAATTCGGGCTCAAGAACAAACCTTGAAGTTGACTTTTTTGGCGGTGAGCCGCTGATGAACTGGGATGTTGTTAAAAAACTTGTCGAATACGCTAGAAGCATAGAAAAACAGCATCACAAGAACTTCAGGTTTACATTAACCACAAATGGTGTTCTGATAAATGATGATGTAATAGACTTTTGCAACAGGGAAATGAGCAACGTTGTATTGAGTCTTGATGGCAGAAAAGAGATTCACGACAGGTTCAGAGTAGATTATGCTGGAAACGGAAGTTATGACAGAATAGTTCCCAAATTCCAAAAACTTGTCAAAGCAAGAGGCGGCAAAAACTACTACATGCGCGGCACATTCACTCACGCCAATCCCGATTTCACAAATGATGTATTTCACATGGCAGGCTTAGGGTTTACTGAACTGAGCATGGAACCTGTTGTATGTGACCCTAAAGATCCTTCGGCTCTTACGGAAGAAGACATTAAAGTCGTAATGGAACAGTATGAGATACTTGCCAAAGAAATGATAAAGAGAAAAAAGGAAGGCAGAGGTTTTACTTTCTATCACTATATGATAGATTTGACAGGCGGCCCCTGCATATATAAGAGAATATCCGGATGCGGTTCAGGAACAGAATACATGGCTGTTACACCATGGGGAGATTTATATCCTTGCCACCAATTTGTCGGAGAACAGTCATATAAACTTGGAGATATCTGGAATGGTGTCACAAACAAAGAATTAAGAGAAGATTTCAGAAAATGCAACGCATACGCAAGGGAAGATTGTAAGGATTGCTGGGCGAGATTGTATTGTTCAGGCGGGTGTGCAGCAAATTCTTATCACGCAACAGGATCTATTCTAGGTGTATATGAGCCGGGATGCAGACTCTTTAAAAAAAGAATTGAATGTGCGATCATGATTAAAGCTGCCGAAGATAGTGAGGACAATGAGTGATGGTTAAAACACCGATAGCTGACTTTTTGAATGACTATAATCAAAAAGAAATGGTAAGGCTCCACATGCCGGGACACAAAGGAGTGTCTTTTTCAGGGCCTGAGAATAATGATATCACAGAAATATGCGGAGCTGATTCACTCTATTCGCCAAGTGGAATAATACTTGAGAGTGAAAACATCTGTTCATCAATTTTTAATACAAAGAGAACTCTTTATTCTACAGAAGGAAGCAGCCAATGCATTAAAGCTATGGTTTATTTGCTCAACTATGTTAAAAAGAGCGAAAGAATAAAGATATTAGCTTTCAGAAACGTACATAAGTCATTTATTTATGCGTGCGCACTCAACGACTGCGAAGTTGATTTTATCAATTCTGATGATAATGACGATTCAGTATTAAGCTGCAGAATAAGTTGTGAGAGAATAGAACATCTTTTGTCAAATAACACATATGACGCAGTATATCTGACATCTCCTGATTATTTGGGAAAAATGTCAGATATCAAATCAATATCTGAAATATGTCATAGACACAACGCTATTATGCTTGTGGACAATGCGCATGGAGCATATCTGCATTTTTTAAACGAAAAGATGCATCCAATTGATTTGGGGGCAGATAT
>JAEEGL014823892.1_pt1 | contig 10564 bp, 2 predicted proteins | sample 9134231 | NCBI WGS metagenome assembly JAEEGL01 (sample SAMN16246548, study PRJNA631951) | gut metagenome | biome: gut microbiome; feature: rumen; material: fiber-attached | host: Bos | place: Iran: Karaj | collected 2018-10
TCCAAATTTACAATGATTTATTTGGCTATGTCGCTAAAAATGTGTACCTTTGCATATGAAAAGATTGCCTTCGGGAAATACCGAACATCTCTTTAAAGCCTATATGTAATATAGGCCCTATCCCTATAAATAGGGCCCTATATATTTAATTAATTAAATTAATTAATGGGCGTGCCTGTGTGGGGCACGCCGAATGAATTTAAATTTTTAATAATGAGACATAAGAAAGATATAGTAATGGCTGCCACGAGCGCCCGCAGCTACAATCGACACTGGCGCGCTCATAAACTGACATGGTCAGAGATTGGTAAGATAAAGTACCTCTTTGATGGGGCCTACGAGTATATGGACGAAGTGACGTTAGCCTATACGCGTTTACACTTCAATAAACTGCGCAAGGCGCTCGGCTTCAAGCAAGATTCGGAATTATCCGAACTTGTTGAGAAGGCCGGAGCCTTCCGTATTGTCCGTAATCGGGAAACTAACCAGCTAGAAGCCTTTATGTCGCCCTTGGTGGGCGATCGCTTTGCCCCTGCAGAGAATCAGGTTATAGAAGAACCAGCAATCCCCTACGAGATCTTCGATTGTAAGGCCAATGCCCTGGCTAACGACAACGATCGCGACAAAATCTCCGAAAACCAGCGTCTGCACAAGAACGGTATCGATATGCATGTGCTGTTAGCGGGTAACGTTCCCAAGTTTCATGTGGAAGCTAACGAAGCTGCTGTCAAGAAGGTTCATTGTATATTGGAGCATATCTTTAATGATGAAGCACTTTTCGACTACTATTTTGGCGAATGCATTTATCATTACTGCCAAAAGTATAAAGTAAGCGATGGACTGGCTCGTTTGATAGTTTACCAATTCGCTAATGGTAAGTTGAAAGGACATATGTCTCGTCGTGTGGGAATCGAAAACTGGCCTGTTGAGACCGTTCTTCAATGGCTTCGATATTATTTTGGAGCAAAACGTTTGCCTCAGGTTATAACAGAGGTACATGAGGAATGGGTAAAATGATATGTAAATAAATTTTAAAAATATAATAAGATGAGCAATATAAGTGTTAACGAGATACCAGAATGGTATCCGGTATGTATTAAATCCGACTGTCCGCTGGCAAGTCACTGCCTGCGCCAGATAGCCATGCAGTTGCTTACGGATAAGTGTTTGATTGTAAGAATGGTTAATCCACTGATAGCTACAAGTTCAGAACAGTGTCAGTTCTATCGTTCTGACGAGAAACAACGCTATGGTCGAGGTTTTAAGAATATGCAGAACGAGATGTTAACTCGCCAGTATCAGGAGTTTATGCATCGACTAACAGGTCAATTTGGTCGTACGGGCTATTTTGAACGTAGGCGAGGGGAGCGCCTCTGTTCGCCATCCGAGGTTCAGAAAGTGAAGGAGGTCCTGGAAGACCTAGGCTTATCGCATTTAGATTTCGATAAATACGAAATGCATTATAATTGGGAAGACTGAGTGCGCCTTATGGCGTACTCCAGTACGTCCGTAAGCGTACTCCAGTACTTCCTAAGGCGTACTGGTCAAATTTTGTACGTTATATACGTAGTATATAGCCAAATGTTTCGACAAAGAGCACTTTTTTTGCGAAACGTTTGGCTATTTTGGTTTTATTTCCTAACTTTGCCCCCAAATGTATAAAAACGCTAAAGGTATGAAAAAGAGTCTATTTATATTAATTGGAGTATTAACCTCGTTGACAATCCAGGCTGATATTAAAGAGTATGTGCAAGAAAAAGATGGTAGTATTATAAAATATCGTTATAATACTGAAACGAATGAGGCATGGTTGTATGATGGAACAGGTGTAACTGCCACAAAATTGAATTTTATTCTTCCATCCTTTGAAGATGAAGATAATGGCGTTACATATTATGTGACTCGTATTGGTGAAAAGGCTTTTTCAACTTTTAATAACGATAAATATACGGGTAATGTAAATCTTGACTATGTTATTATTCCTGATGGAATTAAGACTATTGATGCAAACGCTTTCAATAATTGTACAAATCTAAGATTATTAGAACTTCCGGCTACCATGACTACGATTACAAGCAATGCTTTCGTTGGTTGTACTCGATTGACTTATGTTTGCTGTAAGAATACTAATGCCAATAATGCAAGTGTTCCTTCTGCTATGCCATCAAATGATTTGATGACTCTATACGTTCCCGAAGAGAGTAAGACTACAACTGGTTATCTTAATCCAGAGTTACCTTGGAAAGGGAAATTCGAGGATAGAATTTATGGCGGAGAAATGAAGATTGTTTATTCCAGTGGTGAAAACATGACATATGTATGTGCTACTGGTACTGGGTTAGAGGCAGTCTTGATAGAAGGAAAAAGATCTTCAGATGTAGTTGTGAAATCTAAGATAGATGGTGATGATGGAATTAAATACAATGTTGTAGGTGTTGGAAGGTCTGCTTTTTATGGTTTCACGGAACTCTATACATTGGAAATTCAGGAAGGTGTTACAACAATTAGTAATATGGCTTTCCAGAAATGTTCTAATTTGAGAAAAATGGAAATTCCTAAAACCTTAAAAACATTGGGTACAAATGTGTTTGCGGATTGTAACAACATTAAGCATGTTTGGCTCAAGGTTGAAGATGCGACGAAACTTGATGCAACAAAGTTTCCTAACAAAGGAATGATGTCGCTTTATGTTGGACAGGATTGTATAGAAGATTACAAGACGAAAGGACAATGGAGTACCCAATTTGGGAATCGTATCTTCAGTGGTGATATGGTGTCACAAGTATACGATGACAACGGCAATGAATATGTTTGTTCTGGCGTGTCAGGTTATGCTACGCTTTACAAGGGAGTAAATCGTGATGTTATTGAAATCCCAGAAACCCTTAATAATCTATACGTTGTGTCAGGCATAGATAGAGGAGCTTTTAATGGATTCTCTGGTATAAAGAAAGTAACGATTCCTAAATCTGTTACTGCTATTGGATCAAATGCATTTAACGGCTGTAGTAACCTTGCTATTGTTCATTGTCAATCTGTAAATCCATTTAATGTTGATGGTAATGTATTTAGCAGTAAAGCAAAGGCAACATTGTTTATTCCTGCTTCTTGCCTTACTAAATATAATGCTAAGAGTGGATGGAAATTCTTGGATATTCAAGAATGTGAGTCAATGGAAGAGTTCTCTGCTAATGGTATGACTTTTGTCGGATGGACGCTAGGTGTGGTAAAAAAAGCAAAATTGACAAAAGGTGTTTCTTCTGTAACCAGTATAGATGCTTCAGTGAATTCTTATAGTGTAATTACAATTGGAGAATCTGCTTTTAATGGTATAAAATCTCTTGAAAACCTAAGTATATCAGAGGGTATCTTGAAAATTGAGGCAAATGCATTTAAGGGTTGTACAGATATGAAAACTATTACATTGCCATCAACTCTGACGGATATAGGTGCAAGTGCATTTCAGAATTGTACCAGTTTAACAATGGTTACTTTACCCACAAACGTTACAACGATTGGTGATAAAGCTTTTAATGGTTGTAGCAATTTGGTGGAAGTTGAGAGTAAAATGTCGGATCTCGTACAGATTACCCCTACAACCTTCCCTAATGACGACCTGATATTGTATATACCTTCAGGTAAATCTCAAACGGATTATAAATCTAATGGTTGGACTTTCTCGCATGTCTTTATTGGAAATAAAGTTCCTGTAACCAAAAGTAATATTACTTATGTATATGGTGACGCTGACCCCGCAGATAAGCAAGTAGCTATATTACTATCAAGTAATACAACAGATGAAGATGTAAGTATTCTGGAAAATGTTCCTGATACAGATAAAAAGGTGATTGCTGTAGCAAAGAATGCATTCTTAAAGAATAGTGTAAAGAATCTAACCATTTCCGAGGGGATTACTACTATCGGAAAATACGCCTTTAAGAGTTGCTCTAACTTGTCATCAATTAAACTTCCATCTACATTGACTTCTATAAGTGATTACGCATTTGATCAGTGTGGAAATATTAAAAAGATTACGAGCGGAATTCTAGGAAAAGATTTGTTTGTACTCCAAGAACATGTTTTCTCTCCTTCTATTGTTCCGGACATTTATATTCCCGATGGAGCAGAAACTGATTATAAAAATAAAGATGGATGGAAAAGATTCTCTAATTATAAATTCGGAGATGCGACTCCCAATATAAATCCTGATGGAGTTGGTCATATGATTTATGATATTTATTCTGATGATCATACTGCGACCCTGACTAAAGTGAAATCATCTGGAACTGTAGAGGCTATTATTGTTCCTACAGAAATTACTGTTGGTGATATCAAATACTCAGTTACGGCTATTGGTGATTTGGAATTCGTCGGGGATGCAGAGAATATGTCAAAGATAAAGTCTTTGGTGATACAAGAAGGAATCACTAGTATTGGAGCTAATGCATTTAAGAATTGGACAGGATTGACAAGTATCACACTACCCAATAGTCTTAAACGTATTGGACAGTCTGCATTCCAAGGCGACAATAATCCGTTGCTTAATGAATTAGTAATTCCGAATAGTGTAGAAACAATAGGTGCCTATGCTTTTGAAGGATGTAAAAGCCTAACAAAAATTACGTTATCTAAAAGTTTGAAATCTATTGATGATAATGCTTTCGCAAACAATACATCACTGATAAATTTGGTTATTCCAAATGATAATAGCATAGAAACCATTGGATCTAAAGTATTTATGGGATGTGAGAAATTAAAAATCACATTACCCCAAAACTTGAAAACTATAGGTGATTATGCCTTCGATTCAAATAAAGCACTCGAAAGTTTGGATATCCCTAAAGGTGTTAAAACTATTGGAATGTATGCATTTAATAATTGTACAAATTTGAAGGAGTTAAAACTTCCATCAACTTTGCAGTATATCGATGTTTATGCATTCACTGGTTGTACTAATCTTGCAACGATTACCAGTAAGATAAAGGAAGGAGATATTTTTGATATTGATAAGGATGTATTCCCAGAGGGTGTACGTAATTCTGCGACAGTGTTTGTTCCCATTGATGATGTGATAGAGAACGAAGAACCAGAAGAACCTGAATCTGCCAATGAGTCTGGTGAGGAGACTACTAGTAGAACAATAGCCGCGTATAAAGCAACAAATGGTTGGAAAGAATTTAATATATTTATTGATGGTGAGAAACTGCCGTATGAAGATCCCGATACAAAGATGATCTATGAATATCTTACTGGTCCGCATACAGCAACCTTGATAGGTACGAAAATTACAGACGATGATATTGACGAAGGAGAAATTGTTCTTCCAGCGGCTTTTGACATAGTATCAGAAAGCGGAACTGAACATTACATTGTTACTGCTATCGGTAAGAATGCGTTCATATATAATCAATCTGCTCAGAATATAAACAAACTTAAGATTTCTGAGGGTATCAACAAAATCGATGTCAATGCATTTAAAGATTGTAAAGGACTCACAACTATTGATCTTCCTTCAACCTTGAAGACAATAGGAGCTAACGCTTTTGCTGGTTGTACTAATTTGGAGAATCTCATTATTCAACTACCGTCTATTCTGACAAAAGTTGATAATGGCGCCTTCCAAGGATGTACTAACTTAAAAAAGCTTGATTTTCCATCAAGTCTTACTTCTATTGGCACGTCAGCATTCCAGGGGTGTACAAAGTTGGAGAAAGTCTGGCTTCGTTCGTCATTGGCAGAAATCGGAACTCAGGCATTTAATAATTGTTCTAATATCAGAAATGTATCCATCGAACGTAATACTCCACCTGTGCTGACAGAGGATGTTTTCTCTATTACTAGTGGAAACACTGCAACTTTGTTTGTCCCTGATGGATACAAGCTTAGTTATAATGCCACAGGCTGGAATAAATTCTCAAATGTTATTGAAGGAAAGTTTGTGGATGCATATACAAATGCAGATAAGAAGATGACCTTCTCTTGTTATAAAACTAAAGACAACAATGATCAACCATTATTTGCCTCAATAATAACAGAATCTACGACGAGCAGCGAGAATGTGAAAATAGACAATACATTCCCAGTTGCAGTAGAAGGAAGTGAAAAAGTGGTATCATATACGATAACTCATATTGGTAAATATGCTTTTAATGGTTGTACCAAGATCAAGTCACTCGAGTTGCCATCAAGTTTAGAGTCTATTGGTGAGAGTGCCTTTGCAGGTTGCTTGGCAATTAGAGAGATTGTATCAGATGTTGATAAAAATAATTTGTTTGGTATTGCCAATGATGTTTTCCACGCAGATACTAAAACTCAGGCTACGTTATATGTTCCAATAGGTAGTAAAGAAACCTATGAGGGAAAGGATTATTGGTCAAGTTTCACTCATGCGAACATTGAGGAGGGAAAATGGGAACAGACGACTTCGGTTGACGGGTACAATCTTAAATACAGATATCATACAGGCAAGAAGAAGGCAAGTGTGATAGAAATTGTTTTCCCAGAGAATGAGACTGATCTTACAATTCCTTCTACATTTACGTTGGGTGAAGCTCCAAATACTGTGACGTATGATATTAATACGATCTCTCCATCTGCTTTTTCAAATAAGGATAAGGTGAAGAAGCTAACTATATTAGCAGCTGTTGATGGATATGATGGTATTAAGATGATTAGTGCCAGTGCCTTTAACGGTTGTACTAAATTGGCTGAGATAAGCTTGCCAACTAGCTTGACGGAGATAGGAGAGAATGCTTTCTATGGAAATAGTAGCTTAGTAGAGCTTCGTGTGCCAGAAGGTGTAAGTTCTGTTGGTGTTAGTGCATTCCAGGGTTGCGGTAATTTACAGAAGGTTTGGCTTCCTTCAACTTTGGAGAATATAGGCGATAAAGCCTTTAGTAGCTGCTCAAAGATAACCAATGTATGTATTGAGCGTGTCACTCCGCCATCAATTACTACAGAAGTGTTCTCTCTTGGTGCTGATAATATCGCAGCATTGTTCGTTCCTAAAGGTGCAATAGATAATTATAATACGACAGGTTGGAATAAATTCTCTAACGTGATAGGTGGTAAATTTATTGATAGCTATACAGGAACTTCAGGTGACGAAAAGGACATGACTTTCTCATATTATGAAACAACTGATAATGAGAATGCCCAAGTAAATGCCGCAATCCTTACAAAGTCGTCAACAGCTGGTGTGACAATTCAAATACCTGCTTCTATAAAAGTAGAAAGAACGATATCAGGTAATAAGCAATGGGTTGACTACAATGTAAAATCCATAGGTTCATTTGCGTTCGGTACGAGTAAGAACATGGTTAATCTGATTATTCCTGATGGCATTGAAGCAATAGGAAAGTCTGCTTTTAATACTTGCTCTAGTCTTAAGTCCCTCGAGTTGCCGTCAAGTTTGGAGTCTATTGGTGAGAGTGCCTTTGCAGGTTGCATGGCAATTAGAGAGATCGTATCTGGTGTGAATGAAAATAATTTGTTCGGTATTGCCAACGATGTTTTCCACGCTGATACAAAGGCTCAGGCTACGTTATATGTTCCAATAGGTAGTAAAGCAACCTATGTAGGAAAGGATTATTGGTCTAGTTTTACTCATGATAACATTGAAGAAGGTAAATGGGAGCAGACGACTTCTGTTGACGAGTATTATCTTAAATACAGATATCATACAGGTAAGAAGAAGGCAAGTGTGATAGAAGTCGTATTCCCTGAGAATAAAGAAGAGCTTATCATCCCTTCTACAATTACTATTGGTGATGGTCCTAATAATACCTACGACATAGAGGCGGTTACTCCTACAGCAATTTCTAATAAGGAAAATGTGAAGAAACTGACGATAGAGGAGGCAGCAGAGAACTATTTTGGTATTAAGACGATAGGCGCCAATTCATTTAGTAGCTGTATTAATTTGGCAGAGATAAGCTTGCCGGCAAGTTTGACTAGTATAGGAGATAAGGCCTTCTATGGTAATAGTAGCTTAGTAGAGATTCATGTCCCCGAAGGTGTTGGTTCTATAGGTGTTAGTGCCTTCCAGAGTTGTGGAAATTTGCAGAAGGTTTGGCTTCCTTCCGCATTGGAAAATATTGGCGATAAAGCCTTTAATGGCTGTACAAAGATAACCAATGTATGTATCGAACGTGCCACTCCGCCTACAATTACGACAGAAGTGTTCTCTCTTAGTGATGAGAATGTTGCTACGTTGTTTGTTCCAAAGACTTCAACGGGAAATTATAATACGACAGGTTGGAATAAATTCTCTAACGTGGTAGGTGGAAAACTGATTGATAGCTATACAGGAACGTCAGGTGACGAAAAGGATATGACTTTCTCATATTATGAAACTACAGATAATGAGAATGCCCAAGTAAATGCCGCAATCCTTACAAAGTCGTCAACAACAGGTGTGACAATTCAGATACCTGCTTCTATAAAAGTTGAAAGAACGATATCTGGTAATAAGCAATGGGTTGATTACAATGTAAAATCCATAGGTTCATTTGCATTCGCTACGAGTAAGAATATGGTTAATCTAACTATTCTTGATGGCATTGAAGCAATAGGCAAGTCTGCTTTTAATACTTGTTCAAATCTTAAGGTTATCGAACTTCCTTCAAGTCTGACGTCTATTGGCGAGAGTGCTTTTGGCGGTTGTTCTGCTATACGAGAGATTGTATCTAATATAGATAAGGATGTTTTGTTTGGAATAACTGATGATGTATTCCATGCAGATACAAAAACATTGGCGACGTTATTTGTTCCAATAGGTCGAAAATCAGTTTATTCGACTACGGATTATTGGTCAAGTTTCACTCATGCGAACATTGAGGAGGGAAAATGGGAGCAGACGACTTCTGTTGACGAGTATTATCTTAAATACAGATATCATACAGGTAAGAAGAAGGCAAGTGTGATAGAAGTCGTATTCCCTGAGAATAAGGATAATCTCGTCATCCCTTCTTTTGTAACGATTGGTGCGGTGACTTATGACATAGAGTCTGTATCTTTAACCACGATTTCAAATAATGACAAGGTGAAGACGCTGACTATAGAGGGGGCTGCTGAGAATCTTGAAGGTATTAAGACGATAGGTGCTAATTCGTTTAGTGGCTGTACAAATTTGGCAGAGATAAACTTGCCGGCTAGTTTGACGGAGATTGGAGAGAAAGCTTTCTATGGAAATAGTAGCCTTGTAGAACTTCGTGTGCCAGAAAATGTAAGTTCTATTGGTGATTATGCTTTCCAGAATTGTACAAGTTTGCAGAGAATTTGGCTTCCTGCATTACTTACTAGTATAGGTAGTAAGGCATTTAATGGTTGTAAGGCTCTCGCTCGTGTTAGTGCAAAGGCTTTGCCTAAGATAGAGAATAAAGATGTGTTCCCCACAAATATAGCATATCTCTTTGTTCCAAACGCGACTTTGGTGGATGAACAAGGATGGATTAGTTTCCATAAGACTGTGGTGGGTGAGTATATTAATGATTATACTTCTTCAGAGGATATTACATATGTATGTATGAAGAATGGTGAAAAGAACTCTGCGATATTAGCGAAATCTACGAACACTCCTTCTACAATAGCATCTTCTGTAAATTATAAAGGTATAACATATACTGTTACAACGATTGGTGAAAAGGCTTTCAGTGGTAAAAACTTCGAGAACCTTAAATTACCTAGTGTTATTACTGCAATTGATGCAGAAGCGTTTAAGGGTTGCAAGAATTTGAAGACCCTTGAACTACCAACAAGTCTGAAGACTATTGGTGAGTCTGCTTTCGAGAGTAATGAATCATTAGTTAATCTGATTATTCCTGAAGGTGTGACTAGTGTTGGAATGTATGCATTCAAGAAGTGTACGAAACTACAGTATATTGATTTGCCGTCGACATTATCTGATATCAGCGAATATGCTTTTGATCAATGTGCAAATATAAATACTATTGTTAGCAGGATTTCAAAAGATAATCTTAAAGATCTTGCCGAAAATGTATTCCATGATGATGTATATACAAATGCAATTGTATATGTTCCTTATGATGAAAATGGTGCAACTGTAGATAATTATAAGGCCGCAGATGGATGGAGTAAATTCGGATCGCGTTTTGCTGAAGGTGAGAAGAAAACAAAAACTGTAGGTAAGATGTCTTATGAATACGTAGAAGGCACTAAGATTAATGAGGCTACCTTGATAGGTACAACAAGCGATGATGCTGATGTTACTATCGCAGGCTCTGTTAAGATCGATAATGTTACTTACACAGTAAAGAAAATCGATGCTTCTGTATTCAAGAATAATAAGACATTAGAAAAACTGGTGATTTCTGAGAGTATAACGAGTATCGGTGACTATGCATTCCAGGGGTGCTCGAATTTGAAGAAGATATGGCTTCCTAAGTCATTAGTGGATATTGGTGATAAGGCATTTGATGGATGTTCGAATATTACTTATGTAATCAGTAGAATAGAATCTCCTAAGGCAATTAACTCGGTATTCTCAGCTAAAAATGCTACATTATTCGTGCCAAAGAGTAAAAAAGAAAACTATAAGATTGAA
>JAEEGL014874688.1_pt1 | contig 10564 bp, 8 predicted proteins | sample 9134231 | NCBI WGS metagenome assembly JAEEGL01 (sample SAMN16246548, study PRJNA631951) | gut metagenome | biome: gut microbiome; feature: rumen; material: fiber-attached | host: Bos | place: Iran: Karaj | collected 2018-10
CCAACATCCTCTTCTATCAGACCATCCTCTCCATCGCGGCCGCCATTGACGAATACCTCTCTGATGCGTCCTAAGAAGAAACAGAAGAAACTCCGGATCACGGAGAAGGATTTCATGCTGGCGAACCGCAGGGCGGCCCGCCTGGAGGACATAGCCCTTCACGGGAAGCCGACCTCCTTCCGGGCAGTCCGCCACGCCTCCAAGAAAGCATACAACCGGAAGAGACTCAAGAAAGACGTCTCGGGAGGGGAGGAATAAGCCATGTATAAGCTCGCGGTGTTCGACATAGACGGAACCCTGATCGACACGGAGAGAACCGGCGTCGAGTCACTTGTCGTGACAATCCGTGAACTGCTCGGCAAGGACGTCCCCTACGAAGAGGCATACAAGGCCTTCGGAATTCCCAGCGGAAAGGTCGCAGGCCTTTATGGATATGACGACGCAAAACGGTTCGGCGAGCGTTGGGAAGAGAATTTCATTGCACTCTCGCATCACATCAAACCTTTCCCTGGTGTTTTGGACGCCTTGCATCGCATCAAGTTGTCAGGCATTGCAACGGGCATTGTAACATCCCGCAACCGGATGGAATTCGACTTTGACGACTATCTCCGCGAGATGGTTCCTTACCTGGACCATATCGTCTGCAGCGAGGACACGGTCCATCACAAGCCGCATCCGGAACCATTGCTTCGCTGCATCGAGATGGCCTCCAGCGCAGTAGGGGAGTCCATCCAATCCGGTGATGTAGTCTTTTTCGGCGACACCGACCACGATTTCGCCTGCGCCCGGGATGCAGGATGCGACTTCGCCCTGGCCGACTGGAAATCGCGCGGATGGCAGGGCATACCGGCGCGATACAAGTTCTCCAATGCCGAGGAGATGGAAACGATTCTGTGCGTTCCCGCCCAGCAGGCGTCTCAAGAATAGAACTAGACTGAATCGATGACTTTCTTGTAAGGGCCAATCATTCCGTCGGTCATCTTCGCCCCCATCTTGCGCCGAAGTTTGGAATTGTTCATCATTCCGCCGACGAGGTACATCATCCAGGATGTCTTCCACTTCTTCTGCGGGAAGTCGTACTGGCCGTGGCTCTTGAAGAACTTGTGGTCAGCCCGCATCAGGCCGCGCATCATGTAGATGAGGTCGCGGAAGATCTTCATCCCTCCGACTCCCAGGAAGTTCTGCGGCGGGGTGTACTGCTTTTCCATCGCATAAGCGACCGTGGCGGCGAGGGTATCGATGTCCTTGTCGACAACGCCCTCGTCTGTGGCAACCCCGGCGAGGAAGTTCCCGCCCACCTGGGCGCGAGCCTCCAGCAGCATACAGAGGTTTTCCTCGACCGAATAGTCGCCCTCCACAAGATATCCGAAGGGCGTTCCCATCGTGACGGTCCGGTGCCCGTTGCAGAACTGCCGGTCGTCGTACATCTTGAAGCGGTATCCCATGGAGTGGTCCTTGATCCGGAAGGCGTAGAGGATGGCGTCGTGCTTGTGGATGGTCCCGCGCAGGAACTCGTCGAAACCGTCCTTGTAGACGCATTTCCCGGTTGAGGCACAGTTGAAGCAGCTCAGGCAGCCACCCTGGAAGGGGAAATCCTCGATGTTGATGACATCGCACTCGTAGGGAAAGACCGCGACGAAACGGTCGATCATCGCCTTCAGTCCATCGTCCCCGGACAGAAGATCCGTCACGATCACGGCTTTCTTGCCCTCCATGTTCGAGACAGGTGCGGGGACTCTTGCAAGATGCCTGACACCTTCTCCTTGAATGACTTGCGGGCGTTTGAACTCGTTCCGCTCCAGTTTCCATAGGGTGAACTCCAGCCAGTCCGCGGCCTGCTTCCGGCCTTTCTCTGAAAGGAGGTCGTCCATGTCGGCGGACAGGCCGTCCAGGAAGGGGAGGTCCAGGTCGGCGCAGTTGTCCTCGATGAAGCGATGGGCCGTGACGTCATAGAAATGCTTCGAGGTGGTGACCTGGGTGGCGGCTTTTCCGGAGAGGTCAAGGCCGGATTCCTTCATCAGTTCGATGAACCGGTGCAACTGGCTCGGAACGAGAAACGTGTAAACCGGATAACAGAACACGATGAGTTCGGCCTGATTGATGGCCTCCAGGGCGGGGGAGAAGTCCTTCTCCAACGCCTTAATCCTCTGCCCGGCATCCAGATAAGTGAACCGGTGCAGGGGAAACTTCTTCTCCAGATAGAGGCAGGTGTGCAGGGTGATGGAGTTCTTTCCTTTAGGGCTGCCGTTGACGACAAGGATATTCATGGCCGATTGAGAATTAAGTTTTTCATAGTCATGGGTTCCGTCACTTGTTCCTCATTCGGCGTCTTGCCCCGCAATGCTGCGGTAGACGACCATCTTCTCCTCGAGTTCCGGATGCTTGGCCAGGATGTTTTCCAGTTCGTCGACAACGGCGGGATCGCTGTCTTCCAGGGAATCAAGCATTCCACGGATCATCTCACCGTAGGAAACGGTCTTTCCATAGGCGGAACAGAAAGCGAGCCGCCAGATCTTCAGTTCTTCCACGAGGGCCTTCGGAAGATTCAAAGGGGTGTATTCGATCTTTGCCATCAGTATAAGTGTTAACTCCATGGCAAAGATATGTAATTATTTCAATTAAAACAATTAAAATAATCTCAAAAGGACTATTTGACCTCTACCGTATATACCCATGCAGGTAATAAAGAAGACTTGGTCTAAGGGGGAGTCGTCAATTGCTCAACTTCTCCAAGATAATATTGTATAAATCCCCCACTGTCCTGATTGATGATGTCTCTTCATCTTTGATCTTGATTCCGTACTCTTTCTCAGCCTTCATCAGCAACTCCACAGAATCCAAAGAATCAGCACCCAAATCATTTGTGAAATCGCTTTCTAGTGTTACCTCTTCTGGCTCTACTCCCAATTGCTCACTGAGAACAAGAATAAGATCTCCTAGAAGTGGTCTGTTATCAACAAGAAATCGTTTCAGGCTATCCAACGAATTAATCAAGGACCTGTCAACTTCGCAATGAAATGCAATTTCTATTTCTTGAATCCTTGTTTCCAAGTCATAAGGGTCATCTTCCCGCAAAGATAAATCTATCGTCTTACCATGCCTGACAGCGTCAACGAAGTTTTCAATAAAGCTTTTGTGTGCAACGATGGAATCCGCCAGGTTCTCTATGGTTTTTATAGTCACCATCTCCTTCTCTGAGATAATGACCTTATACTCCCTTTTTATCAGATCGGAAAAGGGAACTGGAAGACCAGTCGCACTGATATTGTCAAGAAAAGACAATTGCTTGTGGGAAATTGATTCAAGCTTATAAAGGATATCCCTATGTACTCTACTGTTACATTTATTGACGCGAGCTTGAACGGCCTCTTCAGCGAACCCCTTTCCCAAAGAATCCGCAAAAATATCTATTTCAGTCTCTTGCTGCCGGATGCTTTCCTTCTTTTGAACCAGTTTATCTTCGAGAGATCGTTTTTCAGATTTGAGTTGGTCAAGAACACGATTACTCCTCTTCATCAAAAAGAGATCATCAAGACACCCTTCCACACCAACATCATTCAGTACTTCACGTAGGATTTCATCATAAGCATACTCCCTTCCCGTCATTAAAGTAATATACTCAGAGCAGGCAAGGACGAAAGGCATATCTGAACATCTTTCAAGCAGCTTCTCCGGGAAATGCTCCAAATCTTCTAAATAATCATATCCTGCAGAAAGAGCGAATAACGAAACCGCTTGACAAAGTGTCTCCCATTCTCGATCATGCTTGCTGTACAAATCGGGGAAACGACTCTTGAGAAGCCCTTCAACATCGATAACCCCATCAACCAAAGTGGCAATCTTACTTTCTGGCTGACCAAATAAATCATAGTGCTCGTAACGATAAAACCGGTCGATTCCTAAGTTGGAGAGCGCCCTAGATCCAAGAGGGTCAAGAAACCGATTTCCAAACCGCTCCCATGCTGAGGAAACACTATAGAGAAGTATGAACCACTTTATTATTTCGGAATCCTTGTCAACTATTGCCTCGGCCAAGTAACCAACAGGCCTTACAGTCGCCATGCTGTTTTGCTTGAAATAAAAAGTAGAATCGCAGAAAAAATCCTTTCCAATACTTAGCCTATGACGTAAGTCATCTGTGACAGAGTAACGGCGGAGTAATTCCTGAAACCTAGGATTACAAATGAGCAAGGCAAGTCCTTTACGACCTTTTTCAATTTGTTCCGAATAAGAGTTGTGCATAAACATAGAGCACGGAATTATAATTATGTGATGTTTAAATGCCTGAGATACAAAGATAACAATAATTGCATTGGCAAGAGCCGCCATTCAGACATTATCCCGATTTGGTCATAAAAAGCAATTATCTAATAAAATGGCTCCATTAAGTGGACACAGAAAAATGTACAATAGTAGAATAGACGCACCTGTACCGCCTGTTTTTGGAGCAGCAGGGGAGTTTTTCCATTTGTATTACTTAACATAAGATAAGTTGTGTAACAAAATAGAATCGAGAGGGGAGCCGTTCGCACAGAGGAATAGCTATAGGTATCTGAGGGCACGATTTCGGTATTCATTCTGTAAAGTTGATGTTTACAAAACGAGTTGCCAAGTTTACATTATAATCCCGAAGGACCGCATAAGAGAGTCTGAAGATTGTTTCAGCAATCGATGGGAATCGTATGTCTTGATAATGAGTCCCCGTCGACATTATAAACATCAAAGGCAGGCCGGTAGACTTCCTGGAAGCGAGCTCCATGAGAATCAAATGTCGTACTTACCGAAGGAGCAATGCTATATAAACACCCGTCGACGGTCAACTCAGAAGGACAATGATTGTGCCCGGCAAGTACAGCAACGATATTCGGATGCCTGGAGACAATCGATTTGAATTCTTCCCGGTTCATCAGTATCCTGGCGTCCATCCATCCGCCGACCTCTATGGCGGGGTGATGCATGACCAGAATGATGTTCCCCGGGAAGAGACTTGCCTCGCGGTCAATTCTCTCCAGGTCTTCGCGGGAAACAAAGCCTCGAGACATGTTCTCTCCGGGGCTCTCTTCCTTGACAGAATTCAGGAATAGGATCTTATACCCGGCAAGGACAAAGTCCTCAACGAATCTCAAAGAATTCAACTTGCGCTCCTCGAGGAGACGTTCAACAACCAGCCTGTTGTCATGGTTGCCCAAAACGCAGTACACCGGAACAGAAAGCCCTGAAAGCATGGCGTCGGCCTGCAAGTACGACGCCTCCTTTCCGTCATTGGAAATGTCGCCGCTCAGAATGACGGCATCCAGATCCTCAAACTCGGTTAAAATGGCCAGAGCCTTCTCCAGATTCTTGCACGGATTCACACCATAGATCACCTGCTTGCCGGAATCTATGTGCAGATCGGATATGTGCGCGAATCTCATATGTCTGACGGTGTCGGACCACCAAGAGATACAACAGAATCAGCCATGGAGGCGATGTCCTCCCTATGGGTGATGATCAAAGTCGAGCGGGATTTCATCAAATCGGCGGCGGCCTTGATTACCATGGACGAGGACTCCGGATCCAGGGAGGACGTCGCCTCGTCCAGAATCAGTATCGGGGCGTCCTTCAGGAAGGCGCGGGCAACGGCAATCAGTTGCTTCTGTCCCCCCGAGAGGCGGGAACCGCGATCTCCGACAATCGTATCATATCCTTCCGGCAACGAGGTGATGAAATCATGTATCCCGGCCTTCTTGGCCGCCTCGACGACAGCCTCCATCCGCGCCTCTTTCCCGGTCGCTTCTGATGGCGAAACGTCGGCTCCCAGCGCGATATTGTTGAAGATGGTATCATTGAAAAGGACGGAATCCTGAGGGACGTATCCCACGCATCTGCGCAGATCCACCGATGATACCGACCCGGCATCTTTCCCAAATATTCTTACCGTTCCCTCCTCCGGCGCAAAGAATTTCATTATCAGGCCGGCAGTTGATGTCTTTCCCGCCCCCACCGGTCCCATCAATGCCAGACTTTTCCCTTTTTCAAGTGTGAAAGACAAATTCTTCAAAATGGGTTGTCCTTCCAGATAGGAGAAGGACACGTTTTCGAATTCAATCGCCGGTGCATCAGCCCCGACATCAACCGATTCCAAAGGACCGTCATCGTGTCCATCCATGAGATCGTCCTCCATATCGAGAATCTTGTTGATTCGTTCCAGGGAGGCGACCTGCTTTCGAATACTGTATGACGCCTTGGCAATCCCCCTGACCGGATTGATCACGGAATGGAAAACCAGCAGGAAATAAACGAAGGTTGCTCCTGAGATACTGAAGTTGCCGCCAAGGATGTGTTTGCCACCATACCACAACAACAGGGCCAGCACAGTCGACACCGTCACTTTGGTAACCGGCGAAGACAAAGCCAGGACTCTGTTCATCTTCTGGAAGGTGCGCCTGTTCTCCTCGTTCACTTCATCGAAGCGGTCCGCCATCCGCCCTTCGGCATTGAACGAACGGATCACCGCCAGGCCTCCTACGGCTTCCTCATACTTGGATAGGATCTCTCCCCTTTCGCTCTGGCCCTTATGCGCGATCCTTTTCAGGGAATAGCCGATGGCCGCGACAATCAGTGCGCAAATCAACAGCAAGGCTATGGCGAAAAGGGTCAGACCCGGTGAAATGGTGAACATCGTCACCAGATAGATGATAACCGGGATGGGGTGCTCTATCAAAAGGTCCAGGGTGTTGCTCACGCACCACTCGACTTCCAGCACATCGTTGGTCATCCTCGACACCAGGTCTCCCCTGTTGTCCTTCGTGAGCAGGCCGGCGGGGAATCTGAGCACCCTTTCGAAAAGCTCCTTTCTGAGGTCCCTGAGAATCCCTACGCGCATAGGGATTCTGAAGTACTCAGCCAGATAGGAGCAACCGTTCGCCAACAGCGAAGAGGCCACGATGAAGCAGGCTATCAGCATCAATCCGTAACCCGCGCCGTGCTCTATCGTCTTTTCCTGGAGGAAGTATAGCGTATTGTTGCCCAGATAAGAGAATAGGTCTGAAACGGACGCACTCGCCGGAGCCGACAGGTGCTCGATCGCCGAATCCGAGACGCCGAAGAGCATGTTGATGATCGGAATCACGGCCGAGAAGCTCACGATGCTGAAGACGGCGCTCAGTATCATGAACAGGATGTTCAGGATGATGTTCCCTTTGTACTTGGGGAAGAACCTGCCCAGGAGCCCCAGGTAGCTCATCCCCCTTTTGGATTTGTCCGCCATCAGAATCTGATTTCAAATTTGAGGCTCCACATGCGACCTAGGGAATAGAACATGTAAACGTCATCGGGATTGACCTCCTTCGAAGAAGCCGATACATTCGACGGGTTCCACGCCTTTTCGATATAATGGCTGTCGAGGATGTTGTTTATCTGTCCGTAAAGCGAGGCGTCCAGTTTCCCGACCTTGAAGGAATAGACCGCCCGCATGTCAAGAGACCCCCCGGCCGGAGCTTTCCAGGGCTCGCTCACGAAGACTTCCTTGCCGATGGAAAGATTGCTCCCGGACAGCGAGTAGTAGGCATAATTCCTGTCGAAGAAGGTGTATCCTCCTCCAATCCCGAAGCCGCGGAACGGCTTGAAGTACGCATCGATCGCAGCCGTCGTCTGGGCGGAGCCTCCGACATGGATCCCCTTCATGTTGATGAGGGCCCACGCATGGTCCTCAGCTCCGGGAGTCGTGGCTGATCCATCCGACGTTATCGCCTGGCCCGACAGGTTGTAGGCATATCCCTTGACGTTGTCGCTGTCCCATCTCCAATCCCCCACGGACAGCATTCCGGTGAGTTCCATCCACCTGAAGGGACGGGCCTTCAGTTCGACTTCGACACCGACATGCCGGGAATTCACGCCTGTCATGTTCAGGTAGTACTGCCCGCCGAGCTTTCCCCGTTTCGCCATCGCCTTGTCAAGCCATTCTATCATGTAGCCGTTCACCGCCACGTCCAGGGCGTCGCCGTGGTATCCGTAACCCAGCTCGGCGGACGCCGCCTTCTCGTTCGCCACACGTTCGTTGATGGTATGGGACGTGGTGGCGGACATGAAGACCCCGCCCTTGAACTTCGGAGGTCGCGAGACATAACCGACGTTGGCGTATACGTTGTGGCGTCTTCCGATATTGTAGTTCGCCCCGAGCTTCAGGTTCCCTCCCCAGAAACCGGCAATTCCGGAACGGGCGTTCCCTTCCGCATAATAGAAGCGGTCATACCGCCAGTAATGCGAATAGTTCAGCGCCCCTGCGACGAAGGCGTTGAACGCCTCGCCCGAATACTCGAGCTGTGCGAAGCCGCCTTCCTGGACGATATGGGAGTCATAATCCCTGTAGAGAATGTCCCCTATCCCCTGCCGGGCGCTTTTCCAGGCATCCGTAGCGACAGGGTTGTTGTCGACGGAGACATCGGAACGGCCCGGATCGATGTAATACTCTCCGCCGAGCAGATCGTCCAGGGTGTTTTGGTGAAGGGCCTTGTATGAACGGACGTCCACACCCGCCGTCAAATCCAGGCGATCGGACAGGGCGTTCTTGTAAGTGGACACGAGTCCATAAGTCCCGTAATTGCCGATCGTGTTGGACAGGACCAGAAGGGAGCCCCTGTCCGAAGCGGCATTGATCCCTTCTATCTTGGCATAGTCAAAAGTTCCGTCCCCCGCCCTGAACTGCATGTTCAGGGCGCCGTAATCAGCCGAATACCAGTCATATTCCGAGTAGGTGTCCTCGTCGGCGAGGCCGGAATGGGAATAACCCTTTCCGAAAGAATAATAAACGCTGGTGCTCAGGCTCGATTTGGGGGCAATCTGCCAAACGTGGCTGAGGAAAGCCATTCCGTTCGTGAAGTGCTCCAGACCGGTGGAGCGCCTCTGCCCGTTAGCGTCGTATCCCAGTTCGGGATTGTATCTGGTCCAATTCCCCTCCACCTTGTATTGGGATCTGACCCTTTCCCATTCGGACCGGGTCAGGGCATCCTTGCGGGAATAGTGTTCCTGGGTGGAGCCGAAGGCCGTCAGGCTCAACTGATGGGAAGGGCTCAGCCGCTTTGAGACATTGGCGAAGAGATCGCCGACCCGGAACTCTCCTCCCTGGAAATAGCCGTCTCCCGACGACTGTCCGCCCTTCAGGGTAAGGGACCATCCGCTCTTCATCAAACCGGTACTTACATCGAACGTCCTCTTTTGGAATCCGTCATTGCCCAGGGCATAGCTGGCAGAGCCGCCCTGTCTCGTCTCGATGCCCTTGGTCACGATGTTGATCGTCCCTCCGACCGAGGGAGATGCGACTTTCCCGGATCCGATACCCCTCTGGGACTGTATCAACGAGGCCGCGTCCGCCAGGCTCGCCCAGTTGGACCAGTACACGATTCCGTTCTCCGGATCATTCACGGGGATGCCGTTGATCATCACGGCAATGTTGCTGTTGTCGAAGCCGCGCATGTAGATCTCCGAATCCGCCCATCCGCCGCCCTGGCGGTTGACATGAACGCCCGGCGTCTGCTTGAGGATCTCGACAAGCTCCTGGTTGCCCAGCCTCTCGTTCAGGACCGTAGAGGATACCGAACTCACGGCCAGCGGCGTCTTTCTGGGCAAAGCAACCTGACCGACGACCATCGCATCCTTCAGAAGGAAGGTCTCCTGCCTGAGCTCGACTGTTCCCACGTCATCCGACAACGGGACCGCCACGCTTTTCTGTTCGAAACCGAGACAGGCAAAAGTGACGGACTCGGTGCGCCTCCCCACCGGGAGAGAGAACATCCCATCCTTTCCCGTGACGACGGCATGGGAAGAGGACGGAGCCACGACCGCGACGCCCGCCAAGGGTTCAGCTGTAGCCTCATCCACCACACGTCCCACGACGGTCCTTTGCTGTCCATAAAGACAGATGGCACACAAGGCCAGTGCAACGGTTGCAATTATACGTTTCATGCTGATCAGATTGTTGTTCAAAACTCAAATTTCGTGTTTTTTCGTCAAACTCCTCGTTTTTCCACACAAAACTGTATTTTCGGGCACAAGGGCGAAGATTGATTTCGCAAAATCAACCTATCTTTGCACTTGAAATGAGTAAAGAAATGAGCAAAGAAGAATTCATAGAGATTCTCTCCGGCACCGGCAGGAAAGGCATCGACGAGGTGCTCTCCAAGCTGGAAGAGACCGGCTTCTACGAGGCCCCGGCGTCGACCAAGTTCCACCTCTCCTGCAAGGGCGGACTCCTCGAGCATTCCATGAACGTATATGAAGCCGCCGTCATGCTCCGCGAGCAGGCGCTCAAGGCTAGGCCTGAACTGGAAGGTCTGCTTCCCATGGACAGCGTCGCCATCTGCACACTGCTCCATGACACCTGCAAGGCGGACATCTACAAGGAGGGCATCCTGAGCAGGAAAAACGCCGACGGCTACTGGGAGAAATACCTCGGTTACCAGGTGGATTACAACTCTGGTCTCCCCCTCGGGCACGGCGAGAAGTCCGTCATCATGCTCCTTTCCTGGGGCCTCGAGCTCAAGCCGGAGGAGATGATGGCCATCCGCTGGCACATGACCGCCTGGGA
>JAEEGL015422356.1_pt1 | contig 10564 bp, 8 predicted proteins | sample 9134231 | NCBI WGS metagenome assembly JAEEGL01 (sample SAMN16246548, study PRJNA631951) | gut metagenome | biome: gut microbiome; feature: rumen; material: fiber-attached | host: Bos | place: Iran: Karaj | collected 2018-10
ATATATAAAATCACTAATATATTATACTCAATACTCACCCGCAAGACAAATAATTGTTAGTCCTCTTCCTCCAACTCATAGTATATTTTGTTTTCAATGTTATACTTAATCGTTTCAACTCCGCTCTCATAGTCCGAAAGCCATTTCTCATACGCTTTATCCCAGGAGCTGTACTTTTTATCTCCCCTATGGTCATTAACCAGCGCAATGCCCTTATCAGCATAATTTTCCTTCAGGTACTCCTCAAACCAGCGGGTAACCTTTTCTGCGCCGATCACATTGGTGTGGGTGCCGTAGTCGCGTATGTCTGTCTGAAAATCAATGCCTATCTCATCAAGGTGGCGGTTCATGTCGACAAAGTCATACCCCTTTGAGGTTATGAGATCTGACATGTAATTTATCATTTTCTGCTCATCTTCCGTGGCGGAATATGGCGTTATCACGAACAGGGCTTTCAGTTTCTGCTCCTCAATAAAGTCAAGGAGATCCAGAAGATATTCTTCCTGCTCTGCGGGAATAGGCATTTTATCCTGACTGTCAACAGATGCAGGCATGTCCGCGGGACCGACATCCGTCTCTACCGAGGATCCCTTGAGATCATCGGGATAGCTGTAGAAAAGAGTGCGGAACTGGGACCACAAAAACAGCGTCTTCCAGTTGGAGTGATACTTGAAGATATCAAAGTAGTAATTCAGTCTGTCGGACTTATCGGACACCATGGCGTTTATGGCATCAACCCTGTTCGCGGAATACTTAAGATTGTCGGTGACCTCCCTGGTGTGCGCCATATTGCCGAGAAGATCCTCATCTGCCGCGGTCCACATCCTCATCTCAAATATAACAAGCTCCGGATCCTGGGTCTTTAATGCCTCTTTTAAGAGATACTTAGCGGCAACCGGTCTTTGCATGTTGGAGGAGAGCGGGTACATGGTCACGCCCATATCCCCGTAGATCATCGGAGATGAGATGCACGGAGCCACAGGACTTGAACCTATCATCACCGCGTCCACAGTATCTCTCTTTTCAGCGTAAAATCCCACAAACCTGTCCTTTACATCCCCGTTTGTCCTGAGGATATAAGTAAGGTGCAGGAGCATCCAGAGCACTACCGCTATGAATATTATTCCTTTAATCCAGCTCTTTTTAGTCATAAATCTGTTAAAAATCCTTGTATATAAACTCTGCCGCGCTGTATCCGGGGCCATACTCCGCAAGGAGAATGACATAGAAAAACAGCCCTATGTAGATCATCCATCTTATCACGAGTTTTTTATCCGCGATAATATCCCTCACGCTCTTTGTGCTGCCCTGTGCCTCCAGTCTGTACTGCACAAGCGACACAAAAAGAAGGATAAGAAGGGACACTATGAGTATCCCCCACTCTATAAAGTCGAGCCCGAGGCCAAGAAGGCTTCCGTCAAAAAAGATCTGCGGATTAAAGACACTGACACTCTCTCCAAGCATTCTTAGCGCATGTGGCACAGAATCTGCCCTGAAAAACAGATCACCTATGCACACAAGGATAAATGTCCTTACAATCCTGACACCATCAGCAAATTTCCCCTTCATATCTATGCCAAGCTTTTTGGCAAAGAGCCAGGTGAAAAACGGAAGTGTTATCTCTCCGAGCACGATATATGCCCAGTGCAAAAGACCTGAACCTATGACGTACTTCATCTCGCCGCCGTGCCACAGACCTACCGAAAACCACAGGATCAGCATTGCGACATAGGTCGTGTACTGCTTGCCCTTCTTTTTTCCGAGCTTCTGCTTAAGGCTCTTTCCAAGACCTGTGATCATGCTGCTCCTAAGGAGCGGGTAAAAGACATTTTCCCTCATCCATACACCGAGCGTAATATGCCATCTTCTCCAGTATTCACTGATGTTCTTTGCAAAAAACGGAGTCATGAAGTTCTCAGGAAGGATGATGCCAAAAGCCTGCGACATTCCTATCACGATATCCATACAGCCTGAGAAATTGGTATACAGCTGCAACGCGAAGCAGACAGTGCCGACCATTATGTAGGCTCCGCGGTACTGCGTATCATTGCCGTAGATCTCATTTACGATAACAGCAAGGCGCTCTGAGATTACCAGTTCCTTAAAAAAGCCCCAGAGCATCCTCTGGAGTCCAAAGGTGAGGTTTTTGAAGTCGAGCGGGTGATGTTTAAAGAACTGCTCCCCCGATACCCTCGTCTGAAATATGGGTCCCGATATCATGACCGGAAAATACAGTCCATAGAGGGAGGTCTTAAGGAAGCTTTTGTTTGAACCCGCAAGCCCGTTGTAGACCTCTATGAAATACCCAAGAAGTATGAATGTGTAAAAAGAAAGTCCAAGGGGAGTAGCGATGCTGCCCCCGTGTATGAACTTTGAATACTTAAGTACTATCAGCGTCCCCAAAAGGGCAGCAAGCTCAAGCCCAAGGAGGAGCCTTCGCTTTTTTACGTTCTCTATATCGGTCCCATCAAGCGCTTTTAGCAGTAAAAATGTTATGAGCGAAGACAAAACCGGATACAGAATAAGCACTCCATTTCCGGACAGCAGGTAATATGAAACGCTGGCAGCAAGGAGTACCACCCACTGGCCCCTTCCCTTAAAGATAAGGGGCACAGTGTAATATACAATTAAAACAAGTGCGAAAAAGCACAGAAAATAAAAACTAGTTATACTCATTCTCGTACCACTGCTGGAACATCAGGATATACCAGATCTGGATCCTGTAGATTCCCTTCTGTGTGAAGTCTTTCCAGATCCTTGTCACAACATCAGGATCAAGTATGCCCTGTGAGCTTATCTTCACCGGATCAAGAAGCTCCTCTGCCCAGCTGCGAAGATCTGAGTCAAGAAGCCATTTCTCAATAGGGATTGAAAAGCCTTTTTTGGGCCGTTCCATCATATCACGGGGAACGTAACGGTACAATACGTCTCTTAAAACCTTTTTTCCTGTCTTTCCATCCCTAAGGTACTCTATGGGAAGCGTCCAGGCAAATTCCACAACGTCCTTATCAAGCATGGGCACCCTGGTTTCGAGGGATACTGCCATGGCAGTCCTGTCAACTTTGACAAGTATATCGTCGGGATGATAGACCAGCATATCCATCAGCATGGTCTCATGATTGACCTCACTGAGGTAATCATTTGGAAGCGTCGTGTATTTGTAGGGGAGCTTTCCATCCCTGAGCGCGATATGCTTTATTATCGGATCGGTCTCATGCTCCATCCTGTGGAGGTCGCAGGGTCCCTTTGCCCCAAGGAGTGTACCCTTTATGCGATATATTTCCTTTTTTGACAGCGGGCTTCCAAGAATAAGGCTGCTTGCCGGCTTTCTCAGAAAATATGGGATTCCTCTGATCTTGCCCCAGATCCTGTCTATAGATTCATAGGAGGTGTAGCCGCAAAAGAGCTCATCACCGCCATCTCCTGACAGCGACACGGTCACATGATCCCTCGTCATCCGGCTCACAAGATAAGTCGGTATCTGCGAGGAATCCGCAAACGGCTCTCCGAACATATATGCGAGCTTAGGAATGACTGCCTTGGCATCCTTCTCCGTAATATAGAGCTCAGTGTGCTCAGTTCCGAGGTGCTGCGCTATCTCTTTGGCATAGACTGCCTCATTGTACTTTTTGTCCTCCATGCCTATGGTGAAGGTCTTTACCTTTCCCGGCGCGAGATCCTGCATCAGTGAAACTATGGTAGATGAATCTATACCCGCGGAAAGAAATGCCCCGACCGGAACGTCAGCTACCATCTGTCCCCTGATCGACTCCTTCATAAGTCTTTCAAGTTCATCTGCCGCTTCCGACTCGCTTCCCTTAAACAGGTTGTCCTGCCCTCTCTTGGCGACCTCCATCATTGACCAGTAGGTCTCCTGCCTGGTCCTTAGCGTTTTGACATCTACAGTGAGGATCGTCCCTGCCTCTAACTTGTTAATGCCCTCATATATCGAATAGGGTGCCGGGATATAGCCTTCAGTAAAGTATATATCCAGAACATCCGCATTGATCAAGTTGTTAAAACCGTCCAGGACCCTTATGCAGCCGATATCCGAAGCAAACACAAAGGCTCCGTTCACGTTTCCGTAGTACAGAGGCTTCTCACCCACTCTGTCCCTCGCAAGGGTAACAGTCCCGGTCTCTTTATCATACACCGCGACAGCAAACATTCCCTTGCACATCGAAAGAGCTTTTTTCATGCCGTAGTGTTCTATCGCTTCAATGAGTATCTCCGTGTCAGAGGTTGAGCGGAAGTTTTTTATCCCAAAGTCCCTTGAAAGGCTCTCCCTGACCTCGATATGATTGTAGATCTCGCCGTTGTAGACACAGACGCATCTGCCGCTGGCCGATATAAACGGCTGCGCCCCGTTCTTGGAAAGATCCACGATAGAAAGGCGCCTGTGTCCAAGCGCCACTCTCCCGTCTTCACTTATATACATTCCGCCGTCGTCCGGCCCTCTATGCAGCATCCTCTCATTCATTTTCTGAATGTTTTTAGCCGCATCGCCCTTAAATCCTATAAGTCCCGCAATTCCGCACATATCACGACCTCATCAAACCTTTATTACATGGTTCTTGTGTTCATAACCGCCTGATATATCAAGCCTGTAGGTTACATTGCCGTCACTGTCATCCGATATCCTCTCAAATCCGAGGACAGTATCAAAGAAATCCTTCACCATCTTATTCTTGGCAGTAGGATAATAATATCCGTAAATAGTCCTGATGCCGTGAGCTTTGGCAGTGTCTGCCAGGGCATCCATCATCGCGTACTCCATGTCCCTCTTCAGCACCCTGCAGCTCATAAGCCACAGATCGATATGAAGCTCATCGCCTTTAACAGCACCTATTACAAGGGATACTATACCGTTATCACCAAATTTGTCCTTAAGTCTTCCGCAGAGCGTGATATTGCTGCCCTCAGATACGGTCTTTTCAATATCATCCTGGGTGTAGCGCCTTGTTGTAAGGTTAAACTGATTGCTCTTGTTGGTCAGCTGCGCAATCCTTGGCATATACATCTTTTCAAACGGAGTTATCAAGGCCTCCATCTCAAGGGACAGAAGGTACTGTCCGTAGTCGGCAAAGCTCTCCTTTAGCTCACTTCTCTTCTTGTTAGCCATGTACATCTCGTTGCGCTTTTTGTCGTCATCGGATATATTGGTCGCCTCGAAGTATCCCGCGTGATCCAGTATCCTTATGTAGTGCTCCGGGGCATCAAGAGCCGGAACAGCGGCGCCGCTTATCTGTCCCTCTACGATCGCCCTCTCGGCGGGGTTGTCATCAACAAAGACGAGCGACTCGGGAAGAATATTCAGCTCAGAGGCGATTGCCTTAAAGTTCTCACTCTTCGGCTCCCAGTTGGCCTTTATCACCACGAAGTCATCCGGAGAGAGCCTTCCGTCCGGATGCTCAAGACCCGCTATCGCGTTTTCCTTATCATTCTTGGAATCAACAGTAAGAAGAACTCCTATGTCCTTCTGCATTTTGACATAGGACTGAAACTCCGAGTAGACCTGCCCGAGGTTCGTCTCCTGACCGATCTCGATGCCGTCCACTCCGTCGTCTCCCACGACTCCTCCCCACAGGGTGTTGTCAAGGTCAAGCACAAGTCCCTTTTTATTCTTACCATAGAGCGACTTGATGATGCGGGATATGTTATGGCTAAGCGTTGGAATCGCATCCATGCAGAGGGCATATTTGTACATATGCCAGTAGAGAGGATCCGACCAGGCATCAAGCCCGTAGCAGGATGAGAGGTAGTTAATGTCATTGATAAAAAAGCTTCCTCCCTCCGCTGATTCTTTTCTCGCATAGGCAGCAAACATTTCATTGAGCCTGTTTATAAAGGAAAGCCTTCCATGGATGTCAAATGCGTCCCTGTTGCCAAGAAGCCTGTAAAAAGGTGCCTCAAAGTTATTCTGTATTATCGGACAGTGGAAGGTGTCCCTAAGCTTCTCCCACATTGCCGCAAAGTGCTGATATGCCTTTGAAAGCTTATCATCCACGTCCTGCTCTGAATCGTCCATGACCGGATAGTCTGTGATATTTCTGTTTGAAGTGTGGATGTAGATTATATCGGGAGCAAAATCAATGAGCTCCCCCGGGGCGAACATGGCATCCTGCCAGTACTGCCCGTACTCAGATTCATAAAACTCTGCCTCAATACCATAGTTCAGCAAAAAGAGCTCCAGGATCCTTATGATATCGTGAGTCGTTGATCCTCCGAGCACAGCGATCTTCTTTTTGATCCTCTCGCTCCCATCAGATAAAAGAGCCTTTTTGAGGCTCTTTGACTTTTTCATTATATATGCGCTGTCAAAAGGATATTCCAGTTCTTTCATTATCTGCTCACTCCACTCATTATCCCGTCAAGGTAATCCTTCCACTTTCTGTTGGTAACCTCCGGGCTGTACTTTTCTTTAAGCGCCGATGCGTTCTCCCCGAGGGTATTGGCAAATTCACTGTCGCGAAGGATCCTCTTCATCGCCTTTGTCATCTCCTTCTCATCTCCGACAGGCACGAGAATACCGTTTACTCCGTTCTCTATAAGATCTGCCGGTCCGCCGCACGGACAGTCAGTTGATATACAGGGGAGCCCAAGAGCCATGGCTTCTATGAGGGAATTGGGCATACCCTCCTGATTGGATGCCAGTATATAAAGGGAGGCTTTCTCAATGTGCTCAGCAACGTGCCTCACCATTCCCCTGAACTCTATGCTGCTGCCAAGCCCCAGCTTCTCCGCAAAGTGCGTCAGCTTAAGTCTGTCAGGTCCGTCTCCGTAAATGACAAGCCTGTAGTCCTCAAAGCCCTTCTCCCTGATCCTGGCAAAACACCTCATGACCATTGCCTGGTTCTTGTTCTCATCAAGACGCCCCACCATGACTATCGTCTTCTCCCTCTCGCCTTTAAACCGCTCCCTTATAAAGCTCGGGTTTATAGAATTGGGGAGTATTACACATTTTTTCTGAATGTAAGACGGAAAGTACTTTTTGGCGCCCTCGGACTGAACTATTATACCTGCTGCCCTTCCAAAGCTCGCCAGCATACCTGCCTTAAGCCCAAGGCTGTCGTACTCCATCACGGGGTCAGCCCTGACGGACACAACAACACGTATGTCCCTCTTTCCCGCGGTCGACAGTGCCATGATGTTGTTCTTTCCAATAAAGCTGAGTATCAGATCCGGTTTTAGCTTCTCCCATATACGCCTCAGCTTCTCAGACCTCATGCGTAGATTGTAAACCCTGCCTTTTTGCTCACTCCTTAAAAGAGCCGAAAAGACTCTGTCTATTCCGCCCTTTTCTCCGCCTCTTGGGTCTACCCATACATCGTTCTCCTCAGTGTCCGCAACCAGCTCAGCGCCTTCCGCGCCTGCGGGAACTCTTTTCCAGGCGGCGTGCGCTACCTCGTACTCATCGAGCGCAAGGTAGGTTGTCACAAGTGTCACTTTATAGCCCTGCTCAAAAAAGAAATCCGCGAGGTTCGACATTACTCTCTCTGCCCCGCCCTTTCTCAGGGACCCGATGTACATCGCTATATGTTTTTTCTTCTCAGGATCAGAATTCGACAAGTTCGACTATCCCCATACTGATGTTGTTCAGAAACACGACTCTTTTTCCGTCTATACAGGGTGCTATATCAGGCTCCTGAATCACGGTGTAACGCTTTTCTTCAAGTTCTTTTATCGCAGCCTCTATATCATCCACTTCGTAGCAGAAATGATAAGGCGCATTCTTGAAATGTTTGAGAAGAGGATACATTGGGGAGTTCACACTCATGGGCTGGATAAGTTCAACCCTGTAGTCACCGTTTACAAGAAACTCAATGTTTATGTCCCTGATATTGTCGTAGGCGGTCTGCCTCTCAACAGTGTATCCCAGCTCCAGAAACTTCTTTTCCGTCTTTTCTATGTTTTTGGCAAGATATCCGACGTGATGTATCTTCATATCTCAGCCTTCAATCTTTCCCATGATCGAGTTTGCCATTTCTCCGACATTCTTCATGGCGACGATCTCGCCCATGGTGAACTTTATCCCAAACTCCTGCTCAATGGCATTCATGAGGTTGATGTGCTCAAGTGAATCCCAGTCCTCGATGTCCGCAGCTGTCGTGGCATCATTTACTGTTATATCATCATCCTCGAATACATCCCTGAAAACTTCGTTTATCTTTTCAAAAACTTCTTCTCTGGTCATATCTGCCTCCTTTGCGCTATTCCATGTAATAGTTGTACCACTGCTGGAAGATAAAGAAGGACCAGGCAATCTTACTGAAATTCGCGCCTGTTGACGGGCCTGCGTCCCCATTTACCACATAGTCATTTATAAACCCGGACACATATCCGGCATCAAATATTCCCTGCTTCTTAAGAAAAGAGCTGCTGCTGTAATCAAGCAGTGCCTCTTTTAGAGGACCGCGAAGCCACGCATCCATCGGAACGCCAAATCCTGTCTTTGGTCTCTCAAGAAGGTTCCTTGGAATATAGTCGTAAGCGATGTCCTTTAATATATGCTTCTTGTCGCCCTTATAATACTTGAACTTGTGGGGGATCCTGAAGGAATACTCCATGACAGCCGTATCCATTATTGGACATCTGTTCTCGAGGGAGTACTTCATGGAAGCCCTGTCCATCTTGACCAGTATGTCCTCCGGAAGGTAGGTGTCCATATCAAGGAGCATCCTCCTTACCTGGAAGTTGGACACACCATACAGGCTCTCTACCGGATATAAAACCGGCGCCTCGTTGATCCCAAGGTTAAAGTCAGTATTTATATAGTCCAGGGCACACACGGGAATGTCTAGCACTTCCTTACCCGAAAGAAATGCGTGTGATGCCCGGATATACCCTTCCGAAACAAGCTGTGTCTTGGTCTCGGGATCCCTGTTGCCCGCAACCACCCTGACTCTGAAGGGCATCCTGTCGATCAGTCTTCCCTTTCCGAGCGGGATCTGACCGAGCGCATGTACTATTGCCCCCGGAATCTCAAGCTTCTGTGCCTGACCGACGTTGTCATATATATTGTAGCCGCAGAAGAACTCGTCTCCTCCGTCACCCGAAAGGGCAACCGTAACGTCCTTTTTGGCAAGTCTGGACACCAGCATCGACGGTATCTGCGAATTGTCCGCGAAGGGCTCGTCGTAGTACTGCGGAATGCTCGCCACCAGGTCAAACATCTCTTTTTCCGTGATGTATAGCTCCGTGTGGTCGGTTCCGAGGTAGGAGGCTATCTCTTTGGCATATTCTGCCTCATTGTAGCTGGGAACATCAAATCCGATGCAGAAAGTCTTGACCGGCTTATCCGAAAACTCCTGGGCGATGGCAGTAACAAGTGAAGAGTCATATCCTCCGGAGAGGAATGTTCCGAGCGGAACATCAGCTATCATCCTTGAGACGACTGCATTCTTAAGTCTTATCCCAAGCTCTTCCTTCGCCTCTTCATAGCTTCCTACAGGGTCAGAAGACATCTTTCTGTACACATCCCTGATATTCCAGTACTTCCACTTTTTGATCTCACCGTCCTTAAACTTAAGAACGCTTCCGGCTTCCAGTTTGTACACATCGGAAAAAACCGTCTCCGGCGCAGAGATGTACTGCTGATACAGGAACCTTGGTATTATCTGCCTTCTTATCTCCGGCTTAAAACCGGGGCATTTTAGTATGGGCTTTAGCTCCGACGCAAAGACGATGTTGCTGCCATCAATCCAGTAGAACAGCGGCTTTTTGCCTATCCTGTCGCGTATCAGGTACACGTCGCCGCTCTCCCTGTCATAGAGCGCTATCGCAAACATCCCGTGGATATGATCCACCATGTCAATGCCCCACTTAAGGTATGCCGCGATCAGAACCTCCGTATCGCAGGAGGATTTGAAGGGATAGCCCGTGAGTTCCTCCTTAAGCTCGAGGAAATTGTAGATCTCCCCGTTAAACACCACAGATATCCTCTTATCCTCTGAGTGCATCGGCTGATGCCCCATAGGCGAGAGGTCGAGGATAGCAAGTCTTCTCTGGGCAAAGCCTATGGCATAACCATCAGACCCCTCATAGATCTCGACTCCGGAATCATCCGGCCCCCTGTGGTACATGGTGTCATTCATGATCCGCAGATCTTCCTGTGTTATTCTCTTTTTAGATACATATCCGCAGATCCCGCACAATTTATCATTCTCCTTAGATTTCTATAGGCTTAATATCGAATTCATCCCTGATCGGTCCGAAGTCCTTACACTCATTATCTATTGAATCGATGAGCTCCTTGTACTTCTCATTGACCAGTGTCTTGTAGTTGTCCAGATTGTCATACCCCTTCTTGGTCCATGCAAATGGATGGGTCAGGATCTGGATCTTCTTGTGTTCCTGTATGGTCTTCGCGTCCGGATATCCGTAGCGCCAGATATGGTTCGCATCCGACATGTACTTTATCTCAAGCTTTGAATCGGGCTTTGCCTTTGGATCAAAGGTGAAGAACTCGTCCTGATAGGCGTTCAGTATACCATCAAGCTTGATGTTCTCTGCAAGAACACCGGGGGAGGGTCTGTGAATGGAAAAAGAGCTGATCTCAAAGCCC
>JAEEGL015605264.1_pt1 | contig 10564 bp, 8 predicted proteins | sample 9134231 | NCBI WGS metagenome assembly JAEEGL01 (sample SAMN16246548, study PRJNA631951) | gut metagenome | biome: gut microbiome; feature: rumen; material: fiber-attached | host: Bos | place: Iran: Karaj | collected 2018-10
ACCGCCGCGTATTTGATCAGACTGCAGATGATCTCGACGATCGCCTTGCCCCGGTGGAGCAGGCGGGCGAACTGCATCAGAACGAAGCGGACGACGAAGCTCACGCCGAGCAGAAAGATCGCGTAGCTGACCATCCGGATCGCGATATTGTACTCGCCGGCTTTTCCGAAAATGTTGAGACTGCGCCAGAATGTGTCCATCGGGTCGAAGATGCCGTTCCCGAAGATCATAAAGACGGCGTAGACGATCAGGATCAGGTACGCGATGCATTGGAGGATCAGATCCGCCGTCACCTTGATCTTGAAATTGAACTTGCGCGACTTCTTTTCGTTCTCCATTTTTGTTAAACTCCTTACCGCAGTTTTCAAGAGGTTCGCATAAATAGCGAGTATATTATATCATATCTTGCGGAATTATGCAATCTCTTGACGAAAAAAGACCCCGGACGCGCCGGAGGTCTTTTCTTTTTTCATTTCAGTTCTTCTTGATAAAGCGGCAATCGGGATATCCGGAACAGCCCCAGAAATCCCCGTACTTCCCGTGGCGCAGAACCAACGGTTTCCCGCAGCGCGGGCAGACGTTGCGTTCGACCGTCTCCTGAAGCTCGGCAATGTTCCGGACGTGTTCGGATCGGGTCACGCTCTCATCGTCCGCGTTCAAAAGCAGATGATAAAAGTTCTCCATCTCCTCTTGCGAGAAGCCGCGCATCGGCGTATTGATCAGCGTTTTCAGCCCCGAGAGCGTGTAAACGCCGGACGCCTCGATAAAACCGACGTTTCCCTGCACGAAAACGACCGCGGGATCAATCGGCGTCCCTTTCGGCAGGATCTGCGCGATCCGGTAAACGTGCGTTCTGTTCTGCTTGATCGGGTTGTAGAAACGGTTTTTCGTTCTCCCGTAATTCAGAACCTGCGTCCATTCCTGTTGATTCTCTTTGCCGTAGATTCTACCGGAATAGTTTTTGGTTTCAATCACGAAGATCCCGTTTTGGTTGATGCAAACGTGGTCGATCTGACTCGTTTTGCCGTCTTCCGTTTTGATAACGAGATCGTTGATAATATACCGCACACCAGGCTTGGTTTTCCCGATGATCAGTTTGACGCGGAACTCACCGAGCCACCCCCGCCCCGCCGGTGTGGAAAGGTACGCGCCGACCAACAAAATCGCCGCAACGATGATCCCAAAAACGATAGGCAACATAAACCGGTCTTCCCTTCGCTTCTTTGATTGTGTTCTGAAACGGTTTTATTATATCACAAAAAAGAAAGACCTGCAATCTCTTGACGAAAAAAGACCCTTCACGCAAAGAAATCGCCCCCCGCGAGGGGGGGGGCGTTATTTTACTCGGTCGGCTCGTTCAAAACGCCGATAAAAAGCGGTACGCAAGCCGCGGAGTCGTAGATCAGGTAGACGAACGGATGGTCGAGGACGACCGGGGGAACTTCGTCGACGGGCGCGTTCGCGCCTTTCCAGTTGAGCGAGCTTACCGCCGCCGCGCTCGTTCCCTTTTCGTTTACGTCGATCGCGGTCTTGTGCCGGATCTCGCCGATACAGAGCCCGTCGAGCGACTCTGTGATCCCCGAAAAGTCGGCGGCGGAGGTGAACGCGTCGGTCATCCCCATAACGGAAAGGGCGCCGTTCAATACGGTCTCGTATTCGGTTTTGAACTTCGGGATCACCGAGTTGACCGGAACGTGCCGCGCGTTTCGGAGAAGCGCCGAGAGCGTCTCGCCGTCAAGCGTCGCAAGGTACTCCCCGACCGGGGTCCCCTCGTTCGGCAGCAGCGCGGCGAAGGCGTAGCGATCGTCTTCGTAGGTCTTGCAGAATCCGACCGCCCGATCGCCGTCCACGATATAATGATGTTCGGTGCCATAGAGAAACGTTACGTCCGCGTCGGTCCCGTTTTCGAGATGAAAGACGCCGGGCGTAACGTCTTTGTCTCTGTACGGTGTCGTCCATTTTCCGCTGAAGAAGAGGGCGTTGACGAGGAGCAGCATATCCTCGGCGTCAAATTTGTCGACGATCTCGCGGATCATCCCGTCGGTGTTCTCCTCTACCCACCGATTGACGTCCCGGACCGTCGAATCGTCGAAGGGAGATCTGAACGCACCCGCGCCGTACACGTCGGCGTTGATCTGCAAAAACGTCTCCTTGACCGCAAAGTTCTCGCGGTCGCGCAGCCAGATCGAGTCGGCAAGTTTGAGTTTCACGAAGGATCTTTGGGTCAGAGAGTTCAGGTAAACCGAGAAAAACTCGTTGAGTTCCGGGACCGTCATCCCGAGAACGCTCTCCATCTGCGACCGTGTTTCTCCTTGCGCGCCGTTCGCCGCCATCGAGAGCGCGACGAAAACGGAGAACGGGGAGAGCAGGGTGTTTTTGCCGTCGTACGCCTCCCGGAAGAGCCGGACGGCAAAGTCGCTTGCCGCCGTCGCGTCGAGATTTGAAAGGGCTGCGGGGTCGTAGCTTTTCACGCGCGGGACGATCCCCTCCATCAGGTCGTACGACGTCGTTTTCCCGACTCTGTTCTGCTTGACGAGCCGGATCCCGAGCGGGAAGACCGCGGCTGCGACAAGAAGGAGCGCGGCGGCGATCATCCCCCACTTTTTCAGGTTGCGTCTTGCGTTTGATCTCGGCTTTTTATCCGCGTTTTCGATCAGATCGTCGTCGATCTCGCCGATCGCGCGCCGAAGGTCGTCGCTTTTCATACGAGATATCCCTCCTTTTTCAGGTACAGGGCGAGTTTATCCCTCGTCCGTTTGAGCTTGACCAGCACCCGGCTCCGCCCGAACCCGTACCGACGGCAGATGCTCTCCACCGAGTCGTAGTACCAGTAGCGGCGAATGAACAGATCCCGGTCGATCTCCTTTTCGGTACGGAGGAACGCGGAGACTAACCGCGCGAGCTCTTTGACGCCGACGGCTTCGTCCACGCCGTTCTCCCCGACGATCGCCTCGAGTTCGTCGAAGGGGATCGTCGCCTCGGCGGGGATGCGCTTTCCGGCGTATTTTTTGCGCAGGCGGTCGACGGCGATCTCGCGCGTCAGTTTGCCGAGATAGGTTTTCAGGCAACCGGGCTTTTGCGGAGGGATGCTGTTCCACGCGGCGAGCAGCGTATCGTCAAGGCACTCTTTCGCGTCCTCCGCGTCGTGCAGAAGATTGTTCGCGATGGTTTTGCAGTACGCGCCGTACGCCCCCTCCGTGTGCGCGAGCGCCTCCTCATTCCGATCCCAGAACAGTTCTACGATCGCCCCGTCTTCCATGCGTTCCCTCCTTTCCGTGAAGGTCCTTCACCCATATACCCGTAAAAAAGCGGGATTGATTACATACTTTTTTGGAAAAAGTTCTCTCGCTTATCAGTTTACCCTATTTTGCGGGGAAAGTCAAATAAAAAACGGAGGACCGTGCGGGGTCCTCCGGGGTATGCCGTGGTTTTACCGTACCCGCTTGCCTTTCGCGAAGACGGTTTGCAGACGGAAGGCGGGGTCGAAGAGCAGGACGTCGGCGTCCTTGCCGGGTTCGAGCGAGCCCTTCCGGTCCGCAAATCCGGCGATGCGGGCGGGGGTGAGGGTACAGCTCTTGACCGCGTCGGAGAGCGGAACGCCGTAGCGCAGGGCGGTATTGAAGCAGACGTCCATCGTTGCGACCGAGCCCGCAAACGAGCTGCGGTCAAGGAGTTTCGCAACGCCCTCCTCGACCAGAACCGGGGTCCCCGTGGTCTTCTCCCCCAGGATCGACTCTTCGGCGTCGGTGCCGGCGGCGCGCATCGCGTCGGTGATCAGGGCGGTTCTGTCGGCGCCCTTGATCTTGAAGCAGAGCAGCATGGTCTCGCGCGGGATATGCTTTCCGTCGCCGATCAGCTCGACCGTGAAGCCGTCCTCGAGGTACGCCGCCTCGACGATCCCGCCGTGGACGGTCTGCCCCTCCTTATGCTCGGTGGTCGTGCTGCAGTAGAGGTGGGTGATATGGGTGAAGCCCTTTTTGTAGTACGCGAGGGCGGTCTCGGCGTTCGCGGCGCTGTGCCCGATCGAGGCAAGGATCCCGTGCGTCTTCGTCCAATCCGCGAACAGGTCCATTTCGGGGAGTTCCGGCGCGGCGTCGAAACGGACGATATGACCTTTTGAGAGCGAATCGAGCAGGTCGAGCTCTTTTTTCGTCGGGATCTTCTGCTCTCTGATCGCCTGCGCGCCCTTCGCGGAAGCGGCGAAATAGGGTCCCTCGAGGTGGATCCCGAGGATCTCGCAGCCGCAGTCGGAGCCGCGATCGATCGCCCGCCCGAGCCGCTCGATCCCCTCGTAAAGGACGGAGTCGGGGCAGGTCAGGGTGGTCGCGAGCAGCGAGGTCGTGCCGTGGGCGGCGTGGGTGCGGAGGACGGTCTCGATCGCGCCGGGATCGCCGTCGAGGAAGTCGGCGCCTCCGCCCCCGTGGACGTGCAGATCGACGAATCCGGGCAGAACGCAGCCGCCCGCGGCGTCGATCTTCTCGCAACTCTCGGGGAGGGGTTCGTCTTTACCTCGGATCGCGGCGATCTTCTCGTCGAAAAGCAGGACTTTGTCGGACAAAACCTCGTCCGGCGTGACGATCAAGCCGTTGACGATGGCTTTCATTTCTTATTGTAGATCCGGATCTTCGGGATCACGTCCCCGTAGATCGCGTCGCTCGAGGCGTAGACCATACAATCCTTGTGCTTTTGGAACAGCGAGCAGGGCACGCGGCAGGTCACCTCTCCGTGCAGGACGCGGCGGAGCATCGCGGCGAGCCAGTCGCGGGGCATCAGGATCCGGATGCGCTCGGACGAGTAGATCTCCTTCATCCCGACGGTGATGCACTTTTTCGGGATGGCTTCGAGGTTGGCGCCGCAGTTCATATAGGCGTTGATGGTGCGGGTCTCGCGGGTGATATCGAGGACCCGGGTCGGACGCTCGAGGAACTCTTCGTTCGTGCAGACCTCGTCGGGTTCGGGCGGCTCGTTGAAGGCGAAGTGCCCGTTGATGCCGATCCCGCCCCAGGTCATATCGGGCGCGCCGTACTTCTCGATCAGGCGCAGGCAGACGCCGGGATCGTCGGGATCGGGGAAATAGCGGTTCTCGGGCAGGACGTTCAGCTCGTCGTCGATCAGACCGTAGAAGATGCGATCCATCCCGCCGCGGAAGGAGAGCGGATCGTCGGTCGGGATATACTTCCCATCGTTTCCGATATACTCGTCCATATTCATAAACACGCAGTTCTTCAGGCTGATCCGGTACTTGTTGATCAGGTAGACCAGAACGCTATACCCGCCGAGCGGTCCGTAGGGGACGATCATAAAGGTCGTCTTCCCCTTCGCGTTGTTCTCCTTGATCACGTCGAGCATTTCGAGCGCCATCTTCCAGTAGACGTCGTGCTCGCTGCCGCATCTTTCAAGACGGATGGGGGACCCCTTGCCGAGCTCCTCCGGGGTGAGTTTCATTACGTCCATTGCGCGCCTCCGCATATGTGTTTTTTCTTCATTATACATCACTCGTTTGTCGCGACCAACTGGTTTTTTTGCTGATTTATAGCATAATTCTGCTATCGGGGGATGATTTTTCGGAAAAAGTATGCTATACTGTTTCCGGAAGAGCGACAAAGGAGGAAAAAACCGTGGACGCGACCTATTCCTCGGACCGGATCATAGAGAGCGAGATCGGGCTCAACAGCTGCGGCGTGCAGACGGTATCTGACCGCGACTGGCATGTCAAACGCGTGCGGCACGACTTTACGCTCATGTTCATCGCCAAGGGCAAAGCGACTATGATACTCGACAGAAAACGGATCGAGGTCTCGGAGGGCGAGGCGCTGTTCTTCCCGCCCGGCGTGGAGCAGAACTACGTTTTCCTGCGCGAGGACAACAGTATCAACAAGTGGGTGCATTTCGGAGGAACGCTCGCTTCCCCGCTCTCGTCCGGCGGTGCGCGGAAGATCGCCTTTCCGAACGTGAAGGATCCGGAGAACGCGCTCGATGGGCTGGTTCGGGCGTACGACGGCATCGGAGAACAGCGCGAAGCCCTGAAGACGGGGTACCTGCGCGTGATCGTCGCCCTGATCCTCGACGCGGAGAGCCGCACGGGAAAAGAGGCGACGAAGCACCCGCACCGCATCTCGGTCGCGCTGAACTACATCCACATCAACGCCTATACGAAGGTCGATCTCGACTACGCGGCTTCCCTCTCGTACCTCAGCCGCGACCGCTTCAACCACGTGTTCAAGGAGGTCACGGGCTTCGCCCCGAACGAGTACGTCCGCAAGATCCGCGTCGAGCGCGCCAAGCCGCTCTTGCGCGACGAGGGGATGACCGTCCGGGAGTGCGCCGAGAGCGTCGGGTTCGACGACGTGAACTATTTTTGCCGCGTGTTCAAAAAGGAGACCGGCGTCACCCCGAAAAAATACGCCGAGGGCGGATCCTGACCCGCCTGTAAAACGAAAAGACCCCCCGCGGGGAGTCTTTCGCGTTAGTTTCGAATTTTAAAGCCGGATGACGTGGGTCTTCGTGATCCGCGCTCCCCCCGCCAGGCGGAGGATGCGTTCCCTCTCCTCGAGCTTCTCGCTGCCGTCGACGTAGTTCGGGCAGCCGCACCAGGGTTCGAGGCAAATATATTTCGCGCCGGGCTTGGTCCAGAGCAGGAAGGTGTCGTGCCCCGGGAAATCCAGCCCGATCGCCCGTCCGCTCGCCCGGTGCAGGAGCGTGACCGACCGCGACCTGATCTCGCGGAACACCAGCGCGTCGACGTCGAAATAATCGTATTTCAGAGGCAGTTCGGTGACCCCGCGCCCGTAGTTGACCGTTGTGTGCGCGAGCAGATTGCCGTCGAGCTGCGTTGCATCGAGGGTCTCGGGCGTCTCAAACAGAACGCTGTATTCCTCGATCCCCTCGGGACAGGCGTAGCCCTCGTGCGCGCCGACCGAGAAATACAGTTCGTCGTCCGACGGGTTTTTGACCGAATACCCGACCCGGAGCGAAGAACCGTCGAGCGTATAGATCACGCGGAACTCGTAGGGGAAAGGATACTGTTTCAGCGTTTCTTCGTTCGAGCGGTGCAGGAAGACGATCTCGTTTCCGCTTTTCGATTCGATCGCGAACTCCGCACGCCGTACGAAGCCGTGTTTTTGCAGGGTATATTCTTTTCCCCGGTAGAGATACCGGTCGTTCTTCAGCCCGCCGCAGATCGGGAACAGGATCGGGGCGTGGAAGCCCCAGACCGCGGGATCCCCCTCCCAGATCACGTTCCGCCCGTCCTTTTCGAGCCCGATCAATTCGGCGCCGACGGCGGAAAAGGTCGCCGTGAGGGTCCCGTTTGATAAAACCGCGTTCATTGATTACCTCGGATAACTTTTTTCTCACATTATAAACCCCGAAAACCGATTTGTCAATCGGATCGAGGGGAAGGATCGGAGGGTCGACCTATGATCACTATGCGTTTTGAGGGCGTGGACGACCGCTTTCTTTCGGGGCTTTGCGCCTTCGGGAAGCGGTACGGTTTTGTCCTCGGAGAGGGCGGGCTGACCGTCACGGTCAAACAAAACGGCGAGCCCCGGCTGACGGTTTCGCGCAAGGGAGATTCCGTCGGGATCGGGATCGGGAAACCCGTGCATCTCTTTCGGGCGCTCGGGCTTCTGCTCGAACATATCGCGGACGAAAACTATTCGATCGACGAGACCGACCGCTTCGACAACAACGGGGTGATGTACGACGGGAGCCAGGCGAGCTCGCTGCTTTCGGTCGAGACCTGCAAAACCTATCTTCTGACCCTCGCGGCGATGGGGCTGAACACCTTCTTGCTCTACACCGAAAACACCTTCGATCTCCCGGACGAGCCCTACTGGGGCTATATGCGCCCGCGGTATTCAAAGGAAGATTTCAAGGCGATCGACGATTTCGCCTACGCGCTCGGGATCGAGGTCGTTCCCTGCGTGCAGACGCTCGGACACCTGTCCGAGGCGATCAAGTGGCGCCCCTATTCCGACTTCTCCGACACCCCCTCCACCCTGCTCGCGGGCGACGAGCGCACCTACGCGCTGATCGAAAAGATCGTCGGCAGAATGTCCGAGTGCCTCCGCTCCAAACGCATCCATATCGGGATGGACGAGGCGTGGGGGCTGGGGCGCGGCAACTACCTGAACAAGAACGGCTACCGCCCGACCTTCGACGTGATGCTCGACCACCTGAACCGGGTGCTGAAGATCACCGAAAAGTACGGGTATTCCCCGATGATGTGGGGGGATATGTTCGTCCGGGTCTGCCGGGAAAACGAACTCGACTACCTTGAGGGCGCGTTCTTCGAGTTCCCGAAGGAGTTAATCGAAAAGGTCCCGCGCGGCGTGCAGATCGTCTACTGGGACTACTACAACCGCCGCGAATACTACGACAAGTGGATCCCCGAATACAAGAAGCTCTGCCCGGATCTCGTTTTCTCGGGCTGCTCGCGGAACGTCCGCACCTTCGGGAGCCACCATACAAGGACCTACCTGACCTCTTACGACGCCGTGACCTCCTGCAAAAGGAACGGGGTGAAGGACGTTTTCGTGACGGTCTGGGGCGACGACCATCGGGAGAGCAGCCCGTACGCCGTGCTTCCGGGGATCCAGCTCTACGCCGAACACGAATACAACGAGGACGTAACCGAGGAGGAGATCGCACGGCGCTTCGCGTTCTGCTGCGGCGTTTCCTACCGCGCGATCGTCGATATCAGCCTCTTCGACAGAATCGACGAGATCAACGGCGACAACTACGACGTGCAGTCCCCGAGCAAAACGCTGCTCTGGCAAAATATCCTGCTCGGGCTGTTCGACGCGGGGCTGGAGGACAAGTCGGTCGCGGCGCACTACGAAGAACTCGCCGTCAAGATGGAAGCATACCGCCGCGACTTCCCCGCCTACGGTTCGGTCTTCGCCTTCTACCGCGCGCTCGCGGACGCGCTCGCCATCAAGGGCGATATCGGAAAGCGGATCACCGACGCGTACAAGAGGGGCGACCGCGAAACGCTGGCTTTGATCGCGGAGCGGGATCTGCCCGAACTGGAACGCCGGCTTGAAACCCTCCGAAAGACCCACCAAAGCGACTTTTACAATACCTATAAGCCGATCGGCTGGGAGATCCTCGATATCCGCTACGGCGGGGCGATCGCGGGCGTCCGGACCGCCGCCAAACGGATCCGGGACTACCTTGAAGGCGCGATTGAAAAGATCGAGGAACTGGAGGAACCGCGCCTGTACTACAACGGGGAAAAGGGGCTCGGGAGCAGTATGGATTACCGCCGGATCTGCAGCGCGTCGAATCTCTGAACAGATAACAAAAAAGAGCCGCAGGTTGCGGCTCCTTTTTGGGTTTGGATTCAATCTTCCGGGAGTTTCTCCCCGAGAAGTTTGTCCGAAACGACCAGCTCGCCTTTGTTGATGCGGTCGTAGAAGTCCCCTTTGGGGATCGGTTTGCCGAACAGGTAGCCCTGCAGACGGTTGCAGCCGACCTTGTTCAGGAATTCTGCCTGGATCTTGGTCTCCACGCCCTCGGTGAGCGTGAGCATATTGATCCGGTTCGCCATCTTGATAATGCAGTCGATCAGGATCCGCGCCTTCTCGCTGTTCTCGAGGTTGGAGAGGAAGCGCATATCGATCTTCAAGACGTCGAACTGATAATCCTTCAGAACGTTCAGCGACGAGTACCCGCTTCCGAAATCGTCGAGCCAGAGCGAGTAGCCGAGTTCCTTGATGCGGTTGATCGCCTCGTTCAGCTTCGAGAAATTGTCGGTCAGGGCGCTCTCGGTGACCTCGACGTGGATCAGTTCTTTCGCGAGCCCGTATTTACTAACCAGCCCGTCCAGTTCTCCGACCGCGTCCATCAGTTCGAAGTCCAGCCGCGAGAAGTTGAGCGACACCGGCACGACCGGTTTCCCGGAGTCGAGCGATTCCCTGAGATCCCGGCACGCGAACTCGAAGATCGCGCGGTCGAGCTTGTGGATCAGGCGGTATTCCTCGAGGACCGGGATAAACTCGTTCGGGAACAGCTGTCCGTAGACCGGGTCCATCCAGCGGGCGAGGACCTCGCAGCCGCAGACCTCCTTGGTATCCGACCAGACGACCGGCTGATAGAACGGGACGATCCATCCGTTCTCGACGGCGTTGTCGATATTGTTGATGACGTACAACCGCTTGCGGTACGCCTCGCTCATGGTCTTGTCGTACTCGATATAGACCGTCTGGAAACGGTTCTTGATCAGGTGGGCGGCGTAACGCGCACGGTCGATGCAGACCCGCGGATCCTCGGCGTTGGAGTTCAGGTGATAGGCGCCGCAGTTGATCCCGAGCAGGATCTCGTCGTCGTAGTCGCTCACCTTTTCGTTCAGCGCGGCAAGTTTCTCCTGCAGCCCCGCAGTCTTCGTCATCACGACGAAATGATCGTCCGCCTGTCTGCCGTAGAGCGAATCGCGGAAGGCGTCGGAAATATGGTTCCCGATGGCGCACAGGAACCGGTCGCCCGCTTCAAAGCCCCTCTGGTCGTTGAACGCCTTGAAGTTGTGGACGTCGACGAAGAGCAGGACGTTCTCGGACGGGTC
>JAEEGL017257365.1_pt1 | contig 10564 bp, 6 predicted proteins | sample 9134231 | NCBI WGS metagenome assembly JAEEGL01 (sample SAMN16246548, study PRJNA631951) | gut metagenome | biome: gut microbiome; feature: rumen; material: fiber-attached | host: Bos | place: Iran: Karaj | collected 2018-10
GCGCGATATGATATGCATTCCTTATCACGTGCCGCAGGCACATATCGCGCCGAAGGTATATCGCTTCCCGGAGGGATATATCGCGCATTCCGGAAGGAATGCATATCGCTGTCGCGCTTTCAGCGCGACAAATTCCAATTTCCAGAATAAAACAAACTCTGTACCCGGAGGTATTTCCATGAAAAAGCTGCTTTCCGTTTTTCTTGCGCTCCTGTTCGTCTGCGCCTGCACGTTCGTTGCCGGGGCGGGGGAGGATTCCTACACAATCACGAACCCCTATGCGGGGATCGACTGGGAAACGGTGCACGCCTACAAAACCGCGCTGCACTCCCACACCAACGCCTCCGACGGCAGTATGACGCTGCGGCAGTCCCTGCAGCGCCATCTGGAAACGGGCTTCGATATCGTGGCCATTACGGACCACGGCGTATCGGATCAATCGTGGATCGAAGGGCCGGATTCCAATCTGATCAAGTCCGTGCTGGGCGCGGTTGGCCGCAGCGAAGGGGCGCTCGAATACCTCGGGGCAGCCGGCACCTTCGACAACGGCGTTTCCTACACCGTGCGCAATACGGCCAATCTGGATCAGTATCTGTTTGCCGGCAACGGCCGCACGATCCTCAAGGTCCCCTTCGGCACCGAGAACAACGCGGTCTCCGTCAACGCCCACGTCAACAGCTGGTTCGCCAAATACACCAACAATACCGTATCCACCTACGAGGAGGCCGTGAAGGGCGTGCAGGCCGCGGGGGCCACCTGCGTCATCAACCATCCGGGCGAGTATACCAAGGCCCGCTACGAGATCCGCACCGAAAACGCCTATGACGAAAATAACGCCTCCTACGCCTACTACATCAATAAATACGCAAAGCTGATCTCGGAATACGACGCCTGCATCGGCATCGATATGAATTCCAAGGGCGATTCCCGCACCCGGTTCGACCGCAAGCTGTGGGATATCCTGCTGACCCGCTTTTCCGCCAACGGCGAAACGGTGCTGGCCATCTGCTCCTCCGACGCGCATCAACTCGATAAGATCGACACGGGCTTTACGCTGCTCCTGATGCCCGCCCTCTCTTCCTCCGCGGCGAAAAAAGCGCTGAAAAACGGGGAATTCTTCGGGGCGAGCCACTGCCTCGGCAATTACGACGAGCTTCAGTCCATCGCCGCCGCCCTGAAGGAGTTCTACGGCAAAACCGACGAAACCTATCTTAAGGTGCAGGCGACCGTGGACGAGATGACCGCGAAGATCAACGCCATCGAATCCGGCGAGCTGGACGCGGACGAGGATATCGGCATCACTTATTCCGTGCTGGATTCTGACGGCTTTCCCGCCGTCGATACCTTCCCGGCGGTGCGTTCCATCGATGTGGACGACGCCGAAAACACCATCGCGGTGAATACGGAAAACGCCCTGCTGGTGCGCTTTATTTCCAACGGCAGCGTGTTTGCCGTAAAAACGCCGGAAAAGGCGGAGATCGATCTGGATGATTTCGGCAATCAGCTCGGGGACTACGTGCGCGTGGAGGTCTTCGGCGAGGGCGGCATGCTGTATACGCAGGCCTTTCTGCTGAACGCCGCCGAAAACGCGGGCGCATCCGGCGTGGTGAAGGGGATTTACCTGAACCTCGGTTTCATCGATTTTCTGCTGGCGGAGCTCCATAAATGGAAGGAGATCCTCGTGCGTTTCGCAACAAATCTGCTGTGATTTGTAGGGCATCTGTGCGTGTCAGTCGTTAAATAATTCACATGCACACAAATGCCAAAAAATGTATTGACAAAAATCTTCTTTTACATTATTATTTATTCTTGTAAAGTTTAGGGGGGCATATCTTGGTTACGAACGATCCTTCCGATGCGGCGCTCGCGCTTGCGGCGCAGCAGGGCGATCGGTCCGCGCTCGGCGTACTGATCGGCAGATACCGTTCGTTGGCGCAGAGTATTGCCGCCGGGTTTACCGGCGTCTTCCTTGAAAGGGACGATTTCATTCAGGAAGCGATGCTTGCGCTGCTTTCGGCCGTCTATACTTTTACACCCGATAAAAACGCGAGCTTCAGAACCTACGCGGGCGTGTGCATCCAGAACCGGCTGCGCTCCGCGGTGAAGGCGCAGGCAGCCAAAAAGCATCAGCCGCTGAATTCCTACGTCCCGCTGGAGGAGATCGATCTCCCGGGCGGCACGGACCCGGAAGGGCAGATGATCCGTCAGGAGGAGGCGGCCGCGCTGACGCGCTTCTTCGAGCGGGAGCTTTCTTCCCTCGAAAAGCAGGTGCTTCTGTACCGGCTCGGGGGCTTATCCTATTCCGAAATTTCAAAAAGGCTTCATATTACCGAAAAATCCATCGACAATGCGCTGCAAAGGGTAAGAACAAAGCTGAAAAGAAGATTGGATTCTTAGTTATCGGCAGTGAGAACTGTAATGATAAAAATCAGGCGAATTCCCCAAAATAAAAACAGCGAGGTAACACCAAAATGTACGAAGACAAAACACTGGTCTGCAAAGACTGCGGCGCGGAGTTTATTTTTACCGCGGGCGAGCAGGAGTTCTACGCGGAGCGCGGCTACGAGAACGAGCCCAAACGCTGCAAGAACTGCCGTCAGGCACGCAAGCAGGCCGCCAGAAGCGAAAGAGCTTACTATCCCATCATCTGCGCGCAGTGCGGCAAAGAGGACAAGGTCCCCTTCGAGCCCACCGAGGGCGGCAGACCTCCGCTTTGCAGCGAGTGCTTCGCAAAGGCGCAGGCCGCCAGAAACCAGGCGCCGCAGGACTGAGCTAAGGGGTTTTTCGGTTTCTTTCCGGCTGAAAAAGCCGGCACACGGATGGCGTGTCACAATGCCGTTCTGATAAGCTTTTATCAAAGAGAGCATCGGGGAGATGTTCTCTTTTGTGCTTTTATATGAAAAAAGCAGAGCGCGCTGCTCTGCTTTTTTCAATTTTAATAAAGCTTTCGCTTTTATACTGAAAATTGGAATATTCCGGCCGTCAGAAATGCTATCGGCTATCCGCTGTCCGCTGACGGCCGAAGGCCGTTACTCCCAGCGGAAATTCTCCTCCCCGGCGCCGAGGGCGAAATGGCATTTCACGATGCCGAGATCGATCTTCAGGCACGGGCCGAGCTTGTGGATCTTCACAGATACTTTGTCCCCGTTGCGGGTGATGCGGAATTTCTGCTGGTTCATGGCCGTGGGGGCCTTCATGGCGGCGGCCACGCCCGCTTTGTACCATTCCGGCGCGTCGTCCGTAAGATCGCTGAGCTCCCCGGCGGGCTTCGTAGTATGCTCCCTGCCCGGGTAAACGCCGTAGCCGAGGGAAAGGATGATCGCCTCTTTTTCGCCTTTCTTTACCTCCGCTTTGCTTTTGCCGCGCGTTAAGGCCACCCAGCAGGTGTTCAGCCCCAGCGTCTGGGCCGTCAGTACGAGCATTTCGCCCCAGTAGCCCGCGCGCTCGTCCAGATCGTCGGCCTTTTCGCCCACGATGGAGATATAGTTCGTTACGTTTTCAAAATGGCCGTAATGCGCCATGGGGGAGGTAAAGCAGCCGGGCTCGTCGTATAGGATCTGCATATTGAGCCCGCCCTTTTCGTTGAATTCCGCGCATGCCGCGTTCAGCGCTTCCCGCACCTCGGCCGGGATCGGTTCGTTTTTATAGCGTCTTACGCTGTGCCGCGCGTCGATCGCTTCCGATAAAGTCATGGTATCCGCCTCCTTTTTCTTTAGTATAGCGCAGAATTCGGTTTTATGCAAGAGAAAGTGTTGAGTATTGAGTTTTGCGTGTTGAGATATTGAAGCCGTTCGCCGTTCGCCATAATAAATCATTCATCTTTAATTTTAATTTTTAATTTTTGATTTCCAACGCTATCCGCTATCCGCTATCCGCTATCCGCTATCCGCTATCCGCCGGTGCCCGGTGCCTTAATCTTACAACAGTATCCTTTTTTTGTAAAATTTTTATAAATAAATTTATAATACTTGAAAAATTTTGTTTTTTAATGTATTATGAATCTGTATAATTGTTTCTCGAAAGGAGCAAAACCGCAATGTTAAAACGTTCTCTCTTTACCAAAACGCTCTGCGTAGTGCTCACCGTGCTTCTGCTGGCGGGCAGTATGAGCGTTGGGCTCTCGTTCCCGGCGATCGTTGCCAGAGCCGCCCAGTCCCGCAGCGCCGCGCTGCCCATGGGCGATCTCACCTTCGTGGTGCCGGAAGCGATCTATCTGTATCCCAACGGCTCTTCCTGGACCGCCTCCACGAGCAGCCCGTTCCAGTATTACGTGAACAACGACGCAGCGAACGCGCCTGTTGCCGAGGCCGGTACCACGGGCAAGATTTATTATAAATACGATTACACGTTCGATCAGGTGCACTACGGCGCCCAGACGGCAGCCATCAGTTACCAGTTCGTGGATTCCTCCTTCCGCGCGCTTTCCGGCGGCAGCGTGACGCTTTCCGCCAACACGATCACCAGTGGCGGCAGCGTGGATATCACGGCCGGCCAGAGCCCCACGCTTTCGGCCTCCGCCAACGGCTGCTACATTCTGTGGACGCTCACCTATACGGACACGGCGGACGGCGTGCTGAAAACCGCCTACGCGCTCACCTACGTGTATAAGCCCTACGTGGCTCCCGTAGGCGCCATGGTGCGCACCAAGAACCAGTGGGGCGGCGCGGCGTTCTTCTCCTTCGCGCAGCAGATCACGTGGATCAGCGGTATGCACTCCATCACCCAGCAGTCCACCACCACGCACGACGGCAACTATTTCCCGAATTACAGCGGCGATTACGGTATGAGCGCCTTTATTACGGCGGGCGATACCGCCTACGTGGGCAACGACGCTTACACGGCGCGGCTCGGTCTGGTGCAGGACAACGCCTGGACGGCCAGCTATGCGGGCGCAACGCGTTACAATATGGCGTTTGCCGACACGCCCACTTCCACGGCGCATTTCAACGATACGGACGGGCACAACGATTCCGCCGCCACCAGCTGGGGCTCCGGCAGCTCCTCCGGTTCCACTTTCAACGTATCGAGCTTTGACTATTGGTACAAAGAGAACGGCTTAACGGACCATAACGTACTGGCCGCGGTTTACGCCACGCCGTACGGCAATATTACCATCGATACCTCCCGTTACAGCGACCTGAAACAGATCCCGAACCTTGCCGTAGGTTTGATGGCCACGGATAACCAGGACGGCGAAAACGGCAACTGGTACGTAGCGGACTATTCCACCGGTTCCCGCCTGCTCGGCTACGAGGGCACGAAGACGGATACCACCTCCGATTCCCGCTCTCAGTATTTCAGCGATTACACCTATATCATCGCCGGTCAGGGCACCAACAGCTGGGACAACTACGGCGATTACGAGGCCGAGGGCGTAAAATACGCCGGCGCGTGGCCCCGTTCGCTGCAGAACGTGACCGCGATCACCTCCGCCAACGAGGATTACGCGGCCAGCTACGAATCCACCTACAATTACGTGATCAAGGGCATGTTCTCCACCGAGGACCCCGGCAACTCCTCCGACTACAGCTTTGCCCACGCCATGGTTCAGCTCACCGCGAAGCAGTACAACAAATCCTCGCTGCGCGCCGCGATACAGAGAGCGATCTCCGAAATGGCCTCCCTGGGCGTGAACGGCATCTCGGGCGGCAACATCACCAGCTGCTATTTCGACGCCAACTCCAGCTATAAATGGACCGCGCTGCAGCTCGCGTTCAAAAACGCCGTGATCGGTCTTACCACCCTCGGCAGCAGCACCAACCCGCACACCCTTGCCGTGGCGCTGAATACGGCGTTGGATGAGCTCTGCACCAAGGTGACCGTGGACGCCAACGGCGGTTCCTTTGAAAGCCTTACCACCACGGAATACGCGAAGATCGGCGATCAGGTGCCCAGCACCAACGGCTTCCGCTACACGCCCACCTATTCCGGCCCCTCCAAGGAATTTTACGAGTTCAAGGGCTGGTCGGGCAACCCCGATACGCATTCCGGCCTTTCCTACGTACGCGTCGGCTATAACGGCGTGGCCTACGCCACCTGGAAGCCCATCGATTACACGATGACGCTGGTGCCCGCGGACGACGACAACGTGAACACCGAAATCAAAACCGCTACCTATAACTACGAAAGCGACGGCACCATGGGGGATATCTTCGCCGCCAACGGCGCCAGCCTTGAGAACTTCCCTGCCCCGCGCCAGGGCTACAGCTTCTGGTACTGGGAGGTCGTATGGGCCGACGAGGGCAGCAACTGGACGGTCGGCGAGCAGTTCTACACCGCGGACCGCATTCAGGAGCGCCACGGCGACGTGCGCCTGAAGGCCTACTGGGCGGAAGGCATGGTGGACGTGACCGTAAATATCTACGAAATGAGAACGAACGGCTCTTATCTGAACGAGCGGAACCGCCTCGTGCCCGTGGACAGCTATCTTACCTTCGGCACCACCAACCAGGTGATCCCCGCCATTACGCCCGGCGCCCGCGTCGGTTTCCACGTAGATGACGAAAAATCCCGTCTTACCGGTATCGCGGCCGGCAACGGCAGCACCGTGCTGAAGATCTTCTACGCCAGAAACGAATACGACGTCACCTTTAAGAACTGGGACGGCGTAACGCTGCAGACCGGCACCGCCCTTTATCAGGCCGCGCCGCTGTATACCGGCGCAACGCCCAGAAGAGCCGCCGCGGAAGGCAAATCCTACATCTTCTACGGCTGGACGGACGGCGCCCGCACCTACACCCCCGAAGAGCTGAGAGCCTACGAGGTGACAGAGGATACCGAGTTCACCGCCGTATATACCGTGACCGAGCACCTGTATAACGTGACTGCCGTTCCCGGCGAAGGCACCTCGATCGACTGCGCCGAGGGCAGCTACGCTTACGGCGCATCCCTTACCGTCAGCGCTTCCGTGGAGCCCGGCTACGTGGACAGCGGCCTTACCCTTTACGCCAACGGCGAAGCGGTGAGCAATCCCTACACCTTCACCGTGACCGACGACGTGGAATTCACCACCAACGATATGGAGCGCGTGCAGGAATGCACCGTCACCTTCTACAGCTGGGATGAAACGAAGCTCTCCGTACAGAGCGTGCCCGTGGGCGGCGACGCCACCGGCCTGCAGGAAGCCCCGGCCCGCGAAGGCTATACCTTTGCGCAGTGGAGCCTGCCGATCACCAACGTGATCGAGAATATTACGGTGATCGCCCAGTATACCAGGGACGACGATGTGAACTACACCTTCAACTTCTATAAGGACGCCACCCTGCTTGCCACGCTGGTGCGTGAAGCGGGCGAAGAATTCACCTATCCCACGGAAGTGCTCGGTCAGCCCGAGAAGGCCGGCTTCGAATTCCAGGGCTGGGATAAGGTATTCAGCCCCGCCGCGGAGGATCTGGACGTGTACGCCGTGTTCCAGCCCACCGGTTACGTGCCGAGCTTTACGCTCACGGTGCACTACGGCTACGATAAGCCCGACCTGACCTATACGCAGGAATCCAACACAAGCGTGACCGTGGAATATCCGGAGCGCAACGGTTTCGTATTCCTCGGCTGGGATGGCGATACCGCGCACTTCAACGGTACGATGTATACCTTCGCCGACGCGGATGAGGAAGTGACCGCCACGTGGTACGACCTGACGGATCTGAACGCCGCCGAAGGCCAGATCAACGCGCTGATCGAAGCCCGCGATAATTATCATCCCGATTACATTCTCCGCCTGAGAGCTCTGGTGGCGGAAAAGGCCGGTATGATCGCCGCCGTGCCCGCCTCTGCGGACGCTCTGGACGATCTGCTCAGCCGCATGAATACGGCCATCGCCGAAGCGCCGGATTACTGGCTGTACACACTCACCATCGTGGCCGAGGGCAGCGAGACGCAGACGGTAAGAGACATCAACGGCGCCACCTATACGATGCCCACGGTTTCCAAGCCAGGATTCGCGTTTGACGGCTGGACCGTGACCGCCGGTTCGATCGCGGAGGGCGTTTACACCTTCACGAATCAGGACGCCACGGCCACCGCGCAGTTCTCGTTCGATATCGCCGCCGTGGAAGCGGAGGTCGCCGCCGTTACGGACGACACCTACTGCCACTACTACGTGGAAGCCCTCAACGATAAGCTGAACGCCCTGCGCACCGCGCTGACGAACGGCGATCCCATCGATGAGATTGTGGAGGATATCACCTCCTATCTTGCCGAAAAGGCGAACCACACGCATAAATACACCGAGTTCGTGGATTACGACGCCGAACAGGGTCCCACCTGCACCGAGGCCGGCAAGGCCGTTTACGCCTGCGTCAACTGCGCGGATAGAACCGTGCTGAAGGACGCCGACGCCCTCGGCCACGTATGGGGCGAATGGACCGTCACCACCGAGGCCACGCTGGATGCCGACGGCGAAAAGACCCGCGAGTGCGGTCGCTGCCACGAAACCGAAACCATGCCCTACAGCCTGTACGACGGTGCGGACAAGGTAGTAAAGTTCGTTGTGATGAACAACATGAGCTACTCCGTCTATCCGACCTCCAACCCCGTCAAGATCACGAAATACACGCTGTTCAAGTGGTTCTCCGATCAGGATCTCCGCTTCAAGGTGAACGTGGGCGTCGATTTCGGCTACCCGGATTACATCGTGTACATCAACGGGCAGGAAGCGTATCCGGATACCAGCGGTTACTACACCGTACCCGCCAGCCCGAACCTTTCCACCGTAAGCATCGCGGGCGCCATCCCGGATGAGGATCCCGTCACCGGCGGCGAATCCACGGGCAAAACGAGCGTATGGGAGTGGCTGATCAACCTCTTCCGCACCATTGCGAACTTCTTCCGCAATATCTTCAAATAAGCACAAAACGAACATCGGCCTGCGCTTTGGCGCAGGCCTCTTTTTAGCCTTAAATTTCAGTTTGTCGGGCTGGCGCTCGACAAACACAATGATAAAAGATAAAAGAGCAAAGATAAAAGTCGGTGGCGGCTTCGCCGCATTATTATAAGCGTAGCGAATAACAAGGTTCTGTCGCGCAGCGACAGGTTCTTAAAATGGGTAAGGGCGGGTCTCGCCTGCCGGCTCGGTCGGCGCTTCTGCCTTCGGCAGAGGTGTCCACCGGACACCCGCGCCCCTTCCTTCATTTTACTTTTATCTTTTATCTTTTTTCTGTTTTCTTTTTTTTGTCTTTTTTCATTGTTGCAGTTTAGGGGCATCGAGCCCCATAAACTGCAATTTTTCTCTTGCATCCTTCTTCTGTTTGTGTTATGTTTTTGTTCAGAAACCAAAGGAGGTAAAATACAGTATGAAACCTTTAAAAATCGGCATTGCGGGCGGCAGAGGCATGAGCACCGTAATGGGCTTCCGCAGCATTGAGGGCGTGGAGATCACGGCCCTGTGCGACCTGAACGAGGACCGGCTGAACGAGGCCGCGGACAAGCTCGGCGTGGAAAAGCGCTTCCGCGTGTTCGACGATATGCTGGAAAGCGATATCGACGCCGTTGTGATCGCCACCCCCATGCAGTGCCACGTGCCGCAGGCCATCGCCGCGCTGGAGGCGGGCAAGCACGTGATGAGCGAGGTCACCGCGGGCGTGAGCATGGACGAGCTCTTCTGGCTGTGTGAGTGCGTGGAAAAATACAACAGGGTGTATTTTTACGCCGAAAACTATATCTATTCCCCGCAGGTGCAGCTGGTAAAGCGCCTGGTGGAGGAGGGCTTCTTCGGCGATCCCTACTATGCCGAGGGCATGTATATGCACAACACGTCCAATATCCTGAAATACCCGGACGGCAAAACCAGCTGGCGCACCTACTGGCAGGACGGCGTGCGCGGCAATTTCTATCCCACCCACAGCATCGGCCCCGTGATGCAGTGGTTCCCGGGGGACCGCATCACCGAGATCTCCACGTTCTCGCCGGGCGTACGGCACCCCTACGGCGTGAAGCAGGACAGCGGCACCACCACCATGTGCCGCACCGAAAAGGGCTGCCTTCTGAATATCCGCACGGACTGCACCTCCCCGCATCCGCATAATATGGACTATTACCATCTGCAGGGCACTTTGGGCGCCTACCGCTCCAAAACCCACGGCAGCGATTTCCACCGCGTTTCCTTCATCGGGGAGGACAGCCCCTCCTGTGCCATGAAATGGCGTCCGCTGGAGGAATTCAACGATTATCTGCCCGAACGCTACAAAACCGCCACGGAAGAGCAGAAAAACGCGGGCCACGGCGGCGGCGACTTCTTTATCGTAAAGGACTTTGTGGACGCCGTGCGCGGCGAATGCAAGCCCGCCCTGGACGTGTACACCGCCTGCGAATGGACGGCGGTGGGCCTGCTTTCCGGCCTTTCCGTCACCAACCACGAAAAGCACATTCAGGTGCCCCATTTCCGCCCCAACATGCCGCTGGAGGAGAAGAAGGTACCGTTGGAGTGATTGGAATTTGTCGCGCTGAAAGCGCGACAGCGATATGCATTCCTTCCGGAATGCGCGATATATCCCTCCGGGAAGCGATATACCTTCGGCGCGATATGTGCCTGCGGCACGTGATAAGGAATGCATATCATATCGCGCGC
>JAEEGL010580277.1_pt1 | contig 10563 bp, 10 predicted proteins | sample 9134231 | NCBI WGS metagenome assembly JAEEGL01 (sample SAMN16246548, study PRJNA631951) | gut metagenome | biome: gut microbiome; feature: rumen; material: fiber-attached | host: Bos | place: Iran: Karaj | collected 2018-10
CCTTCATCTTTATTGATACAATATCTTTTACTGGAAATAATACAATTAATAAAAGTATAAATATTATTATTATGTTTTTATATTTAAATTTTCTTTTTTTCATATTTTTTTCAACTACTTGTTTAAAGACTTTCTTAAGCAATATGCTTTATAAGTATTTCTTTCAAGTTCTTCAACTGTCATTTGACCAACTCCTCCAGTGACTGGTGTAATATATGATACTTTTTCTTTTACATCTTCGAAATCAACATCTCCGCACAATTTACCATCTTCATTTCTGTTGATTCCAACATCGACAATTACAGCATCTTTCTTTACATAATCTTCTTTAATTAGTTTAGCTTTTCCTACTGCTACTACTAAAATATCAGCATTCTTAGTAAATAATTTTAAATTCTTAGTTTTAGAGTGACATAATGTAACAGTAGCATTTTTATTAGTCATTAAACTAGCAAGTGGTTTACCAACTAAATCACTTCTTCCAATAATAGTTACATTTTTACCTTTTAATTCAATATTATAATATTTTAATAATTCTATTATTCCTTGTGGAGTACATGGTACTAAAGACTCTTTATTATGTACAAGACATCCTGCATTAATATCTGTAAGTCCATCTACATCTTTTAAATAACTAATTCTATTTTGTACTACTGATGGATTAAGATGCTTTGGAATAGGCATTTGTACTAGTATTCCATCTACTTTATCATCTTCGTTTAATTCATCTATTTTACTTAATAATTCGCTTTCTGTAACATCTTCAGGTAATTTAATATGTTGAAAGTTAAAACCTAAATCTTCGGCCATTTTAGCTTTTTGTCTTACATATACTTTACTTGCTTCATCTTCTCCAACTTGTATTACTGCAAGACCAAGTGGTCTTTCAACACCTGTTAATTCTTTTTTTAAGTTTTCTAATACTTCTTTCTTTACTACTTTTCCATCTAATAAATTCATATTACCCTCCATTATTTATTATTTTTTTCTATTTTTTAAATATTCTATAAAGCCATCTAATATATCTTTATCTTCTTGTGGAATCCAAGAAATATTAATAAGTATTTGTTTAGCTTCTTCATATAAATCATTCATCATATTAGTAGCATATAAAAGTGAACCGGATTCTTTAAATATTCTTCTTACTTCTTCTATTTCTTCTTGTGTAATATTATTCTTTCCATAATATTTTAATAATTCTTCTTTATATTTATCTTTTTTTAAAGTTTTAGCAAAAAGAATTGTTTGTTTATACTCTCTAATATCTGATCCTTGAACTTTACCCATGTCATTATATATACCTAAAATATCATCTTGTATTTGAAAGGCTATACCTACTTTTTCTCCAAATCTTGTTATTTCTTCTAATTTATTATCATCATATCCTTTTAATAGAAGTCCAAGACATAATGGTCCAATAATTGTATAATAAGCAGTTTTAAGTTTATATACTTGCATTATATTAGTTTCAATATTATTGTTATCAAGATTATATTTACTAGTAAAAGGAAGTTCTACATCTATTAGTTCTCCTTCTATAGTCTTAAGAACAATATCGTTATAATAATTAAATACTCTTGCTAGATTTTTATCATCTTTATAATTATTTACTATAACTTGATTAGCTTCATAATAACCATAGTTACCCATACATATTCCAATAGACTCAGATACTTTTTTAGCAAATGCTTCATCATACTCTTTATACTTCTTATAATTAGCATAATGAATAGTATCTTTTCCTCTTCTTAGATTATCATTATCAATAATATCATCATGTATTAATACTGAAGTTTGAAATATTTCGTATGCTAAAGATAGTGGATAACTATAACTAACACTTGAATGATCTCCAATACTGTAACCGAGTGCTATAAGAAAACCTCTTATAAGTTTTCCATCACTATTTAAGTTTCCAAATAAAGATAAATTATCTTTTAGATAACCATATTTATCTTTAACTAAATCTTTATTATATTTATTAATTATTTCAGTTAATTCTTGATAGATTTTTTTATAATAATTCTCAAATTTTTCTATATTATTCATAAATACTCCTCTTAATAAGAGTATAGCATAATTTATACTCTTGGTACTCTACTACTTATTGTACTTAATATCTCATAATTAATTGTATTACAAAGATTAGCTATATCTTCTAAAGTTATTTCTTTATTATCCCAAATATATACTGTATCTCCTACTTTAACATCTTTAATACTTGTAACATCTATCATACAACTATCCATACATATTGTTCCTATAATAGGAACTTTTTTATTGTTAATTAATACTTTACCTTTATTTAATAATTCTCTTCTTAATCCATCAGCGTATCCAATAGGTATAGTTGCTACTTTTATTTTTTTATCTGCTTTATACCTTCTATTGTAACTAACTGTTTCTCCCTCATCTAAGTCTTTAAGATAAGTTATTTGGGTTTTTAATATGGCAATAGGTTCAACATCTATTATCTTTTTAGCGCCTATAAATGACTCATATCCATAGATTATTATTCCTGGTCTTACTAGATTAGTAAAATCACAATTGTAGTTTAAAATGCCATTAGAAGCCTCACAATGAATATATTTAATATTAAAAGAGTGTTTAACTATCTCTATTGCTTTCTTAAATAAATCATATTGTCTTTTTGTATATTCTTTATCATCATCAGCACTAGATAAATGAGTATATACTCCTTCTACAGAAATACTTGAATTCTTTATTTCTTTTATAAAATAATCTAATTCATTAAGTTTAATTCCTGTTCTATTCATACCTGTTTCTATTTCTAAATGAACACATACTTTTCTTTTATCTTTAATTAATTCATTTAAGAATTCTTTAGAACTTAATCCAATAGTTATATTGTTATTAACAATATCATCTATTTCTTCTAATCCAGGTTGATTCAATACAAATATTTCTTTATTATATCCAAGACTTCTTAATTCTAAAGCTTCAGATACAAGTGCTACTCCTACTATATTAAACTTATTTAATATTTTTAAATCTTTATTAATATAAGTACCATATCCATTTGCTTTTATAATAGGCATTATTTCTTTATTACCTACATATTTCTTTATTTTTTCTATATTATTTAAAAACTTTTTCTTATCTATTTCTAATACTGTTGGTCTCATATTTACTCCTATAAAAAAAACCCTATAATCAGGGTTTACTATTTTTATTCCTTAATTGATGTTATAGATTGATCACCAAGTTGATAATCATAGTATTTTTCTTTACCACTATAACCTTTTGTAGCAGCAACTGTAATGTTAGCATCTACTCCAAGATTTCCATTAGTTGGTGTTATTGGAGTAATTGTTGCATCCATTCCTTGTAATTCTGCTAATTTTGCTAAAGCTTCTGCTTGTTTTGCATCAAATTCTTGTTTTAATTCGTTAAGTCTATTATTTATTTGATTAATTCTTCCACTATCTTTTTCTGGATCTAGACCAGCTCTTTCTGCCTTCAATGCTTCAGCTTCTTGTTTTATTTCTTTAAGCTTTGCAATCATTTCAGCTAGTTCAGAGCATCCAGATAATATAGGCATTACTTTACCACTAACATCTGAATAATCTGTTCTACATCCTTTTACAAAATTTTGAGGTGCTTGTTGAGCTTTTCCTGAATTATCTGTTTTATAAGCTCCAGGAAATCCTCCTAAAAAATCTGTTCCAGCATGTTCTGCTTTAGTAATCTTTTGCATTACTTCTTGTGTATAAGCAACTTGTGCACCAATCATTGGTGTTTCAGTTGCATCAAATTGCTCTAATGCGGGATCAATTGTAAAATCCATACTTATTCACCCTCCTAGCCATTTGGGTTGTTAACTTGAACAACCTCATTATTTAATCCAGATGAATAATCAACTGCTGCTTTTTTATCAGCATCAGTAAAGAAGTTTTTATCAGCTATTGCTATATGTTCTTCTTCTAATGCTGCAACTGATTTTTCCATCTCAATATAGTTATCACGAGCATTTACAAGAAAATCAAAATCTTTTACATGCTGTGCTTTAATTCTTTGAAAGTTTTTTTGCTCTTTAGCAAAATTACTAAATACTTGATTACCAGTGTTACTAATCCATTCACCTTGTAATTTATCCATTTTTGTTTTTATTTCATCAAAGTATTTAAACAATTCACTATTTAATGCATCTAATTTACTAATTTTATCTGCCAACTGATCGGCATCCATATCTAAGTGTTTCTGTTCATCCATTTAAATCACCCCTAACCTAAGCTGACATTGCATTAGCAAAGTCTTTATCTAACTTATCATGTTCTTCTGCACTCTTTTTCATTAGTTCACCATGATTCTTTAAGAATGCAATTACATGTGTTAAATCTTTATTATGTCCATTAAATGAAACTCTAAAGTTGTAACTATCTCCACCTTTATAGATTTCTTCTATTTCTTGAGCTAATCCATTAAAGGCATTTAGTAGTTTTTTAATTTCATCAGACATCTGTATAAATTCTTCTCCAGTTGTTGAAATTATTTCACAATTCATTTTAAACATTTAACTACACCCCTTTCGTAAAATCGGATAGTAAGCTTCCTATCGATCTTCCGCTGTAATTACTTACTGTTTCTGCGTATGCAAATGTTTGAGAAACATTTTGTAAACTTTCTGATAGTGGATCAGCATAACTTACATTACTAAATAATTCATCAGTGCTGATTCCAGTTTGATCTGAAATTGTATCAACTATTCCTTTTAAGAATGCTGCATTTGCTTCACTTAAATCTTTATTATTTCCATTATAAATATCTGCTAATTCACCTTGGAATTCATAACTTCCTGTTAAGTCTCCAATAGCTTCAATTAACTCTTCTGCTGAAGCTACTGTCATATTTTCAAACATTTCTCCACTTAATCCAATTTCTCCGATACTGTAAATCATATCTTCTGTTAAATCATTTAATGGAGCTTGTGTTTCAAGAATATTCTTTAAGTTAGCTTGAACTGTTGCAGGATCCATATCAAATATTACTTCTTTTAAATTTGCATCTACTTTTGGTGATGTTAATAACCACTGTTTTAAAGCTGGTGCAAAATCTAAATCTGTTATGTAATTTTGAAGTTCTTCTTTTTCCATGCTAGATAAACCTTGCATCATTTCGATGTAAGACTTAGCGTCAAGATTCTTCATTAATTCTTCAAATTTATTAGCTTCATCATCTGATCTAACTTTTAAATTCTTATCATTATCTGTTTCAGTTTCAGAACTATTAACTGTCAATTTATAGTTTCCAGCGAACCCTATATCTTGTGGTTCAATTCCTGAAGCTACTCCTTGTCCTTGTTGATCTCCTTGTTGTTCTTTTTGTATTGTTTGTGCAGTTAGTTGGGCAATTTTCTTACCTTTTTCATCCAATATTTTACAAGCAACTGGAAGTGTACCTTCTAAAGAAGTTGCAATTCCATTACTAAATAATGCTTGGTAAATACTAGTCTTAACTGATGCCAAATCTGCTGCTGCTACACCACTATTTAATGCAGATGCTAAAGAAGTTACTGTCCCTAACTGTATTTCCATATTATTTGCTACACTCATATTATCACCCTACCTATATAATACATTAATTAATAATTTGATGTCAATTCAATAAAGCTTTTTTTTCTTGTATTTACAATATATTTTGACAAAAAAAGAAAGAATAGATTCTTTCTATTTTTTCTCTAATCCAACATAACTTTGTGAATAATCATCTTGAGCTATTAAATCAAGTTTTCCATCTTCTATTTTATATTTGAATTCTTTAGCTTTATCCCAATCACTAACTTCAATAACAACAGTATTGTCATTAATTGTATACTTTCCAACAACATTAGACCCATAGCTATTGATGTAAGTTACTTTACCTTCTGATTCGAATTCAAAAGTTACTTGCATTTGATAAATTTCATCTACTTCGTTAGTATGTCCTTCCCATTTTCCAATAAGATCATTTTCTTTTTTTCCACAACCAGCAAACAATAAGACAGTTGCAAATAATGTTACTAATAATAATACTTTCTTCTTCATATTAACTATCCTCCACCTATTATTAATTATAACATATTTATTAACAAAGTCTACTTTATTTTTTCCCAATTTGTATTTCTTCCAAAATGACCATATGCTGCTAAATCATAATAAATAGGTTTTCTTAAGTCTAATTCATTAATTATATTTTGAACTTTAAAATCAAAATTATCTTTAATATACTTTTCTATTTCTTTAATATCTTTCTTATTTGTTCCAAATGTTTCAATAGTAATAGAAATAGGTTCACTATATCCAATAATGTATGCTACTTCTATTTGACATATATCAGCATAGTTATGTGCTACTACGTTTTTACAAACATATCTTGCATAATAAGCAGCACTTCTATCTACTTTAGATGGATCTTTACTACTAAAGCATCCACCTCCTACTGGAGCACTTCCTCCATAACTATCAACAACTATTTTTCTTCCAGTAGTACCTGAGTCTCCAAAAGAACCACCTTTAATAAATGTTCCACTTGGATTTACTAAGAATTCTGTATCCTTATCAATTAATTCTTTTGGTATTACTTTAAGTATTACATTTTCTATAACTTTTTCTTTTAATTCTTTTAAAGAAATACTTTCTTTATGTTGTGCTGCTATTAATACTTTTGTAACTCTTTTAACTTTATTATCTTCATATTCTACTGTTACTTGACTTTTTCCATCTGGAAGAAGGAAATCTGCTTCTTCTTTTCTATAATCAGCAAGTCTTTTACAAAGCTTATTAGCAAGAGTTATAGCAATTGGCATATACTCTTCTGTATCACGACAAGCATATCCAAACATTATTCCTTGATCTCCTGCTCCTAGTTCTTTTTGATCAACTTTATCTTTGATTTCTTGAGATTGATTAGATACTTTAACCATTACTTTATAGTCTTCTTTATATCCAATATCTTTTAGTACCCATTTAGCAATGCTTTCATAATCTAGTTTGGCTTTTGTATTAGCTTCTCCATAGATTAGTACTAATTCATCTTTAATTGTTGCTTCTACAGCCATATGGCTATTTTTGTCTTGCTTTAATGCTTCATCCAAAATTCTATCTGCAATCTTATCACAGACTTTATCTGGATGCCCTTCTGTAACTGCTTCACTTGTAAATAATTTTCTCATAAAAAAACTCCTTCTAGATTATCAAGGAGTTATAATAAACGAATTACAATTATCGTTATTAGTTTTACCACCTTACTATTGCAGGTTGGTACGAGATCACTGAGCTAATCCTCTTCCTCGTTCTTGATAATCTATAATTAGTATATATTATTATTTTTTTTATTTCAATACGAAAATTTTTAATCATATTTTAATATATTTTAGTATTTCCCATATAGTCGTGCATTAAAGTTGGCCCTCCAAGACCACCAAAGGCTTGGAAACCAGCTGTAAAGCTTGCTGTACCCATACCGCCAACATTTGCAGCATATCCTCCAGCAATATTAAGGGCTGGTGGAGGATTTAGTCCAGGCATAAATAATGCTAATGCTGCAGCAGGCAGATTAACTGAAACATCAGGATTTCTATATCTTATCTTGTTCTCTGGATTATCTCCTACTCTATCTGGTTCTGTTGCTAAATTTGGATTTGGATTTGATTGTGGATTTGGACTTTGATCTGGATTTGTCATTAATCCTACTAATGGATTTTGATTTGGATCTTGGTTTGTTAATGCATCAGCATTCATATCAACTATAGTTTGAGTATATTCCCCGGTTACTGGATCTATTTCTCTTATTCTATACTGTCCTGGTTGCCCTGTAGGAACAGCTACAACATAAGTTTTAGTGGCATTGTTTTTAAACATTATTCTACCATCTGGTAAAGAAAACCCATGAATAGCACCTTTTTCTATTTCTAATGTTCCATCTGGATATGCTGTTATTCCAGTACCTGCATATAGTGTAGTAACTTCTGGAAAATCGTCTATATTAGATGGTATATGTTTAGGATTACCATTAGCATCAGGAGTATCTAAATCAACAATATTTCTACGTCCTCTACTATCAAACTTATTTTTAGCTAATTCATTAAACTCTTCTTCAATATTTCCTTCATATACTCCTGTTTCTTCTAGTTGTGTAGATTCAATAAATTCATTCATTTGAATATTCTCTATTTCCCTAGGTGTCATTCTTCCATTGTTCTTTAAATCTAGTTCTTTTTTATAAGCACTTGCTTGGGCATCATAAGTTCCTCTACTTGTTTCTACTATTTGTTTTGCTTCTTCTTCAGTTAATTCAGGATGTAATTTCATTAGATTATCTATTGCATCTTTTTTAGCTTTTTCTACTTCAAATTCTTCTTTTTGAATTCCTTCTAATTCTCTTGGTGTCTTTCTATTAAATATTTTATTTGTAGAAGAAGTTTCTACTTGTCTTGCTTCTTCTAATTGTTCTCTTTCTAATTCTCTTGGTGTTTTCTTTCCCATTCCCTTTAACATTAATTCGGTATTATAAGCATTTTCTTGAGCACGATAAGAAGAACTATTTGCATGTGTATCAACAAATATTGCTGCTTCTTCTATACTTATTCCTGGATTTAATTGTTGATATGCTTCTATTGCATTTGCTCTTGCTACAACATTCTCATGTTCTTGTGCCTGAATAGCTTCAGCTTGTCTTGGAGATACTCTTCCCATTCTTTGTAATTTTGCTTGTGTTTCGTAAGCATTTCTTTGAGCATTATATGTTTCTACATTAGCATTTTGATCTACTACTCTTGCAGCGTCTTCAACTGATACTCCAGGATGACTTTGTTGATAAGCATTTATGGCATCAGATCTTTCTGTTTCAATTCTTTGCATTCGCTCACTTTCAGCTTTAGCTACTTTATATCCATCATTTAATAAACTTAATGTATACCAGTTACTTGTTAAAAACTTAAGAGTACAAGAAAATGGTGTTGCTATTATTCTTCCTAAATCTTTAGCAGCTTCTTCTCTTTTAATACTCTTTTCTCTACCTGTTCTAGCAAGTTTTAATTGATTAATAGTATTTTTATATTTATCTATAGATATTCTCATAGTATGAGGAAGTGTATCTATAAATATACCTGTAGATCTTCTTCTATCTATTAATTCTTTATTATAATCTTCTTTTAATGCTTCTCCATGTAATTTAAGTTCTTCTTTTAAAGCATCTTTATATAATACTGTTTTATGAACTTCTAAGAATTCATATAAATCTTCAAAAGATTTCTTAAAGTCTTCATAGCTATTTAAAGTATTATAGAAATAATTTTCAAATACTGTTCTTTTATCAGCTTTTAATAATTCTTTAATTCTTTGAAGTTTAATTTCTTGTAAATCTTCACCATTAATTATTTCTTTTATCTCAACAAGAGTTCTTAATTCTTCATATTTTTTATTAATACTTTCTTGATTAGCTTTTAAAAGATTTATTAATCTTCCTCGTCTTGTAATTATATCTTTTTTCTTTTCTTGATCTATAGCATAGTAAAGACTTTTATAAGCTTTATCTAGTTTCTCATAATCAAATGGTCTTAGATTAATATTAGATTTCTCTAATTCTTTTTCTACTTCAGTTTTAATAATATCATGAAGTCTTTTTTGTTCTATTGCTAATTCATGTACTTGTTGCTGTTTCTCTAGCTCTTTTCTTTCTTGTTCTTCTTTTGTTTCAGTATTATGTTTTTCAGTACGTGTACTTACAATTAGTTTTTTATTATATTCATTTATATTATAAATATTAGTTTTTATCTCTTCTATTAAATCTTTATTAGATGTTTCCAAATATGAAGAAAGATTAGCTTGTAATCTTTTTATTTCATTTATCATTGGAATAGTTTCTTCATTATTTCCTTTTGTACTTCTTAAAAGATTTAATAAAGTATCTATATCTTCAGCCATATACTTAATCATTCTAAGTTTATTATTTTCTAATTCGTTTACTGATTTAGTCATATTTAATATAGCTTCAATAGATAATTGTTCATATTTTTTTAGATTAGAAAGTGCCTGTTTTAAAATAATATCAAATTCATTTTCTTTTTGTGTTTCAAGTTTTAACTCTAATTCGGTATTCATTTAATCACTTCCCATCTTAGTTTAATTATATAACATATATGTTAATTATTAAAAAAGAAGGATTATATTTCCTTCTTTTTTTACACTATTTTTCATTGTAATGCTCTAGAAAGCTTGTATATTTACCATCTTTTTTAGTTCCAAGAATACAATTTAGATTAACATTATCTAAAGCTTTAAAAATATTATAATCAATATCTTTATTTACTTTTCTTAAGTTTTTAATTAATTCTTTCATTTCTTTTCTTTTACTTAATAATTCATTATTAGATGCTTTTTCAGTAAACTTACAAGCACAGTTTAAGAATGTTAATTCATTATATTTAGCCCATGCTATTATATCTTCTTCTTTAATTAAATACATTGGTCTTATAAGTTCTAATCCTTCATAATTCTCACTATGTAATTTAGGCATCATAGTTTTAATTTCATATCCATAAAACATAGAAAGAATTGTCGTTTC
>JAEEGL010800326.1_pt1 | contig 10563 bp, 4 predicted proteins | sample 9134231 | NCBI WGS metagenome assembly JAEEGL01 (sample SAMN16246548, study PRJNA631951) | gut metagenome | biome: gut microbiome; feature: rumen; material: fiber-attached | host: Bos | place: Iran: Karaj | collected 2018-10
GGCTCGCATGCGGTAGTTGTCCTCTATGGCCACACGCACCATTTGGAGCCTGTGGTGGTCAGCAAGAAGGCTGCTTCTCTCTTTCAGCGGATTTTGCGGCGATACAACAAACCACACTTCATTCATGTCGGTCAACTCAAGCATTGAATTGGCGACAATAAGATGGCCTACATGTATAGGGTTGAATGAACCAAAGAAAAGCCCGACAGATTTCACCTCTACGCTTTTACATCGTACATATCTACACTATTAGTAGTATTTGTATTTGGAAACGATTCCTATGTGGCGCAGCTTGTTGCCTTTGAAGGTGTAAATTTCTCCCACTTCGCCTGCTCCACTGATGACTTTCAACACGCTGATGTCAGAAATGTACGACTTCGGGAAACGCTTGAATAATGTGCGGAACACATCCTCCTTGCTCATGCCTACATGTATCCCGTTGTCAAGAACAACTTCGGGGTCGGTAATTTTCCCGGCAATCATCTCCACCTTGCCAGTAGTGATGGAGCGATACATGTCGATAAAACTCTCGTCAAGACGACGCAACGTGTTGACTGATACTGACATGGAATCGAAATATCTCTTGTATCCGACATCGCGGTACCATTGCAGTTTTGTGTTGGTGATGTATTGCTCCACGTTTTCCCATTTGCCGATAGGATAGATAACATAGTCGGCAAGCGAATAGACCGTCATAGTGTCGATAAAGACTTTGATGTCTTTAACCATGTATTCTGGTTTGGCAAAATTCATCATGCGCATAGCCTTTGCGCGTGCACTGATTTCCTGAGCCGACAGCGAGGCGATGGAAGCTGTAAGTGTTATGAAAAGCAGTATTTTCTTCATTCCGTTATTGTTATCGTTTTCATTGTTTAGTCCTTATAACGCAATCTGTACGAATATATTTTATCAGCTATACAAAAAAACTTTTTTTTACGTTAATAAACAGAGTGCAGGTGAATCGCCTGAGAATAATTTACCATCATGAACTATGCCAATTACATTGCTGGACAGATAAATGTCGGTGTCCGCCAGGTCGAAAAGACTATAGAACTACTTGAATCGGGTGCTACGGTGCCTTTCATCGCACGTTATCGCAAGGAGGTGACGGGGAATTTGAACGAGGTGCAGATTGCCGCAATCCGCGACTTGCTTCTGAAACTTAAAGAAATAGACAAGCGTAGGGAGTCGATAATGGATAGTATCACCGAACAAGGAAAGATGACTCCTGAATTGCAGGCACTTCTTGAGAAGGCTGAAACGATGACGGAGCTTGAGGACCTGTACTTACCCTACAAGCCAAAACGCAAAACCCGCGCCTCTGTCGCTGTGGAACGTGGCTTGCAGCCTCTTGCCGATGCCTTGCAAAAACAGTACCAGTGCAGCGTTGAGCAGTTGGCTCAGCCTTTTGTAAACGAGGAAAAAGGTGTTGCCACTGTCGAAGATGCGTTGGCAGGAGCTCGCGACATCATTGCAGAACGGGTCAGTGAGGATATTGTTGCTCGTAATAAGATTCGAAATGTTTTCCGTCGCAGTGCTATGTTGACCTCCAAAGTGGTGAAAAACAAAGAGGAAGAGGCTTCGAAGTTCCAGTCGTGGTTCGATTGGAAGGAGAATGCAATGAGGGCACCGTCGCACCGTATCCTTGCCATGTTCCGTGGCGAGTCGGAAGGAATGCTTCGTGTAAAGATAGCTCCAGAGGACGATGAATATGCAATAGAATCACTTGAACGTCAGTTTGTGAAAGGAAGATATGAATCTTCCCAGCAAGTCGAGGCTGCCGTCAAGGATAGTTACAAGCGCCTGATTGCCCCTTCGATAGAGACGGAGTTTTACAATCTTTTAAAGGAACGCGCCGACAAAGAGGCTATCAAGGTCTTCGCCGAAAACCTCCGTCAATTGCTTCTCGCTTCACCGCTGGGACAGAAACGCACTCTCGCTATTGACCCAGGTTTCCGTACTGGCTGCAAGGTGGTCTGTCTTGATGCACAAGGGCAACTGATCCACAACGAGACTATATATCCTTTTACCTCGGTGCGTGAGGAACGTGCCGCCGTCGCCAAACTGGAAGCTCTTGTCGAGGCTTTCAAAATAGAAGCCATCGCTATCGGCAATGGCACTGCAGGCCGCGAAACCGAAGAGGTTGTCAAGCGTTGTCGTTTCAAGAGCAAGGTGATAGCGGTCATGGTCAGCGAAAACGGTGCCTCGGTTTACAGTGCCAGCGATGTCGCCCGCCAGGAGTTTCCCGACTATGATGTCACAGTCCGTGGTGCTGTCAGCATAGGCCGCAGGCTTATGGACCCACTGAGCGAACTGGTCAAAATAGACCCCAAGAGTATCGGGGTTGGTCAGTATCAGCATGATGTGAACCAGACAATGCTTCACGACAGCCTTGAAGATGTGGTGGTCAGTTGCGTTAACAGCGTCGGTGTTGAACTCAATACTGCAAGCAAGGAACTGCTCTCGTATGTTAGTGGAATAGGTCCGGTATTGGCTGGAAAAATTGTCGATTACCGTAATAAACGTGGACCCTTCCATTCGCGTCGTGAACTCATGAATGTGGAGCGTTTGGGAGAGAAGGCTTTCGAACAATGTGCAGGATTCCTGCGTGTAAGAGAGAGTGACAACCCTTTGGATCGTAGTGCTGTACACCCCGAACGCTATGCTCTTGTCGAAAAGATGGCCTCCGCCGTGGGTGCTACAGTCGAGGATTTAATGGGCAACAAGGAACTGCGTTCAAAAATAGATGTGAATCAGTTTGTCAGTGACGATTGTGGACTGCCAACCTTGCAGGACATTATGAAGGAACTTGACAAGCCGGGGCTTGACCCGCGTGCCAAGTTCGAAATATTCGAGTTCGACAAAAATGTCAGCACAATTGAGGACTTGCGTGAAGGTATGGTATTGCCAGGTATCGTGACCAACATCACAGCCTTTGGCGCTTTCGTTGATGTCGGTGTGCATCAGGACGGTCTTGTCCATGTATCGCAGCTCGCCCAACGTCGCGTCAACGACCCTAACGAGGTTGTCCATCTGCATCAGCATGTACAAGTCAAGGTTCTTGAGGTTGACCTCCGTCGCCATCGCATATCTCTTAGCATGAAGGATATCTAACAAAATAGCTCCCCTCAGGGAGCTTTTTTATTGTTAACGTTTAACGCTTAGGTTAGCGTTTGACAACCTTCATGTTGCTTGTACCGTTGATGGTGACAACGTGGAACAGGTAAACACCGTTGGCGAGGTTGCTCATGTCAATACTGCCATTGTTGGTGGTGATGACTTTGCGACCGGTTGCGTCGTAAATTTCGGTGTACTGATAGTTGTCAGCAGTGATGTTGACGATGTTCGATGTGGGGTTGGGGAAGATGCTTACGTTTGCATCGTTTGCATCGTTGATACCATTGGTACCTTCGGCGATGGTGATGTCGTCAATGTCAAGATAGAACATGTCGGTCACGTCGTGGTGACGGAAAGCAATGTAGATGGTCTGTCCGGCATAGCTTGCGATGTTTACACTGCGCAAGGTCCAGTCTCCAGTTGCAACCTCATTGAATACGGGATTGCTGAAGTCGCTTATGCTGCGGCCGTTGGTGCTGATATAGACACTGTAGTTTTCTGCACAGTAGTTTGGATCCTGGCCTTTGACATACCAGCTGAGGGAGAGGTTGCTTCCTTCCGGAACGTCCACTGCAGGAAGTATCATCCAGTTGTCAGGTGTTAATGGTGTGGCGGTGCTGTTGTTGTACGATGCGGATGCGACTAAACCGTCACTACCATTGTGTCCAGCGGGATTCTCATTGCCATAGAGGTAGGTGGGATCCCAGTTGTAGCCGTCGCCATCATTGTCGATAAAGGTCCAGCAAGTGTATGAATAAGGATCTTCAAAGTCTTCGGTCCAGGGGAAAGAGTTAATGTTGCAAACCGTAACGTTTACAGTCATTGTGGCGGGAGTGCTGCTGCCAATTTCGTTGAAAGCGGTAACGCTGACAGTGTGAGTGCCACCTGTGGTGAAAGTGTAGGTCATAGTGTTTGTGCTGACTCCAGGAACGGTATTGTTGTCAACAGCCCATTCAAAGCTTGTCGCAGTGCTGCTGTGTGCAGTAAAAGTTATTTCGGCGTCGGAAGGTGCGATTTCAGGGCCTTCGATAGTAACGGTCGGAACAGTAAGCGTCTCAATGCTAAGGTCATCAACATAGAGATAGAAAGCATAGTTGCCATAATAGTTGATTGCAATATACTTGGTGTTTGCAGGAAGAGTGTATGCCACCTCGGTCCATTCGGCGTTGACAGTCGGGTTGTCGCCCAAAACGGTGGTGAACGAAGCCAAGTCGTTGTTGGTGGTAGATGCCAGTACGCGGAAAGCGTCGTTGGCTGTATATCCCAAATACCAGAACTTCACCATGTATTGTCCGGTGGCGGGAAGCTGGATTTCGGGTGAGATCAGATACTGGTTGTAATCTGAGGCAGACGTCCAGCTGCTGAAAGCAAACGAGTAATCGCCACTGTGAGCGTTGGTGTTTATTCCAATACGGTCATCGTTGGCAGGATCCATGCTGATGAATTGCCAGCAGGGATTCTCGGTCTCGAAATCGTAGGTGTAGGGGAAAGTGTTGATGAGGCTTGTGCTGCAGTCAATAACATTGATGTAGATCGTGTCGTACAGCATGGTCGAGGCAGTATTGATGTTTGCAACAACTTCATGGTTGCCGGCAGTGGTGAAGGTATAGGTGAGCGTCAGGTTGCTCTCGCCGGGAACTGCGGATCCGTCAACATACCATGTGGCGTTGTTGATGCCCATGTTGTTTATTGCGGTGAAGGTGACAGGAGTGCCGGCTGTGGTTTGGACAGGACCGGTAAGGCTCATCTCAGGAATAATAGTGGAAGAACCGACGGTGATGTCGTCGATGTTAAGTATGTACATGTCGGTAATGTTGTAATGACGGAATGCGATATTGATGGTCTGGCCTGCATAGCTGGAGAGGTTGACAGTTTTCAGGGTCATTACATCTGTTGATGTCGAGGAGAACGCCGGAGTTGCAAAATCGCTTACAGTGCGACCGGAGGTGCTGATATATACACTGTAGAACTCATTGCTATAGTTTGCATCCTGTCCACCTTCATACCAGCTGAGGGTGAAGTCTGATGCATTTGTCGGAACTGCAATTGGAGGCAGAATCATCCAGTTGTCGGGAGTCAGTGCTCCAACGCCGTTAATGTATGAAGCTGAAGAAATGGTACCGGTACCGCTGCTTGAGTTGTTTCCTTCAAAGTTGGAAAGGTACCAGTTGTTTCCGTCATTGTCGTTGTCAATAAACGAGAATCCGACAGGTATATCGGTGGCTTCGAAATCCTCTATCCATGGGAAAGTGTTGATAACGTAGGTACTGGGATCGACAATGTCAATGTTGACAGTGTCGGACAGTACGGTGCCAGACTGTGTTGCTATCTCGGCAACAACTTCGTGTGTACCTATGTTGTTAAAGGTGTAGCTGAGGGTAAGGTTGCTGTTTCCTGGAACAAGGGTGCCGTCAACATACCATGTTGCGGTGCTGACACCGAAGTTGTTGGTGGCGGTGAAATTTATGGGAGTACCCATGGCACCTGTTGCAGGACCGGTGAGTGTCATTTCGGGTTCAATTGTGGAAGTGCCGACCGTGATCTCGTCAATGTTCAGATAGAACATGTCGGTAACGTTGTGATGACGGAAGGCAATGTTGATGGTCTGGCCTGCATAGCTGCCCAGATTCACGCTCTTCATAACCCAGTTGCCGGTGGCAGTTGAGGTGAGAACGGCTGTCGTTGAGGTGAAGTTGGCAACATTGCGGCCCGTGGTGCTGATATATACACTGTAGAACTCAGCGCAATAGGTTGCATCCTGACCTCTCTCCCACCAGGTCAATGTGAAGTCGGTAGCATCTGACGGCAATGTAAATGTAGGCAGAATCATCCAGTTGTCAGGTGTCAAAGCCGTGGCGGTGTTGTTGTCGTACGAGGCAGAGATGATGGCCCCTGTGCCACTATAGACATGGAAATTGGCACCGGTAGAATTGGACATAATCCAGTTGTTGCCATCATTGTCGTTGTCAACAAAGGTGAAACCTGTAGGAGTTGTGCCTTCAAAACCTTCAGTCCACGGGAAAGTGGCTACCGTGTCGCCGACAGCTTTTGTCTTGGCGTTCGACTTTACAGGGTACTTGACCATCTGGCCTTTGGTACCAACCTCTTTTTTAGCGTCATTGCGGACTTTCTTTGTCAGCATGTTTGACGTCTGTGCTTGGCTGGCGGAAACCAAAAATGCCAGAGCAACAAAGAATGTAAATACTTTTTTCATTTTTGATTTATGTTTAAGTTGATTATCGTCAGTTAGTTATTTTTGTAAATCAAAATTTGTAATTCATCTTTAAGAATTGCAAAAGTACTATTTTTTATAAAGATGAATACAATTATATTGTTTTTTTAAGAAAAATTATTTTTTTTACTGACCAGAGTTATGAATGGTATCAGTATCTCCTCCAGCGAGATTCCACCATGCTGGAAAGTGTTCATGTAGTACTGAACGTACTGGTTGTAGTTATTGGGATAGGCAAAAAAGTCGTTGTTGTGGGCAAAGATGTATGGCGAGGTGACATAGCGCTTTGGAAGGAAAATCTTGCGCGGATCCTTGACTTCAAACACCTGCTTGGGATTGTAGTCGAGCAGGCGCCCCTGTTTGTAGCGCAGGTTTACCGATATGTCGCGGTCGCCTTTCACGCGCACGGGGTTGTCAATGCGCACCGAACCGTGGTCGGTGGTGATGACTACATTGACATCACGCTCCGACAGAAACTTTATCACTTCAAGCAATGGCGAATGTTCAACCCACGACAGTGTGACTGAACGGTAGGCGCGCTCGTCGCTGGCCAACTCGCGGACAATATTGGAATCGGTGCGGGCATGCGAAAGCATGTCTATAAAGTTGTAAATGATGACGTTGAGTTTATTGTTCATCAGATTGGGCAGGCTCTCGACAAGCCTCTTGCCATGCTGTACGTTGAGAATCTTGTTGTACGAGTGCTTGATGTTGATTCCATGACGTTTCAGGTTTTCACCCAACAGTTCCGACTCATACTGGTTCTTGAAGCCTTCCTCGTCCTCGTTGACCCAATACTGTGGATACTTGCGTTCTATCTCGGCAGGCATGAGGCCTGAAAACATGGTGTTTCTCGCAAATTGGGTCGTTGTGGGAATGATGCTGTAGTAGATGTCGTCGCGTTCGGTGTTCAGGTAGTGGCCAATCAGCGGCTCGATATATTTCCATTGGTCGTATCGGAAATTGTCTATGACAATCATGAAAGTCGGCTTGTCCTCATCCAGCAGCGGGAACAGTCTCTCGCGTAATACCGTGGACGACATCAATGGCTTCTCCTTCTCGCCGTTCACCCAGTCAATATAGTTCTGCTCATAGTATTTGCAAAAGACCTGGTTTGCCTCCTCTTTCTGCGACCGGAATATTTCATGAATGTTTGCATCTTCGGTCGAGGCAAGCTCCAAGTCCCAATAGACCAGTTTCTTGTAGATATCAATCCACTCGTCGGCATCGAGCCTTCCTGACAGGCTCATGCTTATGTCGCGGAACTGCTGCTGGTAGGAGAAGGTGGACTTCTCGCTCACAAGACGGCGCGCCTCGGTATGCTTCTTCACCGACAGTAAAATCTGGTTTGGATTCACAGGCTTGATGAGATAGTCCGAAATTTTTCCACCAAGAGCTTCATCCATAATATGTTCCTCTTCGCTCTTGGTAATCATGATGACAGGTATGCGCGGATAGAGTCTCTTGATCTCTGTCAATGTGTCAAGTCCGCTGAGACCTGGCATGTTCTCGTCCAGAAACACCAAATCCACATTCCCTTCCGACAACTCGTCAAGTGCCTCTGAACCTGAGTGGACAGGCAATACATTATATCCTTTTTCTTCCAAAAACAAGATGTGTGGCTTCAACAGGTCTATTTCATCATCAGCCCACAAAATCGTGATTTGCTCCATATTTTTTTATTTGGTACTTTGGCGTTTCGCCAGCTAATAATTAACTTTTAAAAAACATAACGCGGTTTCTTTTTTTTTATTATTTTTGGGCTCTCGCGAGGAAAAACCGTAATTTACCCATTGCGCTTACAATTAGATTGTTACTTGGAAAAATGTTGTTGACAGAACGATATAAAAACTCAAATTTGGTTGCACGGATATGCGACAAACTCACTTCCGCACAGGCAAGAATACACATTGCCGGCCTCACGGGAAGCCTGCCGGCGTTGTTGGGCGCAACAGTCGCGGAGCGTTTCGCAGAAAGTAACTTCCTTTTTATTGTCGCTTCGAAAGAGGAGGCTTTCTATCTTCAGAACGACCTTGAGACCCTGCTCGGCGAGACGGATCTCGATTCCGAAAAAAAACGTGTGCTGCTCTTTCCTACCACATACCGGCGCCCCTACCAGACCGAGGAGACCGACAATGCCAATGTACTGATGCGTTCAGAAGTAGTACGACGTCTGAACTCAGGCCGGAGCCTTGTGATAGTCTCTTATCCAGAGGCGTTGGCAGAGAAAGTCGTCTCATCCAAAACGCTGACCAAGAATACACTGCAAGTATTTAAGGGCGGCAAGCTCGATATGGATTTCGTAATGGAGGTTATGCAGGACTATGGCTTCGAACGTGTTGATTTTGTCGTGCAGCCTGGTGAATATGCTGTGCGTGGCGGTATAATCGATGTTTTCTCTTTTGCCAATGAACTGCCGTTCCGTATAGAGTTCTTCGACGACACCATCGATTCGCTTCGTAGCTTCGACCCTGTAACTCAGCTCTCTGTAAAGTTCTACGACGAAATCAACATCATCCCCAACCTCGAAACTCATGGCGCACAGGTCCCACTGTCTGTGAAAGAGGAAAAAGTGAACCTCCTTGACTACTTCTGTAGCAGTGACATCGTTTGGGCTCAGGGTCTTATGTATGCCAGCGAGACAATCGAGAAAGCATACGCCACAGCCTGCAACGAATTTAAGAAGATATCTGACGAAAAGGAAAAAGGACTTATCCGTCTGCAGGACAAAAAGCCCGAAGAGCTTTTCTCGTCGGCAAACGAATTTCTCAAGTCTCTGATTAATTGTAAAATAGTTGAAACGGGCAATTCTGTCTTCTTTTCGGAAGCTGAAACTATCGAAACACATAGTGAACCACAACCTACATTCAACAAACAGTTTGAGTTACTCAAACAATCACTCAAAGACTACAACAACAAGGGCTACAGCATTTTTATCACCGTCAGCAACGAGCAGCAACGCAAGCGCCTCGATAAAATATTTTTACCTACACATAATTCCTTACCCTCTACACCTAATCCATCACTTGATGCGGAATACCCCGATTTTCAATTCTCTATTTTAGATTTTCAGCTGTCTCACGGCTTCATCGACCACGACGAACAACTGCTCTGCTATACCGATCACGAAATTTTTGAACGCTACCACAAATACACTGTGCGCGACATGCAGCAGAACCGCGAGGCATTGACGCTGAAGGAATTGTTCGAGCTTAAGCCTGGCGACTATGTCACACATATTGATTACGGAGTAGGTCGCTTCTCGGGTCTCGAGAAAATCGAGAACAACGGCAAGCAACAGGAGGTTATCCGATTGGTTTACAAGAACAATGATACGCTGTATATCAGTATCCACGGCTTGCATAAGATTAGCCGCTATGTGGGCAAGGAAGGTGCAACCCCGACACTCAACCGTTTGGGCAGCAACACTTGGCAGGTCCTGAAGCAGAAAACTAAAAAGCGTGTCAAAGATATTGCGAGGGACCTTATAAAGCTCTACGCAAAACGCAAGGCAACACCGGGATTCGCTTTCAGTGCCGACAGTTACCTGCAAAACGAACTCGAAGCCTCCTTCATGTACGAGGATACCCCTGATCAGCTCAAAGCCACCCTCGATGTAAAAAGCGATATGGAGTCGTCGGCACCCATGGATCGCCTGGTCTGTGGTGACGTCGGTTTCGGCAAAACGGAAGTGGCAATCAGAGCCGCATTCAAAGCTGTCTGTGACTCGAAGCAGGTGGCAGTCCTTGTGCCCTCCACAATACTTGCTTTCCAACATTATAACACGTTCACTGAGCGACTGAAAGGCATGCCTGTCAATATAGAATACCTGAACCGATTCCGCAGCACTAAGGACAAGAACCGCATTGCTGCCGATTTGGAATCGGGTAAAATAGATATCCTGATAGGAACTCATGCAATTACAAATAGTAAACTTAAATTCAAGGACTTGGGACTTCTGATTGTCGACGAGGAACAGAAGTTCGGTGTCAGTGTCAAGGAAAAACTCAAGCAGATGCGCGCCAATGTCGACGTATTGACTCTTACTGCAACACCTATCCCGCGAACCCTGCAGTTCTCCCTTATGGGTGCCCGCGACCTCAGCGTCATCCAAACTCCGCCACCCAACCGACAACCTATTCAGACTGAATTGATTCCTTTCAATGAGGAGATAATCCGCGATGCCATCTTGTTCGAAATGTCGCGCGACGGAC
>JAEEGL011623600.1_pt1 | contig 10563 bp, 8 predicted proteins | sample 9134231 | NCBI WGS metagenome assembly JAEEGL01 (sample SAMN16246548, study PRJNA631951) | gut metagenome | biome: gut microbiome; feature: rumen; material: fiber-attached | host: Bos | place: Iran: Karaj | collected 2018-10
GCATCAGCCGGGTCTGTATCCCAGCTTCCGCCGGTATAACCGGATGCAGCCTTCATGCCGGTAGGCACACTGGCAGGCTTCGATCCGCTTTGGACGGTCTCGGACTTATCTTCCGTGCTGTCATCTGACCATGTTCCGTTCTCAACCTTGTAGGTCACAGCGTAGGTCGGGATGGCCGTGAAGGAATAAGTGAACGTCGTCGCTCCCGTGATGGTCGCATCAGCCGGGTCTGTATCCCAGCTTCCGCCGGTATAACCGGATGCAGCCTTCATGCCGGTAGGCACACTGGCAGGCTTCGATCCGCTTTGGACGGTCTCCGTCTTGTCTGTCGTGCTGTCATCCGACCATGTTCCATTCACTACCTTGTATGTTACTTCGTAAGAGGGAGCTACATACTCCGCAATTGTCAGTTCCTGATTATCGGATGCAAGAGTCATATCCGTTGCCTTTACGCGCACGTAGTAGGTGCCCGGAACAAGTCCTGTAATGTCGCTTCCCGTTCCATCTGTCCAGCTATCGGCATCCGACTTCTTATACTCCATAGCAGCCGTAACGCCGGTGAGCTTTCCGTCATCGTTGTCAGCGGTCGTGCAGTCAACCGCTGCTGCTGTAGGCGCATCCGGCTTCGTCTTTGCCGTTGGCGCGGTCAGCGTAATCGCAGCATCAGCAGTCGGTGTCCCGGAAACAGTGATCTGCGTGTAGCTGTTACGGGTCACAGAGATTCCGTTGACAGCGGTAACGCTGTAGTCCGTCGGAAAATAATAACCATTATTTGCTGTGTAAACCACATCTGTCATTGCACCAGACAAATCTGACTGATTTGCAGCTCCGGAATCTGTGGTTTTTGTCATGTTGCTGCCCGGAGTGACAGTCACACTATATGTGGCCGCAGTCGTAGCATAGCCATAAACCTCAATTTTTGTAATACCTTTAGACGTATTTGCCAAAATTGGCGTACCATTTACTTTCGGTGTCTTATCCTCTTCTGTGGTTTCCACTACAAAAGGAGCTTCGTTGTCTGTTGCTGTACGATCTTTATCGTCATAGAATACGCATTTGGTGATGGTATATCCTTCAACAGGGGCGACTGTTGCCCTCCAACCATATCCCCACCATCCCCAAATTGCGGTCGTGCCATTGTTCGTATAGGATGAGGAACCGTTCGCTGTATAACTGAACGAAACAGTTGCAACATTCGCCGTACTGTAGTTTGCTTGCTCTTTGCCTGTTGCTGTAATGGTGGTCAGCAGCGTTTCGGTAGGTGCTGCATACACCGTCAGCCCCATCCCCGGCATCAAGCCCAGTATCAGCGCGAGGGTGAGTAGGATACCTAAAAATCGTTTCATTTTTCTTTTCATAAGCTGTTCTCCTTTTACATATTCACGGCTGTTATGATTGCCGCATTACCATGTTGTACAACGCAAAAAACGTCGAGCCTGACGGGGCACACCCCCCGTCAGGTACGACGGTTATCCATCTCTAATATATTCAGTTATGTATATCAATCCACATTCTAACGGAAAAAGCGCAAAGTTAGCCTCGTATCGTATCGTATCGTATCGTATCGTATCGTATCGTAAAATCATTCGTCTGTTTCCCATAGTTGTCAAGTCCTTATTTTGCGAATTTTACCAAATTATAATAGATTATCCGTAAATCAAGTTCACATTTTCGAATGAAAATTAATTATTTACATTTTATCATAATTTCATAAAAATGCAAGTTTAGTTTTGATCCCAAATCATTATCAAGATAGATAAAACCAATTATGGGAAATGCTATAAAAAATCCGATCACATCGCAATATTCTTCTTTTTATCTCGACCCGTGATCTTAACCGTTTTATCTTTCTGTTCCCGGCGGACCTCTTCCTTCTTGATCTCCAGCTGCTCTCGCATAGACTTCGGTCTTATGAATTCTGCGAAAGCCTCTACCAGACCTCGAATTCCAAGGAAGTCCATATATTGTTTCACTTTTGCTTTCAGATCCTTCACCTGCCCGGTAAGCTTATCAATGATCCTTTGTTTTTTCATCAGCTCAGATACATATTGTTCGTTCAGATTTTCAAATGTTCCGGCAACCCGGTATCGAGAGATCATATTTTCAAATGTCTGTTTCGGGAGCTTTACCATCTGCTCTCCGCCAAAGAAATGCGGGACATCGGATACTTTTGATCTTATCTCGTTTATTTCTTTTTCAACAGGCTTTCCGGTAGCAAGGATCCTGTCCATTGTCTGTTCCTTGGCCGCAACTTTCTTTTCGGCTTCCGATATCTGAGTGTTGATCTCATTTAAGATATCCTTCTGTTCATCGATTTCTTTCTGACCGGATTCAAGTTTCTGATCGATATCCGCCATGGCCGATTCAACTTCTGCTCTCTCCGCATTAAGAATTTCAATCTCGGCTTCCGCAGCTTCTTTTTCCCTCATTGCCTGTTTGTATTCCGGTATGCTGTAGCTGTCACGCTCGACACCCAAAACCTCAATTTCTATCCCGCGCTCCCTGCAAAGATCTGCCAGGTATGCCCGTTCCCTTTCCTGCCAATGAACAGTTTCATTATCCTTGTTGCTTGTTGCCGGAGCGATCCCCATTTCCTGCAGACCTTTCGTCAGGCTGTTCCTTGTCTTTAGGCCGGTTTTATATCCATGCGCTACCGGGATATAGTCAAGGTGAAGATGAGGCGTTGCTTCATCCATATGGAGGACTGCATTAAAGAGAATAAGATTTGGATTTCTTTCCTGAAAAGTCCTTGCATACTCATCCAGCACTTCCATTGCGACCTTAGCTGCCTCAGAGAGATTACCGTCTTTGTCAAGCACACCGGTATCATCCATTTTTCCGATCTGGACAACTGTTTCATAGAATTGTTTTTCATTATTTCCGGAATTCTTGATCTTGGTAAGATAATCATCGATCTTTCGATCACTGCGTTTTTGTTTTGCATTATATTCCGCGACCGCCTCACCGAATATTTCATCATATGCTTCTTTAAGAGGCTGCCGAATATAAGTAACATTCCATGGGATCCTTGCCTTGTCAACATTATCCGCGACGAAATCGCGATTATCATGTCGAAGGCTTCCTTTTCCCTTTACGAATGATATTGTTTTTGCCATAGGCTTCATCTCCTTCTAAAAGTTTTTCTCCAACGGCCCGCCTAAGCGGGTCCCGGCGTATTCGCCGGGGTTCTGTTACTCTTGCCAAGAGTAACGCCTTATTAGTTTTGACACTGCGTATCAAAACATAAGTCGCTCTACCGAGGGTTGCCTTCGGCAGGACTCCTGCGGAGAGCACGTCATCTTCCAAAAATACGGAAGATGACGATCCAGAAAACTGTATCCGCGTTTACAGGACGAGGATACAGTTTTCCATAAAACCGGTCTTTTACCCTAAATGTCGTTTACACCGTTTACAATATCCTTAAGCCTGTAAATATCTGTCTTTTCGTGTAAACATAGTCGTTTATGATCTGCCGGATATTGTAAACGGAAAATGTAAACGTAAACTGTAAACGAAGGGGAAAAAACTTTTTTCAATCAAAGGGTACTTCTTCCTCGTCCGGTACTTTGTAAAAACCATTCCTGTCGGTGATCCTTTTCCAGCCCCGCTGGGTACCATATGGCGTTCCGGTGAAGCGATGGGAAGATACCGGCTCCCATCCGGTTATCGAAGTGTTCATGATCTCATTTATCTCTTTCGTTTCCCATTTTTTCGGTTCATTATCCCCATGCCCAAGTGCCAGTTCATATATCATCCTGCTGCAGACAAATTCATCGGGATACTTATCGAGCCAGGCCTGGATCACTCCTATGTTTGTATCCTCAGGCATGAACTCTTTCTGGAGTTCTTTCAAATGTTCTTCCATATCTTTCGGGAGCTTCAGATCGTGCCGTTTTGAGTTTCTGTAAAGTTCCATCGCCTCGGCCCATACCTGGATAAAATAAGCCCTTGCTTCTTCCTCATTTTCAAGGATATGTTTCTCAACTTTTTCGGGATGAACTTTCACCGGAGCGAACCTTCTGTTTCCGGTCATATCGAAGGGGAGGAACTGAAGATCATTTGAAGTACCGACAAAGACACACTGCCTCGGTCTGTCCTCAGGGTGTGTCTCATAAGGGATCTTGTATGTTTCCTTTGTCCTGCTGATAAAGGACTTTATTTCTTCAACACTTTTGGCATTTGCGGTCGCAAGCATTTCCGACATTTCTATGAACCAGTGTCCCTGCATTTTTCGATAAACCTGTTCATCATCGATCCTTTTCAGGTCATCTGAAAACCATTCATCATTGATCGACAGGAATCTGAAAAATGTTGACTTGCCTGCCCCCTGTCCGCCTACAGCGCATACCATGATATCGTACTTGCATCCCGGCTCATATATCCTCTTGATCGCTGCCATAAGCAGTAATTTCATAAGGGATTCGGAGTACTCATCCTCATCAACGCCAAGATATTTTGTCAGCACGTGCTTGATCCGTTCCTCGCCGTCCCACTTAAGATTTTCAAGGACCTGTTTGATCGGATGATAGCCGTTTTCACTGGCAATGATACTGATAGCTTTATTGATATTCCGTTCGCTTTTCAGGCCATATTCCCGTTCAAGATACCGCTGGATCTGGTATATATCTACATCGGTAATACTTGATGTCGGGCTCCTTTTCCAGCCCATATCCTTTACGATATCAGTACGACCGGTAAGCTCATTTTTACAGATCGCACCTTTAAGCAGCGGATCCCGGTAAAACACAGTCATACAGTTCTGGATGCTCTGCTTTACGATACCCTTTTCACCCTTTTCAAGATCGGCGAGGATATCATCCACACTGCTGCATTCCGCATCCAGGATCTCTCCTACATTTTCCCATTCTTCTTTCGAAGGCTGAATTGACCCTTGCGACATTGCATCCGACCTCCTTCCTGCCCTTTGTAAAGAATTCTATGCGCTCACTTTCGGTTCCGAGGCACAGGATATCCAGCCAGTATTCAAGCACGGGCAATGTCTTGACTGCGATCTCAAATTCTTGTGATCCAAACACTTCGTCCGGTGTTGAATCGTCGAAGCTCTCTATAATGGTCCGGGATTTTTCATATGCTTTTCGTATGTTAGTCTCTTCGGTTTTACACCACTCCCTGAACCGTCCCTGAATCCGTGTGATCCTTTCATGTTCTTTCTTTTCCCTGGCATATTTCTGCTTATTTATCTGCAGATCCTTGCTGTTACTTTTATCCGGTTTTATAGGAAGTGAGAAGTCGTTTATGATCTTACAGGCTGCATCATATTGGGATAATCCGAACAGCTGGGCAACATATCCGGTAGCATCCCCTTGTGCTCCGCATCCGAAGCAGTAATAAGTTGAATCAACCTTCATGCTCGGATGCTTATCATTATGAAAGGGACAGCAAGCCATGCCGTTTCGTGCGACCTTCAGTCCATAGTGTTCGGCTGCCTGTCTGGCGGTCAGCTGTTCCTTGATTTCAGAAAATATTGACATAGTTACAGTTCTCCTAAAATTATTCTTTTCTTTTGGGAGAACCTTTGCTATAATGAAATTTGCGAGATTGCATCAAGCAAAGGTTTATCCCATTGTTTTGGTGTCATTTGTCCTCACCTTTGGTGGGGACTTTTCTTTTCCCGGGAAGCGGTACGATCTGGCTTACGTTATCACCGATCTTCATCTTTTTCCTTGCTGCGATGTAGTAACGCATTGTGGTCGATTCCAGATCTCCGATATATGCTGCGATTTCTTTTACATCCGCACCATTTTCGTACATTCTTGTCGCAAATGTCCTGCGGAAGATATGCAGTCCGCTTATCTGCGTGTCTAAGGTTAACTTCCGGTAGATCGTTTCCATGCAATGTTCCAGCATTGATGCCGTATAGGGCTTTCCGGTCCTTGTCCTGCAGATCAGATCCTTTTCGCCTCCGGGCTTGTATTCCCGGATCATTTCAAGATCCTCAACCGCTTCGGGATTTAATTGTATCACCCGGGCCTTCTGATTCTTGGTACTGCCCTGGATCGCGATATATTTCTGATCCTTATCGGGTGAATCCCGGTTCTTGCTCATTGATGTGCTCTTACATATTGTCAGCAGGCCGTTTTCTTCGTCATAATCAGCCCATCTGAGACTGATCATCTCGCCCACTCTCATTCCGGTATGGAGCAGGAGCCTTCCATAAAGTCCGCCGGCATATTTGTAATATCCGTTATTATTGTTCCTCACCAGTGTTTCCTTCAGGAAGTGCTCCTGTTCCTCTTCAGACATTACTACGACATCTGCCTGGGCAGCTTCCTTGCTTTCAAGCTTCGAAAGTCTTTTGGCGATCGACCGTCTGATCTGGCTTACCGGGTTGCTTTTTAAGTCTCCCCTTATCACTGCCCATTCATATGCCGCATTCAGTACATCGAGTGCTTTCTTTATCGAGGAAGTGCTCAGATTTTCTTTCATAAGGGCGCCGATGTGGGCTTCTATGTCTGCCGGTGTTACAGCCTGTACCTGCAGGTATCCGAGTGGGTATTTACCGATCTGGTGATTGATCGTAACCTCCCGCCGGTCTACAGATTTCGGCTTCAGTTCCCCGTTCTGCGTCTGGAAGTAAAGATGCTTCTCGCACAGTTCCACTACCGTGTTGCTCTCTGCCGGATTTATCCGTTCCTTCTCCCTGAGCCATTCTTCCTCTTTCTCCTTCATCAGGCGGAGACAAGCCGCTTTACTTGCTGCCCTTACAGTAAGCACCTTTCTTTTGCCAAATGCATTTAACCCGACTCCCTTTCTGTACAGTATTGTTCCGTCTTGCATATCCACGAAACAACCTTGTCCTTTTGCATTTCTTTTGCTCACGGTATCTCTCCTCTTATACTGCGTACTTCTTATGTTCGTACGTATGCAGCCATTCACTTAATGCCTTTTCGGTTACGATATATCGATTTCCGATGCATGTGGATGGAAACCCGCTTGATTTGATCAGCGCATATGCCTTATCCCGTCCTATATGCAGGACTTCACCAAGTTCTTTTACTGTGAGGATTTTTATCTCACCGGTAATAGCTTCATTATTCATAACATTTCTCCTTTCTTATCATTTTTGTATCTAACAACATCTTTTTGATATTGTCTAAGTGGATAATACAATATCATTTGATATTTGTCAATATCTTTTTTCTTGATTTTTCTATTTGGGTATGATATATTCTATTTGTTCCCAGATACTACGATAAATAATCGGAATGGAGGTTTACAGATCATGACTTTAGGCGAGAACATAAGACGAATCCGAAAAGAACGTGGCTATACAATAAAACAGTTAGGAGAAATGGTAGGCGTGTCTGAGTCCTATATGCGTGCGTACGAGGTTGGCGACAGACACCCAAAATCAGATAAGATAGAACTGATCGCCAAAGCCCTGCATGTTAATCCGGAAACCCTGCAGAACTCAGAATTTGACGCTATCAGAGCCATGCACAGACTTTTCCAGATATTCAGACAATATGGCGGAGAACTTACTGAAGACAATGATGATAACATAAGTATTCGATTCGAAAGTCTTCAGGTATTTATGTCTTGTTGGAAAAAAAGATATGATGAGTATCAAAAAGATCTGGCAGAATGTGAGAAGATAAAAGAACCGCTCAAGAAAGCAGAAAAATTGATCGAGATAGAGAACTCATTTTGGTTATGGATGGATACTTTCCCCAGTGATGTCCCTGAAGAGTGGCTCCAATCCAGAGAAGCACATGATAAGGGCATGGACTACCTTGGACTTCATCCTCTGAACGATCCGGAATATCCCATGACATCTGAAGAAAAAGCCAAACATAATAAACGCGCAAAAGAGATTTTCAGCGGTAAAAACAAGAAATAAAATTTACCTGAGAATTTACCTATCACTTCGAAACGATCAGAAAAAAGGACCCTTTTTTCGAAAATCCGTTCTGATTTTTCCTGTTTCGTCCATATCAGTAAAAGTCAGTAAGTGAGTACTGGAGTTTCCTGCAACCCGCTATTTTAAGCGAAAAAATAACCCTCTGTAGTAATTTACAGAGGGTTTCGTTCGCAGCGCTACAAGGATTCGAACCTTGAAATGACGGAGTCAGAGTCCGTTGCCTTACCGTTTGGCGATAGCGCTATGTTTCAACAACGAATGATATTATAACGCAGAGTGTTTTAAAAAGCAAGTACTATTTTGAACAAATTGTAAAATTTTTCTAATGCGGCTCTATTAGCTTTACTTTTTCGCTTTTTGCTATTATAATGCATATAATGACATTACGCGAAAGGAGCGATATTACAATGAAGAAATTCGGAAAGTTTTTATTCGGTTCAGCCGCACTTGCCGCTATCGGTGCAGGTGCATATTATGCATTCAAGAAATTAACCGAGGATAAACAGGATCTCGAAGATGATGAGGATTTTATCGACGATCTTGATGATTTTGACCTCGATGATGATGAAGATGATGAAAAAGCCGAGAAGCCGGAATACGTTTCGCTTGGCACCGATTCGGTAAAGGAAGCTGCCAGCGAGCTTAAAGATGCCGCTGCAGACATCGCCGACGAAGTTTCGGACAAGGCAGAGGATGCTGTTGATGCCGCTAAGGATGTGCTCAGCGATATTTCAAAAGCAGTTAAGGATGTTACCGAATAAACCATTTTTGAACATCGGCAGATATTATGATCGTTTTTGTAAGGATCAGCTAAAAACAGCCACGGATTAATCAATTCAATTCGTGGCTGTTTTCTTTTATGCTTTCAGCTGTTCCTGTTTTATCCCGCAGGGTTTTCCGGGTTGTCCTGTCTTATTGTCATTTCCCGTAAAGTTCCTCAAACTTCCTTCACTCATTCTCCTTTTATCGTATATGTTGTGTACTCGGAAGGAAGCTTGAAGTCTATACCCTTTTTGACATTCTCCGCGGTACCTTTGAATCTGAAATATACCACAGTTCCGTCCGGAGCGGATTTTCCCTTAAGTACAACAGTTTTATTTCCCTTAACCGTCTTCCATTTTGACTTAGCGGGCTCAAAAGTATTTGACGGAGTGATAACGCAGTATTCCATGGGACTGGAGGCGCTTGCGGTCAGGAACTTGATACTGCAGTTGCCCGACGATTGCTCCATACTGCAGCTTACATCTGTTCCGGCGGTACCGACGGACGGACCTGAGGTCTGTGCCGGAAATGTGATACAGCCGATGCGTGACGCTGCCCTCTTCTCGGTCTGGGCAACCCTGAAATATACGGTCACCGATGCTGCCCCGGCTCCTCCATTCACAAACACTTCAGGAGCAACATCACTCAGTTCCATATTCTTCTCACATTTGCTCCATCTCCCGCCTGCAAGATCAGTTGTATATTCCATTGTATCCTTGGTATTAAGCGTCAGTTTCGTAAGATTGAGCTTAATATTCGGGGCATTGCTGTATTTCGGTATTGAAACCTTTATTTCCTTTCCGGGACGGCTTCCCATATTATCCGCATCCGTTCCGGGAGTCTGGCCAACCCTGAATACGAGTTTTGCGCCCTTGTAGCGCATTGACTCGACAGTTGAAAGAAAATCTTTGTATTCCCCGGCAGCGATATCAAACGGAACGCTTCTCCACTCATAATCAGATGCCTTGCGCCACCAGAATATGGTTGCATCTGTTCCGTTCGTCATGTTAAAATCACCGTTGACCTTGTCAAATTTCACCGTAAATGAACTGCTCTGCTTCGGAAGAATACATTCCGTTTCTTCGTCCTTCTCATTTCCTTTGAATACGAGCTTCACATTTGCCGTCGGAGATGCCCATGAAATATCCATTTCGATATATTCCCTGCCTTCAGTGTCGACTCCCTTGCTTCCCTCAACCTCAGTCCAGTTAGCGCCCTTGTCCGCAGACATATACACGATCGAATTGCCGTTCGGATATACCCGTAAATACAGGCTTTCATAGTCTGAGGCTCCGACAGTTACCTTTGCTGCCGATTCGGGATCCGAAGAGCCGTCCTCCGCCGATACCGCTCTGGTATTTCCTGCAAATATGCTTATGACGAGCAGCAGCATAAGAGCGCTTAAGAAAATGCTTTTTCTTCTCATAACAAAATCCTCCGATATAGCCGGCAGTCCAGCCGTTCAGCCTGTTTTCCGCAAAATCCGTATCAGTTTATCAAAAGTGTCAGTCTGTAACCGTTTGTGATCCTGAAGCCATTGTTGAATTCTATTTCAACATATCCTGTTTGGGTTGTTCCGTACAGTTTCGCGTATTCCTTGATCTTGGCCACTGACAGATATACTCTTCCCTTTGCGTTATCAACATCATAGATCACAGATGTTCCGTTGAATGTGGCACTTACTGCGGTAAGCTCCGTGTATCCAGAGATATTAACCTTGTATTCTATATAATAGTCCCTGTTCGGTTCGGGAGACTCGGTAACGGAAGTAGTGCCGTCTTCGTTTATCACTGTTGTTGTCTTATATGCCTTAACCACTGACGGATCCAAGGTCGCTCCCGTTGAATCTTCCTTAAGTTTCACACTGCTTACAAGACTCATGGTCAGTTCACTGATAATTTCACCATTGTCGAGTGTGA
>JAEEGL012988452.1_pt1 | contig 10563 bp, 7 predicted proteins | sample 9134231 | NCBI WGS metagenome assembly JAEEGL01 (sample SAMN16246548, study PRJNA631951) | gut metagenome | biome: gut microbiome; feature: rumen; material: fiber-attached | host: Bos | place: Iran: Karaj | collected 2018-10
GGCTATGTTGCGCAATCCTAAGAGCGACATCACCGTATTGTTGCTCACATTCTTCCTTACCATCATCTTCGACCTCACCGTCGCCATTGAGTTCGGTCTCATTTGTGCCTGTCTGCTCTTCATGCGCCGCATGGCAGAAATTACCGATGTACATGCCGTCCTCAACGAGATCGACCCCATCGAGGATGCCGACTTGGAGCGTGGCAACCTTGAGCACCTCACCATTCCCGAGAAAGTAGAGGTTTACGAGATTAACGGTCCTTATTTCTTCGGTGCTGGCAACCGCTTTGAGGACATCATGGCGCGCTACGGCAGTCGTCCAAAGGTTCGCATCATCCGTATGCGTAAGGTGCCCTTCATCGACTCCACTGGTCTTCACAACCTCGAGAACATGTGCTTGATGAGTCAGAAAGAGGGCATCACCGTGGTTCTCTCTGGTGTTAACGAGAAAGTAGAAGGCGTCTTGAAGCGCAACCATTTCGAACGCATCGTGGGCGAAGAGAACATCTGCAGCCACATCGACCTGGCTCTGGCTCGCGCCAAGGAGATTGCTGAGGGATAAGGAAATCGACTTCTTAGTGGCTGAAAAGGAAACAGAAGAATAGCTGATATAGTAATTAAAAAGAGGATGTATCGACATCCTCTTTTTATTTCTCCTATTATATCCAAATTTAGTTTGCCAGCCAAGTTGCGATAGGCTTGGGAATCTATTTTATTCGAGTTTCGAGCCGTAATCTCGTGGACGACGAGCCGTAATCTCGTGGACGACGAGCCGTAATCTCATGGACTGCAATCTAACGGATAAAAAAAGCGGTTGGATACCTGAACATTCCCTAAGGTACCCAACCGTTTGAAACAGTCTAATGCTTATTCCCACTCAATCGTTGCGGGTGGTTTTGACGAAATGTCGTAGCAGACGCGGTTGACACCACGGACCTTGTTAATGATCTCGTTGCTGACCTTTGCCAGGAAGTCGTAAGGCAGATGGGCCCAGTCGGCTGTCATAGCGTCGGTAGAGGTGACGGCACGCAGGGCAACAGGATTCTCGTAGGTACGCTCGTCACCCATGACACCCACGCTGCGGACAGGACTCAGCAGGATGGCTCCTGCCTGCCACACCTTGTTATACAATGTCTCACCATCGGTATCGACATATTCGCGGAGACCACGGATATAGATATCGTCTGCATCCTGCAGGACGCGCACCTTCTTGGGAGTGATGTCGCCCAAAAGGCGGACGGCAAGACCAGGACCTGGGAAGGGATGACGCGTGATGAGATGCTCGGGCATGCCCATCTGGCGACCTCCACGGCGCACCTCGTCCTTGAAGAGCCACTTGAGGGGCTCGCAGAGCTGGAGGTTCATCTCCTTGGGCAGTCCGCCCACATTATGATGGCTCTTGATGACCTTACCGGTGATGTTGAGCGACTCGATGCGATCGGGATAGATAGTGCCCTGGGCTAACCAACGGGCATCGGTAATCTTGCGAGCCTCGGCATTGAACACCTCCACAAAGTCGCGACCGATGATCTTACGTTTCTGTTCGGGGTCGCTGACACCAGCAAGGTCTGCAAAGAACTTCGCGCTGGCATCGACGCCGATAACATTGAGGCCCAGCACTTTGTAGTCTTCCATCACCTGCGTGAACTCGTTCTTACGAAGCATTCCGTGATCGACGAAGATGCAGGTAAGATTCTTGCCAATGGCCTTATTCAACAGGACTGCAGCGACAGAAGAATCGACACCACCCGAGAGTCCGAGGATGACACGGTCGTTGCCGACTTGTTCCTTGATTTCCTTGACAGTTGTCTCTACGAAAGAGGCGGCGCTCCAGTCTTGCTTGGAGCCACAGATATCCACCACAAAATTCTTCAGCAGGGTCTTGCCCTGCAGGGTGTGATAAACTTCAGGGTGGAACTGAACGGCCCAGATATCCTTCTGATTCCAGAAGGCGGCGTTCTTGACATCCTTTGTACTACCGATGATCTCAAAACCATCGGGAATGGCGGTGATAGTGTCTCCATGACTCATCCATACCTGTGAACCTCGGTCGAAACCCTTGAAAAGGGGATTATAGAGATTGATGGTTTCCAAGTGAGCACGTCCGTACTCACGACTGTCAGCCTTCTCTACCTTACCACCAAGGGTATGCGAGATAAACTGGGCACCATAGCAGATGCCTAACACAGGAATTCTGCCCACAAACTGCGAAAGGTCTACCTTGAAAGCCTCGGGGTCGTGGACGCTGTAGGGCGAGCCACTGAGGATGACGCCGATGACGGAGGGGTCGTCCTTGGGGAACTTGTTGTAAGGCAGAATCTCACAAAAGGTATCCAACTCACGTACACGACGACCTATCAACTGTGTCGTCTGGGAGCCGAAATCCAATATGATTATTTTCTGTTGCATAAAAACTATAATGATTTAATGAATTTTTCAGCTTGATCGAGACTGTCGAGCTTGCCCACATCGAGCAAATTCAGGTGGCGGGCCTCATAGCCCCTGATTAAATGATCGCCACAGACCTTCAGATAGAAGTCCATGATGGGGAAACGTTCTGGCCAGTCGCTGAGCAATGGTGCCAGCGAAGGGTGGAAGATATGAATGCCAGAAAAAGCCAATGAACGACCTTCACTCCCTTTTAGTTCGCCTGTCTCGATATTCTTCCAACCTACAAGTCGCATCGTGTCGTCAAACTGCAGGTAGCGCTTGGTCTTACGCTCGCTCACCACCAGCAAGGGGGCATCCATCGGCAATGCACAAAGGTCGAGATTACTCAGGATATCTACATTATGAATGAGTATAGGGGCATTAGCATCGAACAGGGGGAGGGCTTTCTTGATGCCACCACCCGTCTCGAGCAATTGCTGGCGCTCATCGCTGATGCGGATGTCGAGTCCGAAATTGGCATTAGCCTGAAGATAGTCGATAATCTGCTGGGCAAAATGATGGACATTGACAACAATGCGCTCATAACCGGCAGCCTTGAGCTTCATGATGACATGCCAAAGCAAGGGCTGACCACCAACAGGCACCAAGGCCTTGGGCATGGTGTCGGTGAGGGGTTTTAAACGTGTGCCTAGTCCGGCAGCAAATATCATGGCTTGCTTCATATACACTAAGTATTAAACGGAGGGAGAGTTTGCTTTATGCCTTGCTCACGATGGCATATCTGTACTTCTACACCGAACTTGTCGTGGATGTGCTCGGCAAGATGCTGGGCACTATAGACGCTGCGGTGCTGACCACCCGTACAACCGAAACTGAACATCAGGGAGGTGAACCCACGCTGAATATAACGACGCACATGGGCATCGGCCAATTTATAAACGCTGTCGAGGAAAGTAAGTATCTCACCGTCGTCCTCGAGGAAACGGATGACGGGTTCGTCAAGTCCGGTGAGCTGCTTATAGGGCTCATAGCGTCCAGGATTGTGGGTACTACGGCAGTCGAACACATAACCTCCGCCATTGCCGCTAGTATCCTCGGGAATACCTTTGCGATAGGAGAAACTGAACACTTTAACCACTAACGGTCCCTGAGCATCATACTTCGAGAAGGTGGCAGGACCGTCCTGAGGATGTGGCTTATAGGGGTTCTTATCCGTTGTCTTATAGCCATCGGCACGACTTGCCGTAGCCTCAACATATTGGAATCGAGGCAGTTTGGTGAGTCGGGTGAGTACATCTGTGAGGTAAGGATAAGGGAAATTACGCTCATCCAGCAGTTCGCGGATGTTCTGAATGGCAGGGGGAATACTCTCAATGAAATGCGGTTTGCGCTCAAAATAGCCACGAAAGCCATAGGCGCCCAACACCTGTAACTGGCGGAACAGCACAAAGAGCGAGAGACGCTCGACAAACTTATGGGGCGATGGCACCTCGGTATAGTGCTTGAGGGCATTATAGTACTCGTAAACCAGTTCACGACGCAGTTTATGCGGATATTTGGCTGAGGCCTGCCAGAGGAACGAGGCCAAGTCGTAATAGTAAGGTCCCTTACGCCCACCTTGGAAATCGATGAAATAGGGTGAGCCATCCTCCGACAACATGACATTGCGTGCCTGAAAGTCACGATAAAGGAAAGCCTGCTGGTCGTCAACCGAGGTGAGGTCCTTTGCCAGCAGACGGAAATCGGCTTCAAGCTTCAACTCATGGAAATCGAGTTCGGTAGCCTTGAGGAAACAGTACTTGAAGTAATTGAGGTCGAAGAGCACACTGTCAACATCGAATTCAGCTTGCGGATAACAGTTGGAAAAGTCCAACTCACGGGCTCCTCGCATCTGGATATTGGGCAGTTCACGGATGGTGCGCCGCAACAGTTGCACCTCCTTGAGGGTATAGCGTCCGCCAGCCTCACGCCCACCACGAATGGCATCGAAGAGCGATACCGAGCCGAGGTCGCTCTCCAGATAACGCAGTTCGTCGTCGCTGACAGCCAGAAGCTTAGGAACAGGCAACTGGCGCTTGGAGAAATGGCGACATAGATAAACAAAGGCATGGTTTTCGTCACGGCTGGTACCAATGACACCCACAACGGACGTTCCGTCGTGAGCCGTCAAACGATAATAAACGCGGTTGCTGCCAGCCACAGGCAACTGCTGGGTGTGTGCAGGCTCTGCCCCACTCCACTGTTTGTATAACTCAATTAACTTATGCATAAGATGGGTGCAAAGATACGAAAAATTCGATTAAACGAGAACAAATAAATTAAATTTTGTTTGTCGAGTGAGAGAATTTTTCCAATAAGTGAGTACAATACAAAAAACTGTCTGTCTCACGACAAACAGTTTTTTAAAACAAACTACTTAAAAACTAATCTACTAAAACAAATCAAAAAAATATCTTTATTTCGCTAAATCCTAATTCAGAATTTCCTTTCACGATGCAAATATATAAACTATAAGAAATATATGCAAATATTCATGCATAAAAATGTACATTTCTTGATTTAAATCAAAACGGAGAGTTAAAATTAACTTAACCCTCCGCATTTTGATATGTCTGGTTTACAAAACGTTACATCATTCCACCCATTCCTGGGGCACCACCCATTGGCATCTGAGGTTCCTTTTCGGGTTTGTCAACAATCAGACACTCTGTGGTGAGGAACATACCGGCAATAGAAGCGGCATTTTCAAGAGCTACACGAGCTACCTTGGCAGGATCAACGATACCGGCCTTACGCATATCTTCGTACTGGTCGGTACGGGCATTGTAACCGAAGTCGCCCTTGCCCTCGCGAACCTTCTGAACGACAACAGCACCCTCGCCACCACCGTTAACGGCAATCTGGCGCAGAGGCTCCTCGATAGCGCGCTCAACAATGTTGATACCAGTCTGCTCGTCGGCATTGACACCCTTGATATCCTTCAGTGCCTCAAGAGCACGGATGTAGGTAGTACCACCACCGGCTACAACACCTTCCTCGATAGCTGCACGAGTTGCGCAGAGAGCATCGTCAACACGATCTTTCTTCTCCTTCATCTCAACCTCGCTGTTAGCACCGACGTAGAGCACGGCAACACCGCCTGCCAACTTGGCAAGACGCTCCTGCAGCTTCTCCTTGTCGTAAGAAGAGGTGGTGAGCTCAATCTCCTTCTTAATCTGACTGATACGATCCTGAATGGCATCCTTGGCACCAGCACCGTTGACAATCGTAGTATTGTCCTTAGACACAGTAACCTTGTCGCAGGTTCCGAGCATTTCGAGTGTAGCCTGTTCCAACTTCAGACCCTTCTCCTCGCTGATAACAACACCACCTGTCAAAATGGCAATATCCTCGAGCATAGCCTTGCGACGATCACCGAAGCCAGGAGCCTTGACAGCACAGATCTTCAAGCCGCCACGCAGACGGTTGACAACCAATGTCGTAAGAGCCTCAGAGTCAACATCCTCAGCAATAACCAACAGAGGACGGCCACTCTCGGCAGCTGGCTGCAGGATGGGCAGGAAGTCCTTGATGTTGGAAATCTTCTTGTCGTAGATAAGGATATAGGGGTTCTCCATGACGCACTCCATTTTCTCTGAATCGGTCATGAAGTAAGGTGACAGATAGCCACGGTCGAACTGCATACCCTCAACAACACCGATGTGGGTATCACGGCTCTTTGACTCCTCGATGGTGATAACGCCATCCTTAGAAACCTTACGCATAGCGTCAGCCAACAGCTTACCGATTTCCTCGTCATTGTTAGCGCTGACGGTAGCAACCTGCTCAATCTTATCGTAGTTGTCGTCAACCTGCTCAGCATGCTCCTTGATGAAATCAACGACAGCCTTGACAGCCTTGTCGATACCACGCTTCAGGTCCATGGGGTTGGCACCTGCTGTTACATTCTTCAGACCCTCAGTAACAATGGCCTGGGTCAGAATGGTGGCAGTTGTTGTACCATCACCTGCATCATCACCCGTCTTAGAGGCAACGCTCTTGACGAGCTGGGCACCCGTATTCTCAAACTTGTCTTCCAACTCGATTTCCTTGGCAACGGTAACACCGTCCTTGGTAATCTGTGGAGCACCGAATTTCTTCTCAATCACTACGTTACGGCCCTTAGGACCTAATGTAACCTTCACTGCATTGGCCAGCTGATCAACGCCATTCTTCAGCAGATCGCGAGCCTCAATATTGAATTTAATATCTTTTGCCATAGTTCTTTAAATTTTTACGATATTTCGTTATTCCGATATTTCGTTATTACGACATTTCGTTATTCCGTTATTTCGAAATGACAGCCAACACGTCAGACTGACGCATCATGAGATATTTCTCACCTTCGAATTCCAGCTCGGTGCCACTGTACTTGCCATACAGTACCTCGTCGCCAGCCTTCAAAATCATTTCTTCATCCTTTGTGCCCTGTCCGACTGCCTTGATGGTTCCGTGAAGGGGTTTCTCTTTTGCAGTATCAGGAATGATGATACCACCAATCTTTTCTTCTGCCGGTGCTGGCAATACCAACACACGGTCGCCTAATGGTTTGATGTTCATAATACTTACTTTTTTATTTGTTAATTAAACTTTTCTGCCATTGAATTAGCGAAAAACGTGCCAATCTGCCCTAACTGACACATTGGCAGAAAAATGTATATACCTTATTATATTAAAATAAAAAGGCAAAAATTTGTTTATTCGCTCAATTTGCACTACCTTTGCAGGAAATTATCAATTATAAAGTAAAGTTATGAAAGATTTTATCAAGTACGTATTTGCCACAGTGACGGGCATCGTTGTATTCTTCCTGATTATGGGAATACTCTTTGTGATTTCATTGGTAGGACTGGCTGCTTCGTCAGCATCGTCGGTTCCCGTTGAGAAGAACTCCGTATTCACCCTGATGCTCTCTGGCACGGTGGAAGAACGCGCCAGCGAAGACATTGTGGGACAGTTGACGGGTCAGGTAAGTGAGAACATGGGACTGGACGACATCATCAATTCCATCAAGAAGGCAAAGGACAATGAGGACATCAAGGGTATCTATTTGGAGTCAGGACTTTTCTCGATTGACACACCAGCCTCAGCCCATGCCATCCGCGAAGCCCTGCTCGACTTCAAGAAGAGCGGTAAATGGATTGTTGCCTATGGCGACAGCTATACACAGACGGCTTATTATATCTGCTCGGTGGCTGACAAAGTGTACTTGAACCCACAGGGCATGATTGACTGGCACGGATTAGCAGCCAACCCGTATTTCCTGAAAGACTTGCTGGCTAAGTTCGGTGTGAAATACCAGCTTTGCAAAGTAGGCAAGTATAAGAGCGCACCGGAAATGATGACTGCCGACCAGATGAGCGAGCCTAACCGTGAGCAGGTGACTGCCTATATTACTGGTATCTGGAAGGTCATGCTGAAGGACGTAGCAGACAGTCGTAAGATTCCCGTTGACTCACTGAATGCATACGCAGACCGCTTCATCGCACTGGCTGACCAGCCTGATTTGGTGAAGATGAAGATGGTTGACAAACTGTTATACACTGACGAGGTGAAAGGAGAAATCAAGAAAATGCTGAAGATTGATGCCGACGACGACATTCCCCAGTTGTCACTTTCGGACATGATCAGTGTGAAAGGCAAGAAGGAGAAGGGCGAGAAGATTGCCATCTACTATGCCTACGGTGACATCGTGGACTCTGAGACTGCCAGTCTGGTAGAAGAAGAGCACAGCATTGTTGCCACCACCGTTTGCAAGGATTTGGAGAAACTGGCCAACGACGACGACGTAAAGGCTGTTGTTCTGCGCGTGAACTCTCCTGGCGGATCGGCCTATGCATCAGAGCAAATCTGGCACTCAGTGATGGGTCTGAAAGCTAAGAAGCCTGTTGTTGTTTCTATGGGTGGCTATGCCGCATCGGGTGGTTACTATATCAGCTGTGCTGCCAACTATATCTACACTGAGCCTACCACCATCACTGGTTCTATCGGCATCTTCGGTATGTTCCCCGACTTCAGCGGACTGCTCACCGAGAAACTGGGTGTTAAGTTCGACGAAGTAAAGACCAACAAGCATGCTGCATTCGGTACCGTCGCACGTCCTTTCAACGAAGAGGAGTTGTCGTTGCTCGACCAGTATATCGGACGTGGTTACGAACTGTTCCGCAAACGTGTGGCTGATGGCAGAAAACTGCCGGTTGACGCTGTAGAGGAGATTGCACAGGGCCGTGTATGGCTGGGTAACGATGCGCTGGGTATCAAACTGGTGGACGCCATCGGTTCGCTGGACGATGCTGTAAAGAAGGCTGCCCAACTGGCTAAAGTCGAGGAGTTCAAGACAGAGGCCTACCCTGCCCCTATCGACTGGTTTGAGCAAATCATGAACCAGACGAAGGGCGGCAACTACCTGGATGAGCAAATGCGTGCTACTCTTGGCGAATACTACGAGCCCTTCCGCTATATCAAGCACATCAACAAGCAGAGTGCTATTCAGGCTCGCCTGCCTTACTTCTTACACCTTAATTAAAATACAGTAAGAGAAAAGAAAGATGCGCGTCGAGGGTGATTTTATCGTCATCAACAAGTGGCTGCTCCCATTGAGTTGGCTCTACGGGCTGGGGGTCAAATTGCGAAATTTCGCTTTTGAAGCCGGTATCCTGAAGAGTCGCGCCTTTGATGTGCCCGTCATTTCGGTGGGCAACATCACGGTGGGAGGCACGGGAAAGACTCCCCATGTGGAATATCTCACCAAACTATTGAGGGAGCTCTTCCACGTCGCCGTGCTGAGTCGTGGCTATAAACGCAAGACAAGAGGGTTTATCATTGCAGACAAGAATACCACGATGCCTGAGATTGGTGACGAGCCCTTCCAGATGAAGCAGAAATTCCCCGATGTGACGGTGGCTGTTGACAAGAAGCGCTGTCACGGTATCGACAAGCTGACTGCCAACGATAAAGAACTGGATGTCATCCTGCTGGACGATGCCTTCCAACATCGTTACGTCAAGCCCGGTATCAATATCCTTTTGGTGGACTATCACCGACTGGTCATCTACGACACACTGCTACCGGCAGGACGTCTGCGCGAACCACTGGAGGGCAAGAACCGCGCTGATGTGGTCATCGTAACAAAATGTCCGAGAGACTTGAAACCGATGGAATATCGCGTCATCACCAAAGCAATGAATCTCTTCCCTTACCAGAGTCTTTACTTCACTTGTCTGGAATACGGCAATCTGCATCCTATCTTCGGAGGTGAGGAGCGCCGATTAACAGACCTGAAAAGTGACGAACATATGCTGTTGCTCACAGGGATAGCATCACCAGAACAAATGGTGCACGACCTGGAACCCTATACAAGACATCTCACCCCACTCTCTTTCAGCGATCATCACCAGTTCAAGGAAAAAGACATCCGACTGATCAATGAAACCTTCGAACAATTGCCGGAGCCCCGTTGCATCATCACCACGGAAAAAGACGCCACACGATTGTACAACGCAGAGGGACTGAGCGAGCAAGTGAAGAAGAATATCTATACACTTCCTGTCAACATCCATTTCCTGCAGGAACAGGAAGAAACGTTTAACCAATATATCATAGGCTATGTACGAAAAAATTCAAGAAACAGCATCCTGGTTAAAGCAAAGGATGACCACAAGTCCAAAGACGGCTATCATACTGGGGACGGGACTCGGACAATTAGCTTCCGAGATAACTGACAAATTCGAAATACCCTATTCGGAGATTCCTCATTTCCCCGTATCAACTGTCGAAGGACATAGCGGCAAGCTGATTTTCGGCAAACTGGGCGGTGTCGATATCATGGCTATGCAAGGACGTTTCCATTACTATGAGGGTTACTCGATGAAAGAGGTTACCTTCCCCATCCGCGTGATGTATGAGTTGGGGATTAAGACACTGTTTGTTTCAAATGCTGCAGGCGGTATGAACCCTCAGTTCAAGATTGGCGACTTGATGATTATCACTGATCACATCAACTTCTTCCCAGAACATCCGCTACGCGGCAAGAACTTTCCTACAGGTCCGCGATTCCCTGACATGCACGAGACTTATGACAAGAAACTAATACAGTTGGCCTCCGAAATTGCACGCGAAAAGAAAATACGCGTA
>JAEEGL013520694.1_pt1 | contig 10563 bp, 10 predicted proteins | sample 9134231 | NCBI WGS metagenome assembly JAEEGL01 (sample SAMN16246548, study PRJNA631951) | gut metagenome | biome: gut microbiome; feature: rumen; material: fiber-attached | host: Bos | place: Iran: Karaj | collected 2018-10
AACGTAAATTGCGTCGGCTCTTCTTTTTTCAGTGACCCGACACTTTCTGCAAAAGCTGAACCAATATAAGCGCCATCATTGCTGCTCAGTTCAATTCGAAAACTAATGTCTTCAATATCACGATATGACTGCGCAGTGATTAGGAGTATCAAGGGTTCCTGGAAGTCATATCGTGGATACTGCTTCTCACACAGTTCCAGCGATAAAAGCCGCGCTTCCTCCCCTTTTCTTGACCATCGGCTCCTGACTCTTTTGGAAAAATCGATGGTGGTCTTTGCCTCCTGAAAGGAAGAACGTAGATAGGCGCCGATACCTTCTTCTAAACCGCCATCGTAAACTATATGCCCATGATTCAAAACAACACATCGATTGCAGAGCTGACGAATCGTGTTCATGTTATGGCTCACGTAAAGAATGGTTCGATTATAGGCGTTTGAAACCTCATTCATTGTTTCCAGACACTTTTTCTGAAATGCCATATCGCCCACTGCCAATACCTCATCCATGATCATGATTTCAGAATCCAGATGCGCGGCGACAGAAAAGGCAAGTTTGACGTACATACCGCTGGAATAGCGTTTGACAGGCGTATCGATGAACTGCCGGCACTCTGAAAAATCAATGATATCCTCTATCTTGGCGTCGATTTCCCGCTTGGTCATGCCCAAAATGGTGCCGTTCATGTAGATGTTTTCTCGACCGGTCAACTCAGGATGGAAGCCGGTGCCCACCTCCAGCATGGACGCTACGCGTCCGTTGAGCCCGATCATGCCGCTGGTGGGCGCGGTCACCCGGGAGATCAGCTTGAGCAGTGTAGATTTTCCTGCACCGTTGTGTCCGATAATGCCCACCCGCTCGCCGGGCTTCACCTCGAAGGACACATCATCCAGGGCCAGGAAGGTTTCGCCCTTCCTGAACTCCCGCGCGCCGATCATCCTCGTGGGGTCTTCCTTCCCATGAACGCGCGCATGGAGCCGCTGCAGCTCATCCCGCAGTGTCGTCCCTCCGATCTGGCCGAGGATGTATTGCTTGGATACGTGGTCGATTTTGATCATTAAGTTAGACATATCGCTTCATCCATTTTCAAATTGTGTCCATAAACGTCCGCTCGATCCTGCTGAACAGGATTAAGCCGACAAAGAAAATCAGCAGACTGATAATCCAACTGAAGCAATAATAATACAAGTTGAAGTAGCCAAATCCAAAAACGGCATATCGAAACGTGGTGACGATTGGTGTGACAGGGTTCAGCATATAGATATTCAAATACTTCTCCGGCACCAATTGTAATCCGTAGGCGATAGGCGAAGCGTATTGCCACAGCTGCAGGCCAAAGCTCACCAGCATGGCAAGGTCACGATACTTTGTCGTCACAGCGGAAATGATGATGCCGCAGCCAACGGATAGAAGCATCATCTGCAGGATCAGCAGCGGCAGCAACAGCAGCTTAGGCGTGACATGGACGCTCGTTCCCCCCAAGAAGAACACGATGAGCCAGATAATCAGAAACAGTGCCAATTGGATGACAAGAGGAATGCCATTGGAAAGCGCCGTTGCGATGGGGGAGACCAGCCGGGGATAATACACCTTTCCCATGGTGTTCCGGTTTACAATAAACGTGTTGGACGTCGCCTGCAGGACAGACGAGAAATATGTCCAGCAAATGCTGCCGGACATATAAAACAGGAATCCCGGCACCACGTGATCCCCCGCTGTATCCAAAGTGGTCAAGCGCGCCAAATTGCCAAATACGATGGTGAATACCACCGTGGTGAGCAACGGCTGGATGATAGCCCACAGTGGTCCCAGGATCGTCTGCTTATACTTCGAAACGAAGTCTCGCTTAACGAACAACAAAATCAGATCGCGGTAATGAATGGTTTCCCGCAGATGCAAATCGAATATATGATGCTTAGATGAGATATATACGGCGAACTTTTTTTTTTCTACCATTTTTCCCTCTTCATTCTTTGTTTCTGTTACAAAACCATTGTTTTACAAGGTATACCCTATGGAACAGGATCAGCAATGTGGCAGAATGAAATCGTAAGGTTAGTATCAACGCTTTTCCATCCTTAGGAAGAAACATCATTAGTTCCGATATGGACCGGGGGAAATACTTGTTATTGAGAATACAATGAAGTATCTTCCTTTTTTCACGTAACATCAGACAAGAATTATTAAGAGTACCAAACAAGCAGCCGCGAAGTATTGGCCATTCCCTCAGTTTCCATTGTTGTGATTCGGCAGTTCCAGGGAATTTTTGCTCATACGCAGCGAGGATTCTTTTATCTGCTTTTTGGGAACGAGCAAACAAGGAGGGACTATAGCCGTTAAGCGTATACTCATCATGTTTTCTATACCGGTAATCTGAATCATGAAGTACAATAACGGAATTACTGCAAACGATATACTCTGCAACAAACAATGTATCTTCGGCATAATTCAAATCATGGTCAAAACTAATGTGAAACTCGTCTATAATGGAACGCTTAAATCTTTTTCCCCAAACGGAACTTAATGCGTATTTACCGATGAGAAACCAAACGTCACAGGAAGTCGCTTTCTCATACTCTTGATGCTCATATGCTTCAATATGCGTTGTGTTTCCGATGCTGTCAATATACTGAAAGCCTTCAACAACCAAATCAAATGAATCTGGTGGAGCAAGTAAACTCCATAAATAATTGATATCGATTTCGTCATCGCCGTCACAGAAAATAATGTATTTTCCCTTTGCGACTGCAAGCCCTGCGTTTCTCGCGGCACTGACCCCTTGGTTGTTCTGATGAATAGCGATTATTCTAGTGTCTTTTTTTGCATATCCATCACATATCTCTCCGCAACGATCTATGGATCCATCATCCACAAGAATCAATTCAAAAGCCGAATAGGTTTGTGCAAGAATGCTTTCAATACAACGATGAATATACTTCTCCACATTATAGACAGGAACGATAATGCTGATCATAGCCAAATGCTCATCCTAAATCATTCATGGGGCGAACCGTATAATTGTTCGACGAACAAACAACCGTATGAGGGGGCACAACGCCTTTTATAACGGTTCCTGCACCTATTACGGCTCCATCGCCAATAACTGTTCCTCGCAGTATAACGGCATTAGCTCCAACCCATACATTGTTTCCAATTACGATCTCTCCCTTCTTGAAGTTATGGGAGAAAACGCGCTCGCTAGTATATAGGTGATCATGATCATACAAGCAAACATTCGGCCCAAACATACAATCGTCTCCAATAACAATTCTGTTTAAGCAGACTACCACATCATTCTGGTTAAAGAATACATTTTTCCCAATAGTCAATCGGCTATCTTTCTTTATGCATTCGATTATAACTGCCCCACGATTCCTTGTCCATTCTCCAAGTTGAATAAGGCCGCTCCCGCAGAAACGCATTTTCCGATTAAAAGAAACAGGCGATTGAAAAAATACGTTGCGCGGCGTTGTAATGCGACGAAAGCAATATCTGATCCTCTTAATTATTCCCAATCCCATATCCTCACCTCAAGCTTGACGTTAGAACAAATGCCCTTTTATGTAATTGAATAGACCTTCACTTCTTATTGCTGAACAATGTCCATAAATTCTTAATCCAAGTTTATTCCCAAACACATTACAGCATTTCACCCGAAATTGGGTATCCTTCTTTTTCTCTTCAGTTTCCCATGAGCCAAGGTAATGATGAATTGAATACGTGTTGGGAGTTAGCTGCAGTTTACGTGTCGTTAGGTTAATTGGCGCGAAATAGTCCATTGGATATATAGTAACGTCATCTACTATCTGCATTTGATTGTTAAAAACATACCCTTTTCTCGCCATGGTTTCTTGCATGATAGAGAAAATAGCTGGGTGTGTAGGAGAAAAACAGGCTGATTCAAACCCAGCTAGTAGTTCTTTGATTAGTGGCAGCCCTTTTTCAGCACCATATCCAGATCCAGTATTTATTCCTCCTGTACTTTCAATACCCATAAATGCTTTATTCTGCAACAGATCGTCGAAGGACTTACGAATCTCCACATCAGTATCCAAATAGATACCACCATTGTCATATATAACTTTCAACCGTACTACGTCCGATAATAAAGACCACTTTCTCGATGTGTAAGCGTCTTTTACATACTGATTGTATTCTAAATCAAAGCTGGTTTCATCCCAGCGTACAATTTGATAATCAGGACAGTACTTTCTCCAACTCTCCATACACCGCTTTGCAAGTTCAGGAAGGGGGCCGCCGCCAAACCAGCAATAATGGATTACTTTGGGGATCATCGCTATCCTCCTGCTCAAACAGTCAATCCGGATCTCATGAACACGGTCATCATCAAATGATCGAAGATCATGTGAACGTCTTCGGAGAGCTGCATGTTCATGACCGGAACATGCAGCGAAACGTCCGCCAGCTGTTTGACTTTTCCACCGTCATAGCCAACGATGCCCATAGTTCTTACACCCTGATCCTTTGCGTATTGGATGGCGTTGATTATGTTTTGGCTGTTTCCGCTGCCGCTGATGCCGATCACGAGATCATCAGGGAGAAGTCTTCCGCGGAGTTGATACCGGAACACCTCTTCATAGCCGAAATCGTTTGCTATTGCCAGTACCGTAGGGATGTTTTCATTCAGACAGACAAATCTGAACTTTTTTTCCAGCTCCTCCGACAGGCCTTTGTTGAAATCATTCGTATAGTGGGAAGCGGTGGTCGCACTTCCACCGTTGCCAAAGATGTAGATCGTTCCGTCCCGACGATATGCTCTTTCGATTTCCTGCATGGCTCGGTCGATCATATCGACATCCAGGCTGTTCAACACCTGGATCTCCTGCTCCAAATAGGCTTTGATACCGTCCTGATAATCCATTTCATTCTCCTGTCTGGTCTTTTTCGGATCGGTCGAGAATCCTAAGCACTGCGTCCAGCAGATTCGCACATTCCAGATCACATGGATAGGGAATGTCTTTTTCAGTGGCTGCGCTGTGTACAAGAGCGGTTTTCGTGCCGGCATTTCTCCCTGTCAACATGTCTCTGCCTGTATCGCCTATCATCCACGACGCAGCCAAATCAATATTGTATTGTTCCGCTGCCTGCAGCAGCATGCCAGGTTTTGGCTTTCGGCACGTACAGTCGATCTTATACTGGACTATCTCCCCAGGGAAGCCCTTGTCCGGATGATGCGGGCAGAAGAACAGATCATCCACATAGGCGCCTTCCGTGCCCAACAGTGTGAACAACCTTTCATGAATTCTTCTGAGTTCCTCCAAAGAACAGTCGCCTCGGGCGATGACCGGCTGGTTCGTTACGATGATCGCAAGAAATCCGGATCGATTTATCTTTCGTATGGCTTCTGCCGTGCCGTTGATCAGCCGGATCTGATCCGGCGTGGTGATCAATCCTGCATATTCGTTGATCGTCCCGTCCCGATCCAGGAAAATAGCCTTCTGTCGGTTTTTCAAGTTCCTGGCATGGGCTTTGCCGCTTTCCCACTCCTTTTGTGCTGCCTGCAGCCGGTCGGGGGTACCGATATCCTTCACGTATTCTGAGGATTTATATGCCCAAATCGTTTCGCCCGCCCGCATCACCTGCGGCAACAGTTCCTTTTCCAGCGACATTTTCCGGGGCTCGTCAATGAAACGGAATATGTCTGTGGAAATGATCATCAGACCGGCGCTGACCAAATTCTCGTAATCTCGATCCCTCGGCTGGTCCTTGTATGTAAAGCCTATGACCTTTCCCGCATCATCACAGCACACGAGATCAGAATCATACGGATGTGAATTGGGATGAACGAAAAGAGTGACCACACCTTTGCGCGCCAAATGATGACGCAGCATACGCTGGATATCGACATCAAAAGCAAGGTCCCCGTAAACAAACACAAAATCCTCATGGATATACTTCTGCACATATGCCAACGCTCCGGCTGTTCCCAGGGACTCCTGCTCCTGAACAAAATGCAATGTGACGTCTGTTCTTCGCCATTGAGAGAAATAGTCTGTGATCTGGTCCCCGTGCCAGCCCAGACAGACGACGATGTCCTGAACGCCGTTGTCTGCAAGTTGCTCAATTGTCCTTTCCAGCAGCGGTTTCCCGCAGAAGGGAACCATTGGCTTCGGGATCAAATCCTGTGTAACGGAAGAAAGACGGGTGCCCTTTCCGCCGGCCATGATCACGGCTTGCATCGAAGCACCTCCTCGACGGTCATCTGAACGGCTTCATCCGACGTCAGCATTGCACGCCAGCCTGCCCCATGGATTTTGTTCAGGTCAAAGCGGAATCGCGGCACATCGCCCTTCCAGCCGATGCTTTCCTCGCCGTATTCGATTCTGGCATCAGGCAGCCCCATTTGGGCTTTCACGGTTTCCGCAATCCTGGATACAGCCGTTCCGCCTTCAACCCCCACATTGTATATCTCCGTTCCCATGACTGTATCATGCAACAGCATAACAGCTCGGATCAGATCGTCCACATGGATATATGGCTTTGTTTGCGTGCCGTTTCCAAGCACCCGCAGCACCGTTGGATCGGCTCTCAGCTTGTTGATGAAATCGTAAATCACCCCATGTGTCAGACGCGGACCGATCACATTGGCAAAGCGAAACACACAGATATCCATATCGTTCATGTGCGAAAATGCCCGGATCAATGCCTCTGAACCCATCTTCGCTGCACCATAGTAGGAAACGGGCGCAAGGGAATCGGTCTCCTTCAGAGCTTGGTCGCATTGTTCCCCGTATACCGCAGACGTGGAAGCAAAGAACATTTTCTTTACCCCGTTTTCACGCATCGCGGAAAGAATGGCCCAAGTCGTAGACAACGTGGAATTGAACTCGATGCCCGGATCGTCTGCGCTGGCTTGAATGTCAGAATTGGCCGCCAAATGAAACACATAAGATGTATCGCAGCTTTTTAGCGTTTCGCTGACAACACGGGCATCAGACGCATCCCCCCGGATCAGCTGGAATCGAGGATGCCGCAATGCCTCACGAATGTTATCTTCTGTTCCGCGCAGGAAATTGTCTAGGCATACCACCGTATCGCCGTTAGCCAGCAGCGCGTCGCATAAATGACTGCCGATAAACCCGGCCCCTCCTATGACCAACACGTTTCTCATCGTTGTTTACTCCCTGTTATAACAGCATAGACCATCCTGAAAAACAACTGATGTTCCGTCGTTCTCCAGGTGGAAGGGCAACTCTTTCAAGCCCAATCCCTCTTTCAATTCCGCCTGTCGGTCTTCCTCGCAGTAGAAGAGTAGAAATCCGCCGCCGCCTGCGCCGAGCAGCTTCCCACCTTTGGCCCCATGACGCATAGCTGTTTCGTAAGCGTTATCGATTTCCGGAAGGCTGATTCCGGAAGCCAGCGTTTTTTTGATCCGCCAGTTTTCATGCAGCAGCGTTCCGACAAAATCCAAATCTCCCCTTTCCAGAGAACGCTTAAGTTCCTTGGCAAGCTCGCACATCTCTGCTAAGCCTTGAAATCTGTCGCGTTCTTTCATGTTGGCCTTCTGTTCAGCCAGGATCCTGCTGGCGTCATGGGTTTTGCCGGTATAAAAAAGCAGCAGCCGTTTGTCCAGCAAAGAAAGGGTATCCCCGTCGATTCGCACCGGTTCTACCAACGTGCTGCCGTCAGGAAGAAAGCGAATCAGATTCAACCCGCCGAACGATGCGGCATATTGATCCTGTTTTCCAATGGGCGCGCCCAATCGATCAATCTCTATTTCACAGGCATGGGCAGCCATTCCTGCCTTGTTCCTGTGCTTTCCCGTATACACATCCAGCGCATGGATCAATCCCACCGTAAATGAGCTGGATGAACCAAGCCCGGTCCCGGCGGGGATATCCGCGGTGCTGGTGATTTCCAGTCCGCTCAGGCCGTATTCCTTTAACGCCTCCTTCAGTATTCGGTGCTCGATCTTTTCCGCTCGATCGACCAATTCTGTTTTGGAGTACTTCAAAGATATCCATCCGTCATCAAAGTATGGGTGGATGGAAATGTACATATGTTTATTGATGGTAGCGCTGAGCACGCATCCTTCCTGCTGCTCATAGAAAGAACGCAGATCACTTCCGCCGCCGCAGAAGCTTATACGGAAAGGGGTTCTCGTAATGATCATCTTTCCCTCATGGTTTCTCGAAACTTGATTTTACTGGCAAGACTTGATCGAATGCCTCTTTTACGGCGTCTCGGCAGGCCTCGAAATATCGAATGTCCTTACTGTCGTTGATGCAGATCATTTTATACTTTTTCTCTCGAATAGTCCTGCACAATTCGGTCACCGTATCATCGTTCATGAAGAACTCTTTGCCGTACTTGAAAACATTGGTTGGCTCAAACTCGCCCTTACAGATGGCCCAGTATCGGAAGATATACTGCGTGATATCCGTCAGGTTTCGGAATCTGTGCGATGCCGTGGTCATCAATTGCCCTGGGATGGCATTCCAAACTTCCTCATATGTAGATTTTCGCATGGAGCTGGGAAGATGCGGGATCATGATGCACGAAAAAAAACGGTTATACGCCGTCAAGATGTTGTGGATGTTCTGCTTGCCATAAACAGGATTGAACCATTTTTTCCAATGCTTTTTCTGTACCTGCTTTTTGTCAAAAAAACCATTTACCACGCCCATCATGGTGAGCAGCATATGGTGAAAGGGATCATTGCCAAGATCGTTTGTCAGCGGGTAGGAGACGGCCATTTCTCGGGGCAGGCCGTTCCGGTAAAAGTCCTCGGGCGACATGGGGTTCAGGAGAAACATATCGTCGTTGAAGAAAACAAAATGCTCACTGATACCTGGGATACGGTGCAGATTGGTTTCCATGGGATTGGGGCTGAACGCAGGAACGCAGTCCTCCGGGATGATCTCCCTATCACGCACCACCTGCAGTTTGGGGTGATCCGTATTGAGCCAGTCCGGCACCGTATCCCAGGTGACGAAATAGATTTTCCGCACCCAGGGCGCGAACTGTTCCACTCCGCGGAACCAATATTGGAGGTTGTCCCAGTCTCGAAACCGCGCTACCTGGTTCACGTCATAGTTCGGGTCGCGGATCTCGATCCCCCAGTATTTCGCCTTTTCCTTGCGCCAGTTTTCATCGTGCGGATCCATCCAGGAAAGGACGAAATCGATATCGTATCGTTCTGTCTGCAGCATTACATGCTCCTTTTCAGCACGGCTTAGTTTAGGCAAACAGGTAAGCCAATCGGGTTTTCCAGTATATTTCCCTGTTGAAAAGCGCTTTCCTGCCTTCCGCGCGGATCGTTTTTTTCATCCGGTTCAAGTCAGCAGAAGCGGATTCTTCGAGCATCTCATGGTTTCCGGCTTTACGTTTCGCTTCCTTATATTTCAACAGATACACATCCAGCAAAAATGCCTGGCTATACTGCTTCAAATCAGGATACAAATCTATAATGGCTCGGTACATGTATTCGTGGACTGCGAAAGAAGCAGCCAGATCGTGAATGCTCAGGCCGCCGTGCGTCGCACTTCCCGGCCGGACCCGATTATAGTAATACGGCTCATGCAAAAAAACAGCGTTCTGGCTTTTTTTTAAATATTCCGTCAATACTTTTACATCCTCAGAGGCGGAAAGGGATTCCTGAAAGGAGAGATCCTGCAACAGTTTCCTGCGAAACAGCTTGTTCCATACGACATGACGGATCGTGGGTGGAATATCTGAGCATCGGCGCATCATCTCTTTTTGAGACAGTATTTCCGGCGGCTTTCTGTTATATTTTCTTTCCTCGATCATGCTTCCGTCAGCATGACAGTATTGGTATCCGCAGATCGCTAAATCCGCTTTATGATCGGCAAGCGCTTCCATCATCTTTTCATACATCTCAGGCGCGACCCAGTCATCCGGGTCCACAAACCCGATGTATTCGCCCCGTGATGCTTTCAAGCCGGTGTTTCGTGCCGAAGACACGCCGCCGTTAATCTGGTGAACAACCTTTATTCTTGCATCTTTTTTCGCATATGCGTCGCAGATTTCCGGGCATCTATCAGGTGACCCATCGTCCACCAGGATAATTTCGATGTCCCTGTATGTCTGACTGATCAGGCTGTCAAGGCACTGAGGGAGGTATTTTTCAACATTATATATTGGCACGATAATACTAATCATCCGAGCTTCCTCATCCACTTGAATAAAACGAAATCAGTACCGAATATGCGATGCAAGGGCTTCATCAGCTTGCTTTTCACAATTGTTTTTAGATTCATCCAGCTTTTCCCATACCAATGGATGCTGTGGGTGTTCTCTGTTTTGCGCATCCTGCCTGTCGGATCATCATAGGGATTCAAATAATCAACGGGCAGTATCTCCGCCCCAAGGACTGTCTGCCGTTTTCCATTGAGCACCAGCCCATGTTGAAGCAGCATCTGAGTGTTTAACCGAGGACAGGCTACCAATTTGAATCCACCATGCTCGTTGGGCCGCAAATCCTCATATAGTTTCGCCATCGTCTCCACGGAAGGATGACCGGGAACACAGCCGAAGCCCAGACCCGTATTGATGATCTCATTTGTTTCAAAACCGAAAAACGCC
>JAEEGL013598886.1_pt1 | contig 10563 bp, 7 predicted proteins | sample 9134231 | NCBI WGS metagenome assembly JAEEGL01 (sample SAMN16246548, study PRJNA631951) | gut metagenome | biome: gut microbiome; feature: rumen; material: fiber-attached | host: Bos | place: Iran: Karaj | collected 2018-10
AGTTTTCTCTAACTTCTTTAATATTATCTCTTTTGGATTTACTCCCAATTTGTCAGCCATTTGGAAACAATATGTAAATACATCTGCTAATTCTTCTGAAACTTCTTCTTTATTGTAATCATTATTCCATTGAAAGCATTCCAATAACTCTCCTGCCTCAATAGATATAGACTTTGCCAAATTTTCTGGTGAATGGAATTGATCCCAATCTCGTTCTTGGTTAAATTTTCTTATTTCACTAATTATTTCTTGCATTTTCAAGCCTCCTTAATTAAGAATAAAATCTACCATATGTTATATCAAAAAAAAATGATTTTCTCAAGAATTAACATTTTTTCCCTTTCTTAACCAATTAGCTGCTATAAAAAATCACTAAATCCTTTAAGGATTTAGTGATTACTTTAATAATTTGAGAATATAATCTTCAACATAGTGTACTTGTTTTTTAATAATCAAGCACGTCATAAATATAATCTGTTAATACATAATCTGTTCCTCTTATTCTTAAGTCTTTTTCATATATTTCAATATCTATATATTGTGGTCTGTCTTTTCTACACTTCAAAAACCTATCATTTTGATTAGATATAACAAGAGTATTCTTAGGAATTAACAATACTATCATTCTAGAATCTATTTGATTATTAAGTACTATATACCAATCTTTTTCTGTCAAATAGCTGGGTGGATTCATCCAGTAACACTTTTTATTGGGTTGATTCTTCGCATATGTCCATTCTTTATTAGATAAGTCTATTCCTCTATTTTTTAAGAATAATTCAGCCTCACTCTTCTGCATAATAATATTTGAATCACTTTCCTCATTATTCTCATTTTCTTCAATAGTTTTATTATTCGCTTCTGGCTGATAATCATTACTATCTTGACTGTACTTATATAATAATTCTCCAATATAACTATCACATTCATTAATCTTTCTAATTGCAATATTCTTGATTGTTCTAAATGGTTTATATTTTCCAAACGAATCCTCTCCAAAAATAAACTTACAAATTCTTGAATCCCTAATACCGAACACATAATCAAACATTTCTTGTGCATCTATTATATTTCTATCATAATTCATCTCAATATTCAACGAAGGTATACAACCATATATACCATTATTAAATAATTCATAATTGCCACTCAAATAAATATCATATATTGCTTTAAAGAAATCTACTTCATCTTCATTTATCATTAATGCGTTTTTATCTTTATAATCAAAAATTGAAAAATGATTTAGAGCATTGAACCAAATATCTAATACTGCTTCTTTAACATTTGTAAAATCTCTATCTTCAAGAAGTATTCTTTGTACTGTGTTAAAGATAAAGGTTTTATCATAGCTTTTAATCTCATACAAGTGTTCTATACAGTCAGTTTTAGTAATCAGTGAATATTCCTTCTTTATTAAAAACAATTCATATAAAACAATACAAATAATAAAGAATGGTTTTACTGTATATTCATTTTCTTTATCATAATTAATTTGTGATAAATTCTCAAAAATCAACTCATCATATGACAACTTATAATCTAAATATTCTTTAGCATTTTGAGATAATTTATTCTGTTTATTTATTATTCCAATATTTCTTACTGTTGTTAAAAGAGCATTTGGATTTCCAGATTCTTTGTATTTCTTTGGAAATTTTTCAATAATATCATTTGAACTCAAATCATTATATATTGACAAAGAATTAAAAATAGAAATCATTTCTTCAAAAAATAATTGACCTTCTTGAGTAAAAAAATTTTTTCCCCTATCTAAATACCAAATATTATTTTGTTTCATTATTTAACCTCTACTCATCATTTAGATTAACAATTTTCATAATCGAATTAATTAATTCTTTTAAAACTGGAACAGCAATAGAATTTCCTGACTGTCTATATGCAACCTTGTCATCTACAACAATCTTAAAGTTTTCAAATCCCATTAAATTCAAACATTCTTTAGGAGTCATTTTTCTTGCTACAGCCTCTTCTCCATTATATTGTCCTACAAATATTTTTTCACTTGAATAATGACTTGGTTTAGGTTTCTCAACCCTAAAATCTCCAATCCAATTAAACTGTTGATTTGCTGTTTGACATCCAATAATATCTCTATTTACCCTTGCTCTCCCCTCATTTCTCTCTGGAGTAGTTACATATCTAAATCCTTTTTGCGGTAAATAATACTTGTCATCTACATCTTCTTCTAAATAATCTGATGCCTTTTTAGTTAACTCAATATGTTCTGGAAATTGAAAATCTTCACTCTCAATTCTTTTATTAATTCCCACAACAAATACTCTTTTTCTCATCTGTGGTATCCCATAATATTGTGCATCCATTATTTTATATTGAATTTTATAGTTTAACTCCTCAAATACAGATTTAATAACATCCCAGGTTTTACCTTTATCATGATTTAACAATCCCGTAACATTTTCAAATATGAATACTTTAGGTTGAGTTTCTTTTATTATTCTAGCATAATCATAAAATAAGGTTCCTCTTGTATCCTCTAGTCCTTTTCTTTTTCCAAAAGTAGAAAAGCTTTGACATGGACTTCCTCCAACCAACAAATCAATTTTTCCTTTATACTTCTTTCCATCCAAAAATCGTATATCTTCATACCATCTATCTTCTGAAATATCATAATTAGCAAAATAAGATTTTTTCACGTTATTCACTTTACCCGTTTTATCGTATAATTTAACAATTCTCTTTTTTTTATCCTCTTCACTTAGCCCTTCAATTTCTTTTTCAATTTCTTCCTTATCTATATCTAAATATCTTTCACCATTATCACACGCGAAAACTATTTTATAATCAATATTCATCTGCTTTAGAGCTTGTTCCACAGCTCCAATACCACTAAAAACAGTTGCAAGCCTAATCATTTGTCGCTTTCTCCTTTTATTTATCAATATCTATATTAACACAATTAATTCCTGATAAATCTACTATATAGTTTATCTGTTTTATTGAATCAGGAATCATTTCATCTTTAAAGCTGGATTGTATAATTTTAGGAAAGTTATCATCAACTTTATATAATCTTGATTCTAATACCTTATATTTTTCATTTAATGAATAGGTACTTATATTTTTTATCTTCTTCTCAATATAGTCAATACCTATAAATTCCTTATTCATCAATTCTGCAACTATATCGTTTATTGAAATCCCTTCTAATGACTTTTCCATTCTAATAAAGATAATGTTCAAGTTCTTATTAGCTCTTTCTAATTGATGTTGCCCATTGATATGTATATCATAGCCATATCTTGAAATAGTTGATTTGATCTCATAACTATCATTTTCAGTCTCAATATCATGCGTACCATAATCACTATATACCACTTCTCTGTTGTAATTTAATAAATAATTAATGGATAATAATTCAGCAAGGAAAGAATAATTTTCTTCAGTTTTCAAGGTATTTCCTAATAAATCTTTCCATTTATCTAACCACGTTCTTGGATTTTTAATAAATTCTTTTCTATTACTTTCATTGCTTATATAATCTAAAAACTCACAACATATAATAGAAAATTCGTTATACAATTCTTTTTTTTCTGTTATTATTTCTAATAATTTTAAAGTAGATGAATTATAAACCTTTAATTTAGTTGTAATAACAACACTTTCAAACTTTTCAAAATATTCTGCGGTAGATAAATCCACTTCTAGTCCAATTCCATACCAGCCATTATCTTTTACAATAAACACCCTGTATTCTTCACTATCAGTATTTATTTTATAAACATTATCTCCGTTTTCAATATACTGAAATTTTAATTTTAAATCATCTTTATCCATCCTTTTCTCCCACTAACACCTCTTTATACAATTCTCTTACATACGCTGGTATTCCCCCATTAAATAAATATGGATCTATAACCTTCATTCTAGCTGTATTTATAGTCATCATTTTTTTAAATAGCTCTGTATTTATTTTATCAATACCAATCACATAACGCATATATAATATTTCTTTATATAATTCTACTCTATATCCGTATTTACCTGTCCTCTCTACTAATTGAACTATAGTATCAGAATTATTATTTTGCAATATTCTAATTGTTAATTCTTTAGAATCTTTCCAAGCCAAAAAGATGTACCACCATAATGATTTTAGCCATAATCTTCCGGTTCGTTTATAAACATGATCAAATGAATTTCCCCATCTATAGTATAATAAATCTGGAAGAACACATACTTGCATATATATCCATATATTATCACTATTTGCATAATAATTATTAAAACCATATTTTTCATTTAATAGAAAATATAATTTCAAAGCAAATCTATAATCAAATTCATATGCTAATTTATTTATACTATCAATCTCTACATTTAACTCTCCTAAAATGCTTTCGACCATTATTAATACATCCCTCCTTAAGTTGAGGTAGTCATCATTTAATCCAATAATCTCTCTTTTATTATTACTTGTAATAAATTTATCATATTCTTTTTGTGCTTTATTCTTTGTTAACTCTATCCATTTCATAAAAACTCCTAAATCACATTGTTTATTCCTTTTTTTATTGATTGAATCATATTATAATTAGTAGAAAAATCAATTTTGAAAAGACTTATCCACATTTTTACAACATTAGCAATGTTGCTACTCTCCGGATCAACTTGATACTCATTAAAAATATTTAAATCGATTTCTAATTCTTTCAATTCACACATTAATAAATAAATAAACTCAGAAATTATCTCTTTCATTAATGGAGAACACTCTTCACTATCTATATTCAATGATGGAAAATCTTTATGTGACTTATTTAATTGCAGACATATATTATCTTTATTAAATTCATCTTCAAAAATATCATTAAAATTGAACTTTGCTTTCCATAATAATTGATTCTTATCTTGAATTACTTCAACAGGAAATGATGAACCATCTCCTTCTAAATTTATACTTGATTCCCAAATGTTTCCTAAAACGGTTCCAACAGCTTGATTATAATAATTGTACTCTTCACTAATATGTTTAACATAAAGAATAATCTTAAAATCAATTTTTCTCTTTAACTCAGCCTTTTTTATTGTTTCTTGTATATGAGTAACTACAGCATTTTCATTATCTAATCTAATCTCTGCTATTGGAAATGTCTTTGTTTGGTTGGATTTTTTACTCATCCACGAAAATGCTATCCCTAAAATTGCATTTTTATTTATTATTCCCTCATTCTCATCAAACAAAACATTTTTATTATTAACTCTTAATCTTATATTAAAATTAATATCGTTATCTAATGGATTCCAAATGTCTTCATCATCTTCTATATAATATTCATCTTCATCATTTAAAACAATATTCAATTCTTTTCTAGAATCGCCAAAATGATAAAACACATTAATAAAATCAACTTCTACTTGAATTCTCTCAAGCAATTCTTCATTTAAAGTAGGAAATGGTGCTAAAATATTACTCATTTATATTCTCCTTTTGTTTACTTACAGAACATAAAAATTTATTAGATAAATATCTATACGTTAATCTACAATTAATCTTTATTATTTTTTCATTTAAAGCATTTATACTCCAGCCATTCCAAACACCTTCTTCATATATTTTATTCAGTACAACTTCACTATCTTGCCAATTATCATTAATACTATTTAAAGAACTCCTAATTGGATATATTTTATCATCACTAGTTTGTAATTCTAATAATTCTAATTTAAGCATTTCTAATGGAAACTCAATTCCTTTTATCTGTGATTTCCAATTTTTTATAGTTAAATTTACATCTTCGCCCTCAACGCAAATTTCATATGATAGTTTTCTGTCTTTATTATTAAGGTCAATTTCAAAATCTTGTGTTATTACTTTGTTCTTATTATCTCTCCTAATTGATTTAGGATTAAATTCAATTCTACTATTAGTTTTAGGAACCTTGTATAAATCAATTTTTTTAGTTGTTTTTAATTCTTTTTTTACAGCATTTGATTTTTTTCCATATCCAACTTTGGGCAATAATAAAGACGTTAGTTTTCTACTTAATGCATTTCCAAATCCAACAATATTCTCCACTTCTTCTTTTTTCACAAAAGCATGATTTATTTTAATTTGAATATTATTTTGAATTTTTTTTATAATATTGTGATTTGGTAAATCTTGCCAGCTAGAATGATCTGCTTTTTCGCTATCTCTCAAGTATTCCTCAAATGCATACATTCTTCCATCTCGCTCTTTTACTATCAATGCCTTAGAAGAGTTTGCTACGAATACCCCTATAATGTAAGAATCATCTACAGATTCAATTCTATTAGACCAGCTTTCACCAATATCATATTTTAATATCATTCCTGGTTTTCTACAAAAAGCAATTATTGGCGGGTTAATTCCATTAATAAACTCTTTATTATTAGATATTTGCTTATATAAATTATCTTCTTCACCTAACAGCTCTTTATCTATTCTAGCATAATAAACTGATCCTGCAATATTATCATTTATAAATGAATCATTTAGTTTTATTTTGTCTTCATTAATCTCTATATTTAAGTCAAACATTGGATTCTTCTTTGGATAATTATATAATTCTTGAATAATTCTAAATGTAATTAAAAAATCATTGTAATTAAATATATTTCTATTAATAAACAATTTAAGATACGGGCCATTTCTATAATAAGGATTCATTAATCTTGGACTATACCATCTTTGAATAGACACCTTTAAATATTTTTCTAGGCTTTCACACCAAAAAGGCTTATTATAATTCTCGTTTTTATTATTATAATATGTTTTTGACAGTAACCCGTCTTCATCTACATATGGTATTATTATTGTTGTTCCTGTTTCGTCACCTTCATATATCGGGATTCTAAAAATACTCATAATCTTTGATATTTCATCTTCATCAGTTAGTGGTTCAATACAACCATCTACCTTTTTTCCAAACCACATTATTCCTGTGTTTTCGTTTTCAACGTCTATTTTACTGATTACTCTGCTATTTCTTTCATCTTCGACATACGTCATTATTAATCTAGATTTATATACATTATTTTCTTTAATTCTTGTATAAAAGATAACCAAACCAATACCAGTTCTATAATAAACTGTTTTTCCATATCCCCAAGAACCACCAGAGCCATCAACATTTTGTGCTTTTCCAATATTAAAGACTAAATTCATAAATTTGCCATTTTTTTCATTTTTATTTTTTTCATCCACTTTATTTATTGGTCCTGTTAATCCTGTGGTATTTTTATCAGAAAAAGCAATAAATGTATTTATCTTATTATTATCAATTTCACTTTTATAGGTATTATACAATTCTGTTCCTAAATCACCAAAATGAGAATTTAATGAAAATGTATCAAATGAGCCAGTATATACACTTATTTCTACATTTTTACTATTTTCCAGCGATGCATCTATTGAATTCTGTATGACTTCTCTGGTCAGTAAATCCAATATTGGGGTATTATTATTTTGAATTATTCTTAATAGAGCACTAGCAGAAGTGCTCATATAATCATTCTTTTTTATTTCATACTCTAATCTCATTTTTTTCCTCTAATTCAAACTTACTATAGTTCTATCTTTATCTCTTTTATCTGTATTTGGTACGTACATATATATACCCGCCAAGTCTGTATTTAAGTTTAGGTCTTTCTTCACTGTATTTTTTTCTCTTGCCTTTGATTGACCGTTAATAATATATAAAAACAATTTCGGCTTCTTGACATCTGTTAACTCTCCAATTTTCTTATTCTCATAGTAACATGCATTTTTTTCATCTTTTGGATTCCTTAAAGTTCCTAAATCTATAACATCATTTCTTGGCCTTTTGGCACGATTAACTTTTTTTATGTTATGATTACTTATAGTAATTACTTCTTCGCCGTCCATATTCATATAATCTGTATTTTCTACAATCACATCCCAATTCAAATTATTCTTATAACTTTTCATCCACTCAATAAATTCTAAAATGTTAGAAAAGAATCTATCATTAGAATAAAAATGCATCTTACTCAAAAGATTATCACAAATAATATCAAATGGAATATTATTCCAAACATAGTTTGCATCAATACTATTCTCTTCTTGTTTAAATTCACTAAACAATAACCTAATAAAACTTATCATTATGTCTAGATTTTCTTTTTGAATAATTTCATCATTTTCAAGTACTACAGTTTGACTTTTTACTTTTTCATATGTTGATCCTACTCTAATAGCTCCTTGTGATTTATTCTTTGCCGTCAATAGAAACTTAGTAAGATAAGATTTATAGATTTTTGGAGCATATTCTGATGGCTTAATTCCTAAATCATAATTACCTAAATCATCTCTTAATCTTTTCTCTATATATGCAATTTCTCTAAACTTTTCTACAGTATCTTCGGTAATCCATATTCTAGGAAGAAGTTCGTAGCCTACCCTATATCCAAACCATCTTCCCATTTGCATCAAAGTATCAACTTGAGATATTTTTCTTGCGAAATATGATGTAGTTAACCCATCTAGAGTCAATCCTCTTGCTAAAGTATTTCCTCCAATAACAATAATTGCACTTGCAAACTGAGGATTTTCAGGATAAGCCAATCTAATAAAGTCCCCATTCTCATCAAAACCTCTTCTATTATTGCTATTATCAATTACCACATGAATCCCTTTATGAAATTTCAGCTTTCCCTCATCTGAAATAGAAATATGACTTACCTCTTCATTATAAAGAATTTCTTCTAAATATGGTTGTATCTCTTCAAAACTTGGATATTCTCTAATATTATGTTTTCCATCTATATTGTAATCTGGCATTATATCCATAAAAGCTTCCTTTGAAAGCATTTGGGTTTGTATCTTATATACATTTTTACACTTGATTAATAGATTTTTTTTATCATTTTTCAACCAATTAATAACTAGATTGTTCATTCGAAAATGTTGCTCAGTTTTACTATCTGTATGAATCAACATGCTAACTGGTTTTTTTTCATTTTGTAATCTTCTAATAGCGACAGTACAAATAAACCAACAGATAGCTTCTTGTAACGAATTTGGCATCACTCCATTTTCAAAATCTTCTATATCTTGATCTTTTATATAATTTTTTATATTTAATCCTTCTGATTGGGCGTCAAAAACATTCTCATCCTCAGCTTCTCTATCACCAAATATTTCTAAAGCCCCTATATATTGACTAGATTTATGTAATGAGATAATAAAATTTTGCGGATATAAACTTTTTTCCCCTTTTTCATTTAAGAAGTTACCATATGGAGTAGCTGTATAACTTATATAATTCATTGCTTTAAATTCTTTACAATTAACGATATCTATTATTAATTGGTTAATCTTGGTACGTTCTTGTTCTTCCAAATCAAAATCCATTTTTTTAGTATTCAAGCTAGCTTGATCTGCCTCATCATCAATTAATAGGATTTTCATTTTATCCTTTGCAGCGACGCTAGTATAATCTATTAACCAATTCTTTAATTTTTTTAATCTTGATGTATTTTTTAGACAAACAGTCACAATTCTAGCCTCGGAGTTTGTTAAAATTCCATCTATATTAATACTTTTATCTATAACATCAATAAAATTCCAGTGAATATTCGTTTTTTCTTTATATTGAATATCTTTTTTTAATCTTTCTATTCCTTGTCTTCTAAGATTTTCAATAGTGCCAGATAGCATTATAAAAATATTAAATCCTATGTCAGCGCCCATAGTAATAACTGATTCTATGTTCATAGTCTTACCTGACTGAACATATCCCATTACTAAGCCTTTTCCTGCATCTTGTCCCTTTGATTCTAACTTTAACCTATCAAGTATTTTTTTTGCACTGTTTTCTGAAGCTAATGCAGTTTCTAAACCATATGGCATCAAAACGCTTTCTCTAAAATTATACCAAGCATCTCCAGAAGAATTCGGTATACTAATATTATTATTTATATCATCACTAAAAATATAATCAATTGTTTTTTCCGGTTTTTCTTCAACATCTCTATACCAAGCAATTAAATCATCCCATTTTTCTCGATAATCTTTAGGGAAATTCATCATTTCCGCATAACTTGATATGTCAGTATCTCTAATTACATCCCAACTTTTTCCATTGTGCCTACAATTTTTTATATACTTTATACATTCATCATAATCCCCAATATTGTTTATCATATAATAACCTCACTATAAATTCATATACAATTTCATCATTCTATACTATTTTATATCACATAATATTATTTCTAACAAGAAAACTATTAAAATTACTAACCACAAAAGCCGAGTTAGATTTTTGTACTGACCCCAAAAAGTTGGACAGTATAAATTAGGCTACTAACATGGAATGTTCTCTGTATTGAACAGGGGACATTCCTTTTAGTTTGCTCTTAATTCTTTTGTTATTGTAATATTCTATATATTCAATTATATCTTTTTCTAATTCTTCTATATTTTTATATTCTTTTTCCTTTATGTAATAAAGTTCAGATTTCAATATTCCAAAAAAGTTCTCAGCAACACTATTATCTAAACAATTATCTTTCCTAGACATACTTTGTCTAATA